>ENA-UONS01001231-UONS01001231.1-human-gut-metagenome-genome-assembly--contig:-CS19-NODE-1231-length-24722-cov-5.268618_pt1 | contig 24722 bp, 21 predicted proteins | sample MGYA00242458_ERZ724005 | MGnify/ENA metagenome assembly ERZ724005
GATACCATCCCATTCTCCTGGGTACTCACAATTCGCAATAATATATTCATCTACCGTAAAGTGCTCGTTGCTGCAATGCCAATTTACATAGGCGTCCGCATGAAAGTATTTTCTAATTTCCCTTTCGTTTTGAGCAAGAACGGCTTTCCAAAATTGTTCTATATTCATGCTGTTTCAATTATGAAATATAGAGTCGAGCAGACGGGTTCCGGACGCAGTGCGGAAGACGGTTTTCTTCGCGCTCTCGGTCGCGGCGCGCGGGCGGGAATTTTCCGCCGCGTTGACTATGTAATCCGCTTCGAGCAGTATTCTATGGTCAAGCCCGTCCACATCCGTATAGGTGTGATGGTGCGCCGCGAGCCACGATATGCGCTCCACATCCTCTTTTGAGACGGGCAGCCCCTCGAAGAATTCGGCCACCAGCGGGGGACTCTCCTGCTCCTGAAGCTTTCCGAGCGCTTTGCCGTATTTCTCGCGGCAGAGTGGGCAGGCAATGTCGTGTATTACGGCGGCCAGCTCCAGAACCTCCTGCGTGTGGGCGTCCAGCCCCTCAAGCTCGCCGATAGTCTTGGCGTATGACCAGACCTTGATGAAATGATCGATGTCGTGTATGCTGCCTTTGTAAAAGGCGATCATTTTTTCAATTGCTTCCGAAACTATCATATGTTTTTCTCTCATAGTGCTGTGCCTTTCGCGGGGACGAAAAGGCCGCTCATGTCCGTGCCCTCAAGCTCCAGCAGCCGCACTTTGCGGTCGATGCCGCCTGCGTATCCGGTCAGGCTTCCGTTTGTGCCGGTGACTCTGTGGCAGGGGATGATAATGGATATCGGGTTATGCCCGACCGCGCCGCCTACAGCCTGCGCCGACATCGACCCGCGCCCAAGCTCCGCCGCGGCGCGCCGTGCGATCTCGCTGTAGGTCATCGTCTGCCCATACGGGATGGAGAGCATTATGCCGCAGACGATCCTGCGAAACGGCGTGGAGCCATAGCGCAGCGGCGGGATGAAGTCCGGCTGCCGTCCGGAAAAATAAATGTCTAGCCAGCGCCGCGCCTCGTCAAAGACGGGGGAACACCCTTCTTTCGCGTCGGCGGGCAGCGTGCTGCCGAAGTATCGCTGGCCGTCGAACCACAGTCCGGTCAGCTCAGCGTCGTCTCCGGCGAGCGTGATTGCGCCGAGCGGGGAGGCATATTTGCATGTGTATATCATTCTGATCAATATAATTTCAAAATAAGCTCCGCATAAGCGGAGCTTATTTCTGATTTACTCGTTCTTGCCGTCGTCCTCGGTTGCATCGACGATGTTGTCAAAATCGTCAAACTCGCCGATCTCGACGTCGATGTCCGCCTCGTCACAGCCGGTCGCCGCGGCAACGTCCGCCTTGAGGGCGTTTATCTCGTCCTCCTTGGCGGCGATGCGGCCGCAGATCTCTTCGGCCTGCGCGAACAGCGGCGCGAAGAAGCCCTCCGGGGCGTCCTTGGCCTGCTCGTAGTACAGGCGGCCGATCTCGGTGTACACGCGCTTGAGTTCCTCGTTCTCGCCGTTAAGCTCAAGAGCGAGCTTCGCGATGCGGCCGTAGGACTTTGCGCGGTTCGCGCCGTTTTCATAGATGTCGCGCACGGCGCCGCTCTCGGCGACTTCCTTCACCTTGCCGACTATCGAGTTGATGGTACCGGCAATGATGTCTTTGTAATCTGCCATTTTAATTATTCCTCCTTGTTGGATTCTGTTTCTTCTGCCGGACTCTCCGAGGCCGCTGCACTGGCCGCGACGCGGTTGACGTACAGCTCCTCAGACTTATGCTGCCTGCGGGCGTTGACCACAAGCAGAATGAATGATATCAAAGCAAGCGCCATTGACAGCGCCTGTGATACGCGGATACCGGTACTGCCTATGTACAGGCTGTCGGTGCGCAGACCCTCTATCCACGCGCGGCCTATACCGTACCAGAAAAAGTAGATAAGGATGCATTGCCCGTCATAGCGGCGCTTTCCGGCCTTGACCCAGACCGCCAGAAAGATCAGGCACACGAGGTTCCACAGGCTTTCATAAAGGAAGGTCGGGTGAACGTATATGGTCGTCCCGTCGGGGCTGATAAGCCCCATGCGGCAGAACACGTCCGTCTCCGCGCCGAAGGCCTCGCGGTTCATGAAGTTGCCCCAGCGGCCTATGATCTGCCCGATGAGCAGGCCGAAAACAATAACGTCCAGCATAGCGGGCAGCGGGATCTTTTTGTGGCGGCAGACCAGCCACAGCGCAAAGATGCAGGCGATGACGCCGCCGTAGATGGCGAGACCGCCGTCACGCAGGGCAAATATCTCAGCGGGGTTTGCAAGGTAACGGTCAAGCTCAAAGAGCACATAGTAGAGCCGCGCGCCGATTATCGCCGTCGGGATAATGACGAGGACGGTGTCGTACATGTCGTCTTCCTTGATGCCGAAGCGCGCGCAGATGCGCGTGCAGCATACTATGCCGAGGATGAAGCCCAGGGCTATGATGACGCCGTAGAAGTAGACCTTGAAGCCGAACACAGTAAAGTATGACGGCGGATCGATGGTAAGGTTCCCGAGCATCGGGAAGCAGATGGCGGAATCCCGCTGAATAGTCTGAAAGGCTGCTGTAAGAATGGTTGACATAATATTAATTCCTCGCTGGTGTGATGATAGATATTGCAAGCCGTTCCGGCGCGAGATTTTCGCGGATGAACGCGGCGCACTCGTCGGCGGTGACTTCGCTCAGAACTGCGGGAGCCGCGAACGCGTCGTACCCGTCAAAGGCCGCGCCCGCGAGCGAGACGCACACATTGTCGAAATCCTCGAATCCGCGCAGGCGTGCGCCGAAGGATGCCCGCTTGGCGCGTTCAAAGCGCTCCGGCTCGAAGCCCTCGGCGGATATCCGCGCGGCCTCGGCCTTGAGCTCCTCCAGCACACGCTCCGGCTGCTGGCTCTCTCCGCCGAAGATGACCGTTCCGGTACCGGCGGCGAAATCGACCTCGTAGTCAAAGTCGCGGCAGAGCAGACCCTCGGCGTAAAGCCTGGAGTAGAACGGCGATGAGCCGCCCGCCAGAAGACGCAGCGCGAGCTGCGCGACCAGCCGCTGACGCAGATTTTCGCTGCCGCGCTGGGCGGGAGCGATTTTCACGCCGATCAGGAACTGCGGCGCGGAGACTGGCATCTCGCGGCTGGCAAAGCACTCTGCGGGCAGCAGATTCTCCGCTTCGCCGTAGTCCGCGTGCGGGACGGGCATCCGCTCCTGCGGCAGGGCTTCGAGCGCGATGGCGTATATCCTTTCGGGGTCAACGTCGCCCTCGACGCACAGCGCCATATTCGACGGCGCGTAGAACGCGCGGTGGCAGTCGTACAGGGTCTTGTCCGTGATGCCGGAAATACTCTCCACCGTCCCCGCGACGCGGTCACGTATCGGATGACGCGCGTAGAGCTGGCGGAGAAGCTGATAGTATATCGCCATGCCGGGGTTATCCTCGCCCATGAGGATTTCCTGCGCGATTATGCCCTGCTCCTTCTGCACCGTCTCCGGCGTGAAATACGGGGTGGAGACAAAATGCAGCAGCAGGCGCAGGTTTTCCTCAAAGGATTTTGTGCACTGAAAATAGTAGCAGGTCATGTCGCTGGAGGTGAAAGCGTTTGGCTCCGCGCCGTTTGCGGAGAGAAGATTCATCGCGCTGTCGCCGTCCGGCAGGTCGAACATCTTGTGCTCAAGAAAATGCGCCACGCCCGCCGGGGTGTCGATGGCCTCGCCGTCCAGCTCAAAGCGCCGGTCGGCTCCGCCGTAATTCGCGGCGAAGGCGGCGTAGAAGGTCGCAAAGCCCTTCTTCGGGACGACGCGGAGCCGGAGTCCGTTCGGAAGCTCGGCGCTGTACAGCGTTTCGCCTATATTCGGGTAATCATGCCTCTGCATCGTCATCCTCATCGTCATCCTCATCCTCATCGGAGCCGCTGCCCTTCAAGAAATAGATCATGTCGCATTCAACGCTGTTGGCGACGTCTATGACGTCCTGCTTCGTGACTTCCTCGCACAGCTCCGCAAGCTCAAGCGGGCTGCAGTCAAGCCCGTCGAGCGCGAGCGAGAGATAGAAGCCCTCCAGCTCGCCCTGACTGTCGGTCAGCGAGCGCAGATCGGAGGCGACGCAGGAGCGCGCGGCCTCAAGCTCCTCGTCCGTGATGTCGCCGCGCTTTACCGAGTCGAGCTGGGCGAATATCTCGTCCCGCGCGGCGGCGAAATTTTCAAATTCTATGCCGGAGGCGACGAGCATCAGCCCCTTGTGCAGATCGAGCATGGAGCTTGCGTAGTAGCAGAGACTGAGCTTTTCGCGCACGTTTACAAACAGCTTCGACGTCGCGCCCGCGCCGAACACGGAGTTGAACACATAGAGCGAGGGGTAATCCGGCTCGTCCATGCACTCGCCGAGACGCCAGCCCATGACGAGCTTGCCCTGAGTCACGTCCAGCTCTTCCTCAACGTAGCGCGGCTCCGCCTCGACGGAGTTCATGCGCACGTCGGTGCCGATGTCGTAATCCAGCTCGCCTCGCGGCAGTGTCGCCAGCGCGTCGCGCAGGGCGGCGACAAGCTGCTTTTCGGACGCCTTGCCGCAGTAGAATATCTCGATGGGCGCGGTCTGCAGAAGCGCGCGGTACTGCTTGGTGAGCTTTTTGTAGTTCACGGAGCGCATATCGTCAAGGCTGCCGAAGCGGCCGACGGCGAAATCCTCGTAGCAGCACATCTCTTCGATGCACCGCGTGACGGAGTAGGAGCGCTTGTCGTTGACGCGGCTTCGGATGATGTCCTCGGCCTTTTCGCGCTCGCTGTCCACATATTTCGGCAGCAGCAGCCCGCCGCGCGTCGCGGGGGAGAGCAGCAGCTCGCCGAGCAGCGCCGTCGCCTGTTCGAGCACGCCGTTATTTCCGGGGAGATATTCCTCCTCCGGTATGCTGGCGTAGAAGCCGAGGCACTGTATCTCGCCTATTCGGCGGACGACCGGCTCTATCGCCGTACCGTACAGCTCGTCCAGCCGCGCGGAGATGGCCTCCATGTCCGGATAACGGGTCGTGCCGCGGCGCAGAACGAGCGGGATGAGCGCGTTCATGGAGGCAGTGTCGCGCTGAAGCTGCGTCAGCAGCGTCAGGCTCATGCACGAGGTCTTGAATTTATCAGACCAGAGGTACGCCAGATTCACGCCGGGCATTATTTCGCTTCTCTTTATCTCCATAAAACGCCTCCGTTCGCAATTTTATACTATTATAAATATTATATCACGGCGCTGAAAAAAGTGGTAGTGTTTTTTCTCAGCCTATCCCGCCGCCGTCGTACGGTTTGCCGTCGGTGAGCACGCCGCGGCCGGTGTATTCGATGTCGTGCGCCGCGCCGTGAAAATCGACCCAGCGTATGCGGCAGTGCGGCGCGTTCGCGGGCGGCTCGATATACAGCCTGCCGGCGCGCAGGTGCAGCCCCAGCATACATTCCGCCGCGGCGCGCAGATACCAGCCTGCGGAGCCGGTGTACCAGCTCCAGCCCGCCTCACCTTCGTGTCCCGTGGCGGAATACACGTCGGCTGCGAGGACGAACGGCTCCGCCTGATAGCGCGCCGGATCGAGGTTTTCCGGCAGGATCATCTCCAGCAGCTGCCGTCCGGAGTCGGGCAGGCCGGAGACATAGCAGCTCATCGCAAGCCATACTGCGCCGTGCGTGTACTGACCGCCGTTTTCGCGGAAGCCCTCGCCGTAGCTTGAGATATAGCCGGGGTAGCGTTCGTCTGGCGAATACGGCGGCGTGAACAGTCGGACAAGGCCGTGCTCAGCGTCAACTAGTTTACATAATGCTGACTCAACCGCCGTCCGCGCCCGCGCGGCGTCCGCCATGCCGGACAGCGCCGCCCAGCTCTGCGCGATGGAGTCGATGCGCTCCACGCCGCCCATCGCGCCGCCGTCGGCCAGATATCCGCGCAGGTACCACTGCCCGTTCCAGCCCTCGTCTGCGGCGCTCGCCGTCTTGCGCGCGAATTCCGCGTAGCGTGAGACATTTGGTTTACATAAATTATCAAGCAACGCGGCGAAGCGATTTGCGCAGTGGGCGAAGAACCATCCGAGCCACAGACTTTCGCCGCCGCTGTCGTCCAGTCCGTCGTTCCAGTCGCCGCTGCCCATAAGCGGCAGGCCGTGTTCGCCGAAGCCGCGCGCGATGCAGCATTCGAGCGCGGACTTCGCGTGGTCGAGTACGCTGGCCTTCTGTCCGGACGGCTCCGGCGTCTCGTATCTGTCGCGCTCCGCCGCGTCGAGAAGCGGCGAGTTTACATAATATTCTTCAAGCTCGCATATATCCGTATCGCCGGTCGCTTCGACATATTCGCACAGCGCCCAGACCAGCCACAGCAGATCGTCGGAGCAGCGGGTGCGGACGCCCTTGTCGCCGTTCGGATGCGGGTGCCACCAGTGCATGACGTCGCCCTCGATATACTGGTGACGGCAGGCGTCGAGGATGCGCTCGCGCGCATAAACGGGGCTGATAAGCAGCAGATTCACGCTGTCCTGAAGCTGATCGCGGAAGCCGATCGCGCCGCCGCTCTGGTAGAGGCTGCTGCGCCCCTCAAGGCGGCAGGCGATGGCCTGATACGCGCCCCAGCCGCTGAGATAGCGGTCGAGCGCCGCGCCAGCGCCGCGCACGGAGAAGCGGCCGAGCAGCGCGTCCCAGTAGCTGCGCACCGATCTGAGCGCAGCCCGTGCGGCGACTGGTTTACATAATCCTAAAAGAGACTCTGCCTCGCAGCATCCGCAGACCAGCACCAGCGTCTCCGGACAGTTGAGTACCATGCACATTCCGGCAGGCGAAAAGTCCGTGCCGATGCGCGCGCTGACATTTGCCGCGGCGCGGAAAACAATGCCGGCGTAGTAGCTCTCCGGATTCTCCGCGGTGAACACGCCGTTTTCGCTCCCGCATACGACCGACGAGCCGTCGGCCGCGCCCATACACAGCTCAAGCGACCATGTCAGCGGCAGTCCCGCCGCACCCTCGATAATCAGGACGCGCGCGTCGATGCCGTGGGGGATGAAGCCGGTGGTCGTAATGCTGCGTCCGGCGATGCGCTTTTCCCAGCGCGCCGTGCCCGCAGCATATTCGACGGTGCAGGCGCAGCCGTCGTTCGCGCCGAAGATGCTGACGCGCCGCCCGTCCGCTTCGAGCCATATCCGCTCCGTCCCCGCAGTGGCGCGGATGTCACCGGCGGGGTGGTTTATGCGCATTTCGCGCGCGTTTTTGTACCACATGCCGCCCATGCCGCAGTCGGCGGCGATCCAGCCGAAGCTGCCGTTGGTGAGGATGTTCTGCCAGCAGCGCCCCGGCAGACCGGTGAAGCCGAATGCCATGTCGTTCCGGAATGTTTCCGGTACGGCTTCCGGAACACGCGGCGCGCTCAGCTCAGGTGCGGGCAGGGGAGTGCGCTCTGGCTTTGCCTGCCCGATCATCACCGCCGCGCGGGATGATATCGTGCCGAGCGCGTCGAGCGGCGCGAAGTGCACGCCGCCACGTGCGCCGATGAGCGCTTCAAGCGAGTATTCGGCGAGCAGCCGTTCGATGCGCCGGAGCAGAGGCTGCTGATATTCGCCGTGCTCAGGGCTGAGATATACGAGGTCGGCGTCAACGCCGCAGCTTTTCAGCAGACAGAACTGCCGCAGCAGCGGCTCCGCCTCCTGCGCGCGCCCCTCACAGCATATCAGCGGCAGATCGCCGGATATGCCGTAGCGCCACAGCTCGCGGCGCGGTGCGGCCTCGTGCAGCGGATTTTCTATCAGCGCCGGGAGCATCGCCATGGCCGCCCCGGTCTCGTCGCCGCTCATGCCAGTGAGCGCCGCCGAGGCGGAGCACATGCTGCCGCGGTCAAGCTCGCCGGCAGCCAGCAGACGCAGCGCGCCGTCAAGCGCTTCCGTGCGCGAGCCGGCGAGGCAGAGCGTGAGACGGACGGTCTTCGCGGCGTCCGGCGCGAGCGAAAATTTTATTTTCGCGCTGACCTCAGGCGCGGAAAGCCAGCCGGGGAGAGCGGCGCCGCCCGCGCTCAGCTCTGCGTCCTCGCTTAGAGCAACACAGAGCCATTTTTCCGGCAGAGAGCCGCGGCGGCAGCGCCGCAGTATCAGCGCGTTCCCCTCGCGCTCGGCGAAAATGCCGAGCTTCCAAAAGGCGATATGGTTTACATAATCTGATAAAGGCGCGAGTATCGGCGTAAAGCTGAAGACCAGCTCGCCGCGCATGGCGCGATCCGCGCGCAGCGTCGCGTCGCGCACCTCACCGTATTCCCCAGCGGCGACGAAGCAGCCGGCGGAGACACTCAGGCCGCCGCGCTCAAAGCTTGCGCGGCCATGCTCCTCGCCCAACTCCCATAATCCGTCCCACGGCGCGGCGTCCGCGTCCGTGCCGTGCAGCGATATCCGGATGCCCGGAAAATCGTAGACGCACACGCTGCCGCAGACCGCGCGGGAGGCGTTTTTCGATGAGAAGAGCAGGTTGTATACGCCGTTTGACAGCGCGGTGAAGCTCTCCGCGCCGTCCTCGCCGCGAAGCTGCCAATGCGCGTCGCCTCGCCGCGGCGGGCGCTCCGGTGAGTCGCTGCTGTCGCGGCGGATGACGGTCGAGTCGTCCGGTACGCGCTCCTTCAGCAGCAGCGAATACGCCGCCATCGCGCCGTCGGCCATGAAGCGGCGCTGTATGCTGCCGCCGCAGACCGCGTTTGCCGCCGCGATAACGCTCATGCCTGCGTGATGCGCCATGTAGCAGCGCACCTTTTCGCCGTCGTCACGGCGGCAGCGCCCCGGCGTGAAGTCCAGCGCCTCGATGAAGCCCCAGCGCCCGAACGCGCCGAAGCGCTCCAGCCGCCGCAGGTTCTTTGACGCGTCCTCCGGCTCAAGCACCAGCGCGAGAAAGCTGCTGTACGGCGAGATGACCATGTCCGCGTCCTGACCGCGCTTGAGCGCGAGCGCCGGGCAGCCGTGCGCCTTGTAGCGGTAGCTGAGCGCCGGGTCGAGCGAATAATACGCGCTCTCGGACATGCCCCACGGCTTGCCCGCGAAGCGGCGGCGCTTCTGTGCATAGAGGCAGAATTTGCCGCTTTCGTACAGCAGGCTGTCGCGGTACAGCGGCAGGAACAGCTCCGGCATCAGGTATTCAAACATTGTCCCCGTCCAACTCGCAAGCCCGCAGTAGCCGTCCTTCTGAAGCTGACCGCGGCTCAGCCGCCGCCAGTGCTTCACCGGCACATCGCCCTTCACAACGGCGATATAGCTTGTCAGCATTGCCTCGCTCGCCATCAGGTCATACCACCCACCCGCGGGGCGGTCGTTCGCGCAGTCGTAGCAGATATAGAACAGGCCGCGCCGCGCGTCGTAGAGCGGGGCGAAGTCCATGGGCGCGGCGAGCGCCGCGAGCCTGTCCGCATCCGCGTCCATGCCCCATTCGCGCAGCGCGCCGATGCAGGCGATAAGCCCCGCAAGCAGGTTCCCGCTGTCAACGGTGGAGATGAATGCCGGAGTCAGCGGCAGGAGCGTGCGCGTGTCGTACCAGTTGTACCAGTGCCCCATGAAGCGCGGCATTTTTTCAAGCGTCACGGCGACGCGGGAGATGTACCCAGCCGCGTCCTCACGCGTGATTATATCCATGTCGCAGGCCGCGACCGCCGCCGCCATCGCAAAGCCGATGTTCGTCGGCGATGTGCGGTGCGCAGTGCCTACGGGAGGCTGCTCCTGAAAATTATCCGGCGGCAGGAAATTGTCCTCCGCCGTGGAGAAATCCTGCAGATAGCGCCATGATCCGGCCGCCGCCGCGCGTATATATTCGCGGTCGGCATCGGTGATGTCATCGCTGCGGTAGGCCGGGAGCGCGAGCGCGGCGAGCGCTGCAGGGGACAGCAGCCACATAAGCCCAGCGGACTTGCCGATTATCACCGGCGAAAAGGCCAGCAGCGTCGCCCCAAGGGCGACGACCGGCCACATTTTTATAAGGTACTGCCAAAGCCCCGCACCCTCACGGTCGCTCTGCGCGGCGGTCTGCCACTGCATCAGCCCACGGCCGGTCACGAGCATCCGCCAGAGCGCCGTGCATATCGCCGATGCGCAGACCCACGCCTCGTACGGCAGCAGCCACAGGCGTATGAAGCATTCGACCAGCGCCCCGCCGACACCGCTGAGTATGCGCGCGTGGCGGTGCTTCGGCTCGTTCCGACTCCACTCGGTCAGAGATATAGTCAGCCGGCTCAGCAGCGCGAGCAGCGCCGCCCAGCCCGCCGCCGCGAGCCCCCGCCCCGGCAGGAAGAAGCCCAGCGCTATCGCCAGCACCGTCATCGGCGGCACGAGCGAGCGCCGCAGCGAATCGAACAGCCGCCAGCGGTCGATATCCCGCAGCGCGCGCCCCGCCGCAAACAGCCACGGCGCGTTCTGCCAGTCGCCGCGCACCCAGCGGTGCAGCCGCTTGTAGTATGACAGCGGCTTTGCCGGAAAACTGTCGACAAACTCTGCGTCGCCCATGTACCCGCCGCGCAGGAACGCGCCTTCAAGTGCGTCGTGGCTGAGGATGCGCCCGTCGGGGAATCGCCCGCCGGTGCATTCCAGCAGGGCGTGCGCGTCGATGATGCCCTTGCCCGCGAAGCCGCCGCAGTCGAACGCGTCCATATACAGCTCGCCGCAGACCGTGCCGTAGGGGTCGCTGCCTCCGCCGCCGGAGAAAATGAGCGAGAAATCGGTCGCCGCGGCGCTCGCAAGCTCCGTCGTTATGCGCGGCTGGATCACGCCGTAGCCCGAGACTACCACGCGGCGCTTCGGGTCGATCTTCGCGCGGTTGAGCGGATGCAGCATCGCGGCAATCAGTTCGCCCGCCGCGCCCGGATATATGCGCGTGTCGCTGTCGAGCGTGATTATATACTTCGTCGCCGCGAGAAAATCGCGGTCGCCCGTCACATGCAGTGCCGACTCACGGTCGAGCAGTAGCTTCGCAAGCTCCAGCAGCGCGCCGCGCTTGCGCTCATGACCGCTCCAGCGCTCGCCGTCAAATTCACGCTCACGCGTGAACAGATAGAACCCGCCGCCGTACTTCGCGTTCAGCGCGTTTATCTCTGCCGCGGCCGCCGAGATTATCGCCTCGTCGCCGGGCGCGGACTGCGCGTCTGCTGCGGGCAGATCGGCGAGCACGCCGAACATCAGGTTCGCGCCCTCGCGGCGACAGGCAAGCCGCAGCCGCTCAAGCTCTACCGCCGCGGCACGCGCGCTCTCGGCGTCGGTCAGCAGCGCCGACACAACGCATATGCTCCGCCCCTCGGGCGGCACTCCGCGCTCCGCGTCCATCCGCAGCATCCGCCGCGCGGGGAGCAGCCGCAGCAGGACGAAGTCGATAAGCCCCTTCACCAGCTCTGACACCGGCAGCAACAGGAGAATTCCCGCCGCCGCGCTGCCCACGCGGAACGCGAGCCACAGCGAGATGAACAGCGTCAGCAGCAGATTCGCCGCGATATACCCGCGCCCGCGTGACGGCTTCGGCTCGGGGAAGAGATAGAACCCGGCGTGACGCCCCTCGGCGCGGGCTTTCTTGACGAGCCTGCGCGCGTATATGTGCTCCTCCACGCCCTCGCGGCGGCTCAGATATTCGATGCGCCGCAGATACTCCCCGCGCGACGCGCTGTCCATGCGCTGGAATACGCCGTCGGGGTCTGCGCGCAGCGCCTCGGCGGTCATGTCGGCGCTGTCGAGGAGATTTTCGAGGTCGAGCACCGCGAACAGACGCAGCGCGCCGAATAAAGCTTCGAGCGCAGGGGCGTATTCGTCGCTGCCGTCGGCGAATTCCATCGCGCGGCAGACCGCGGCAACTCCGTGAATCAGCGCGGCACGGAGCGCGGCGGGGAAGAGGTATAGCTCGGCGCGGCGCAGCGCCGTGACGGATTGGAACCCGCGCAGGAATTCGAGGCAGCGTGCCTCGGTCACTTCGCCCCTGCCGGAGCGCACCAGCGCACGGCAAAGCTCGCCGATCATGCTCCCGCCGTCCGCGGCACGCAGCCTTCGCGCGCGGCGGAGTGCCGCCGACGCGCTTGCTCCCTCGCGTTCGATGATGTAGAAGTTGTCCATGATCCATTCGAACGCGGCGGGGACGGAGCTTTTCGCGCCGTAGCGGCGTGAAATGAGGCTGTGGCAGCGCCGGATCGCAGCCATGCTGCGGCGGAGCAGCGCGGCCTCGTCGCGGCCGGAGCATTCGCCGTCAGGGCGCAGCAGCTTGGCCGAGGCCGCCGCGAAATCGAAAAGCCCGTCGCCGGGGATGTAAAGCCCTGAATTGAAGTTGTCCATGTAGATCCTCCATGCGGTAACGCCGCAGAATAATTGTTATTTTTGCCAGAATCAAATCCGCGCAGAATTTGAATTTTATGCCGCGAAGCGCTGCCCCTTTTAGGGTAGCGAAGCGGCGGCGCGGTAGTGAATGACATGCCGGTGGCATGTCAGAGCCGCGCCGTGACCGAGCCGCAGCGAGACGCTGGCGCGAAGCGCCAAGGGGTCGCCAGAGCCGAGACTGGAGCAGAGTGTAAAAGAAAGAGCAGAGTATAGATCAAATTTCTTGCCTCCCTTTACACAAGAGAGCCAAAAGATAGCGCAGAGTAAAGACTAAATACTCGCCCACCATTTGCCCCCGCCATACGAAACATTTTTTCCCAAACGCGGCGCGGCTATACAGCGCGCGGCGCGGCCGAGAAAAAACTTATCGAAAAACTTGAAAAAATATCTTGCAATCACATGGTAAATGCAGTAAAAGCAGTAAAATATGTTCTGTGACCTTCCTTACGATAGCTACAATGTTACTATTACCGTTTTCTACAACGATGCGTTTGAGCATAATGGCGATCAGTCTTACGACTTCTGGCTCGATGCAATCCGTGTCTATGACCCGATGGGCAAGAATGCAGATTATACCACTGACAAAGAGGGCTACCCGCAGTACATAAATCTCCGCGACCAAATCGCCGCCAGTGGCAGTAATGTTGGCATTAAAAACACTCTCTTCATCGACGGTAGTGCTGAGGCAGAGGTTGCAGATTACATAAACCTTGGCCCGAATAACGAGGTCTATCTTGCAAAGGGTCAGGCTATAAGCTTTAAGCTGCCTGCAAACGACAATATTGAGAAGGTTCAGATCGGCGCAAAGGCTCCCAACGGTGCAACAGAGCTTAATGTTAACAGCACAAATGTTGTTGCTGATGGTCTCAAATCCGCTACCGAGATGTACTACGATATTACTTCTCAGGCAAGCGGGCGTCTGGTGACTATAACCAATACAACAGGTAATATTTTGTCCCTGACGAATATCAAGATTACATTCAAACAGCAGCAGAATGAACCTGTCTCGCTTGAAACGCTTAGCAATGATGATGCAGAGGCGGCGGTTGCTACTGTCCGCGCACTGTTCGCCGCGCCGGTCGATCCGGAACCCACCGAGCCTGAGCAGCCTGAAGAGCCGGAGAAGACCTTTGAGCCTGAGCGCTTCGAGACCTCGTGGAGCAGCAATGTCCGCAAGGGCGGCCGCGCGGTTCTCACCGTCAAGGCAAGCACCGATGTTGACGCGATCATCGTTGACGGCGTAACCTACACTAAGTACTTTACCCGTACCGAGCGCGTTGACCGCGGCTGGAACGCGCAGCGCGTGACCTACCGTGAGTTCGTTTACATGATGACCGTCAACGAGAGCGGTACGCTCACCGTTTCTGTTGTCGCAGTCAGCAATGAGCAGGGCGAGAGCAATCCCTATGAGACGACCCTGACCGTCAAGCCCTCCAGCCCGATCAGAGATTGGATCGGCGGACTGTTTGGGCGCTGGTTCTGAGAAAGAAGCGTGAAGTTCACATGAAAAAAACCTATGTAAAACCCTTTGCCAGCTTTGAGAGCTTCGAGCTTAGCTCCAGCATCGCCGGTACCTGCGTCACGCCAACAAATCATGCGGTGTATCAATGCGGACTTAAAGATAAAACTTTGCCGGGGGTCGTAATCTTTACAGACGGAGTGGCTCAGTGCACCAATGAGCCTCAGGATGGTGATCCTAACAAAGGCTGCTATCAGGGTCCAAGCGGCAACCTCTTCACATCCTGACTTAAATTAACAATGAAGTGCCCTGCCCGAAATGGCGGGGCACTTTTCCGATTTGGAGATCATCCATGAAAAAGAATAAAAAAGCCAAGAAAAACAATGTGATTCTGTATTTTCTCCTTGCAGTCGCGCTTGTTGCTGCGGTTATAGTTGTCGTTCTGCGCCTTTCGCGCGGCGACGGCGAACCGGCGGCTGAACCGGCGATGCCGGGCGTATCGACTCCCGCCCCGGCGGATTCCGTTTCAATCGACCTCGGCAGCGGCCTTGAAATCACGAATATCAGCCGTTTCGCCGGCAGCTTTATCGAGGACGGCTCCGACGACGTCCTTTCCGATGTCTGCGCAATAACGGTGAAGAATAATGCCGCCGCCACGGTGCAGTATGCGCACATCACGCGGTCCGGCGGCGAGGGGAGCTATGAGTTTGACCTGAGCACGCTACCGAGCGGCGCGTCGGCGCAGCTGCTTGAGCTGTCGCGTCAGCCGATGCCGGAGAGCAGCGCGGATATGACTGCGGCGCTCACGAGCTACGCAAGCTTCGACCCCGAGCCCTCGCTCTGTGAGGACGTTTTCTCGATAGATACGCAGGATACCGCGATCACTATCACGAATATTTCCGGCAGTGACATCACCGGCCAGATTTACGTCTACTATAAATCCGCCTACGGCGACCTGTACATCGGCGGCATCACCTACCGCACCGGCGTTTCCGGCCTCGCCGCCGGTGAGAGCACGACGCTCTACGCCAGCCATTATTCCACGGCGTACAGCAAGATAATGTTTGTCACCTATGTTCAGTGAGCGCCTGAGCTTTGGCGGTGCGGCGCTGCACCTGTATGGCGAGACGCCGTGGCAGCTGTCGCCGCTGTGTGCCCCGTTCCGCACCGACGCGGAGACCCCGGCGCATAAGATTCACGTCCGCTTAGCCGACGACATGCCCACCACGCCCGACACTGCCTCCAGCAGCTTCCGCACCTATCGCTGGCGCACCGGCTCGCAGCGGCACACGCTGCAGGATTATGTGTTCGGCTTCACCTACGCCGTGACCGAGGGCGGCTTTACGGAACTGACGGTCTCGTCGCGGTACGCCGAGAATCTGCGGACGCAGCTGCTGCTCGAAGGCGTCGACCTGTTCGACATCCTTGCCGAGCGCGGGATGCTCGTGCTGCACAGCTCGTATGTTCTGCGCGCCGAGGGGGACGCGATCCTCTTCTCCGGCGCGAGCGGCATCGGCAAGAGCACGCAGGCCGAGCTGTGGCGCGAGTTTGCCGCCGCGCGCGTCATCAACGGCGACCGTTCGCTGGTTGACGTTGACCGCGGCATGGCGCACGGGATTTTCTATTCTGGCACGTCCGGAATATGTGAGAATCACAGCGCGCCGATCCGCGCGATTGTCCTGCCGGAGCAGCGGGCGGAGAACCGCGTTTTCGTGCCGGCACATCGCGAGGCGTTCATGCGGCTGCTGAACCAGTGCTCGTATTATCCGTGGGACGCGGAGTCCGCGGCGCTGATGACGGAGCTTGTCGCGCGGCTTGTCGGCAGAGTGCCGGTGTATAGACTCCGCTGCCGCAAGGATGAGGGCGCCGTTCGCGCGCTTGAGAATGAACTGAGGAGAGAATGAGATGGACACCAGCAGTATAGAACCGCGCCTTTCCAGCTATCTTCACGCCAAGGCCTGCCGCGCGGGCACGCCGCTTTCCGGTACCTTTGAGCTTACGGCGCGCTGCAATTTCAACTGCCGTATGTGCTACGTCCACCTCACGCCCGAGGAGAAGCGCAGCCGCGGCCGTGAGCTGACGGCGGACGAGTGGCTTGCGATCGCGGAAGCCGCGCGCAGCCGCGGGATGCTTTTCCTGCTGCTGACCGGCGGCGAGCCACTGATACGGCCGGATTTCCGGTATATTCTGACGGAGCTGAAAAAAATGGGGCTCATGGTCTCGGTCAACAGCAACGGCTCGCTGATCGATTCCGACTGGCTGGACTTCTTCCGCAGCGAGCCGCCGTTCCGATTCAATATCACGCTGTACGGCGCGGGCAACGAGAGCTACGAGGCGCTGTGCGGCCGCCCAGCGTTCACAAAGGTCACGGAGAACATCCGCGCGCTGAAGGAGATTGGCGTCGGTGTGAAACTGAATGTGTCCATGACGCCGTGGAATGTGCGCGACATGGCCGAGATACACAAGATTGCCGAGGAACTCGGCACACCGATGCAGCTTGCGACCTACATGTTCCCTCCCGTGCGCCGCAGTGCGGACATGGTCGGGAAGAACGACCGGTTTACGCCGGAGGAGGCCGCCGGGTACGAGGTCATGTGGGATAAGCTCCGGTTTACGCCGGAGGTGCTGTGCCAGCGCGCCGAGGCGATGGCCAAGGGGCTGGAGCTGCCGCGCGAGGAGACCTGCGAGGGGACGCCCGGCGAGGGCATTTCCTGCCGTGCAGGCCGCGCCGCGTTCTGGATAAACTGGCGCGGTGACATGACACCCTGCGGCATGATGACCGAGCCGAAGTTCTCCGTGCCTGAGCTGGGCTTTGACCGCGCGTGGGAAGAGACCCGCGCCGCGACCGACGCGATACGCCTGCCGGCGGAGTGCACCGGCTGCAAGTATAAGCACGCCTGCCACGCCTGCGCCGCGATGTGCGTGTCGGAGACAGAACGCTTTGACGGCCGCCCCGACTACGTCTGCCGCATGACGCAGGAGACCGTGAGACTGACTTTGGAGGCAGTGAAATGACGATAAAAAAACAGCTTGTTAAAAGAAACATCGCGGGTGACGTGATCCTTGTTCCAGTGGGCGACAGCTCGCTGACGCTCAAGGGGCTGATAACGCTCAACGAGACGGCGGAGTTCATCTGGGACAGACTGGCTGACGCCGCCGACGCCGCGGAGCTTGCCGCCGCAATGTGCGAAGAATATGATATCGACGCCGCGACTGCGAAGAACGACGTGGATGAGATACTTGCGCAGTTCAGAGAATTGGAAATAATCTAAAAAAGCCGCCGCTGTTAAGAAAAAACACTTGACAGCGGCGGCTTTACGTTATATACTCTGTTAAGTTGAAACGCTTGACAGGGGGGCTTCGCCATGACGGACGGCAGACTTATGCACAGTATGCTGCTTGATTTTTATGGGGAGCTTCTGACGGAGCGCCAGCGCGAGTGCTACGATCTGCACTATAACGACGACCTCTCCCTTACGGAGATCGCCGAGCAGAGCGGCGTGTCCCGCCAATGTGTGTGGGACAATATCCGCCGCGCCGAGGCGAGTTTGCAGGAGATAGAGAGCAAAACGGGGCTTATCCGCCGCTTTTCGGAGACGCAGGACGCCCTCACCGCCGCGGCCGAAAGACTGAAAGAGCTGTGCGGCATGACGGACGGCGACGCGCGCACTCTTGCGCAGTCGGCGCTGGAGGATATTGAGGCGCTCAGGGAAAAGCGATGACAATGTTTGGAGGATAAAAATGGCTTTTGAAAGCTTATCTGAAAAACTGAATGCGGCCTTCAAAAAGCTGCGCGGCAAGGGCAGACTCACTCAGGCCGACATCAAGGAAGCGATGCGCGAAGTGCGCATGGCGCTGCTTGAAGCCGACGTAAGCTACAAAGTCGTAAAGGATTTCACCAAAACCGTCACCGAACGCGCGAGCGGCGCGGAAGTGCTGGAGGCGCTGTCTCCGGCGCAGATGGTGATAAAAATAGTCAACGAAGAGCTGTGCAGGCTCATGGGCAGCGAGAACCAGAAGCTGAACTTCGGTTCCAAGTCGCCCGCAGTCGTTATGCTCGTCGGCCTTCAGGGCGCGGGCAAGACCACGAACGGCGCGAAGCTCGCGGGGTACATCCGCAGGCAGGGCAAGCGCCCGCTGCTCGCCGCGTGCGATATTTACCGTCCCGCCGCTATCAAGCAGCTGGAGACCGTCGGCGCACAGCTCAATATACCCGTCTTTCAGATGGGGCAGACAAACCCCGTCGATATCGCCAAGGCCGCCGTTGAGCATGCCAAGCGCCACGGCAACGACGTTGTGTTCCTCGATACCGCAGGACGTCTCCACATAGACGAGGCGCTGATGGATGAGCTGAAAAACATCCGCGACGCGGTAGAGCCGTCGGAGATCCTGCTGGTCGTGGACGCAATGACCGGTCAGGACGCGGTCAACGCCGCGACGGCGTTTGACGAAGCGCTCGGCGTTACGGGCGTGATGCTCTCGAAGCTGGACGGCGACGCGCGCGGCGGCGCTGCGCTGTCGATCCGCGCGGCGACGGGCAAGCCCATCAAGTTCATCGGCGTGGGCGAAAAGCTCGACATGATCGAGCCGTTCCACCCCGACCGCATGGCCTCCCGCATCCTCGGCATGGGCGACGTGCTGACGCTTATCGAAAAGGCGGAGCAGAGCTTTGACGAGAAGAAAGCGCTTGAAGCGGCCGAAAAGCTGCGCGCGAACAAATTCTCGCTCAGCGATTATCTCGACCAGATGGCGCAGCTCAAGAACATGGGCGACCTGCAGGACCTCGCGGGCATGATCCCCGGCCTTGACGCGAAAGCGCTCAAGGGCGCGAAGATGGACGACAAAATGCTTGCGCATCAGGAGGCGATAATCCTCTCCATGACGCAGGCCGAGCGCGACAATCCGTCGATGCTCAACAGCAGCCGCAAGAAACGCATCGCCGCCGGCAGCGGCACCTCTGTCGTGGACGTTAACCGGCTTATCAAGCAGTTTGACGCCATGCAGCAGATGATGAAGCAGTTCAGCGGCAAGAACATGAAGAAGCTGCAGAAGAAAATGGGCAAAGGTGGCGGCTTCCCCGGGATGCCGGGTATGCCCGGAGGCTTCGGCTTCTGATTTCAGGTTACAGCGCCAAGGCGTTTGTAATAAAGAGAGAACAAAACATGGAGGTGAATATACATGGTTAAGATCAGACTTCGCAGAATGGGCGCAAAGAAGGCTCCCTACTATCGCATCGTTGTTGCAGATTCCCGCTGCCCCCGTGACGGTCGTTTCATCGAGGAGATCGGCACTTACGACCCCATGGCCGAGAGCGACAAGCTCAGCGTCAATATGGAGCGCGCAAAGTACTGGATCGCTAACGGCGCACAGCCGACCGATACCGTCCGCGGCCTTCTCAAGAAGATCGAGGGCTAATAAGGAGTTTCTACCGGCATGAAAGAACTTTTGACCTACATTGTCGATAACCCCGATCAGGTCTCTGTGACCGAGCGCAAAGCCGACGGCGAGACGGTTTTTGAAGTCCGCGTGGCTGACGGCGACATGGGCAAGGTCATCGGCCGGCAGGGAAGGATCGTCAAGCAGATCCGTATCCTTATGCGGGCCGTCGCCCAGAAAAAGGGCAAAAAGGTATCAGTCGAAATCATGGACTGAACGCAGGAAACCGAGGTGGCAGCACCCCGGTTTTTTGCTGTCTTGAACTCTATATGGTCAAAAAGCCACGTTTAACGTGGCTTTGTTTGCTACAGGGGCATATTTTGAATATGCTCCTCTTCAATTGTTAGGTTTGCAAGAAAGTGCGAAACAAGCCTTATCGAATCAATAATCTCGCGCTGATTCGCCTCGGACATCTGGGCAATGGTATTTTGCATATGGCTTATAAATCTGCGCTCACCTGTGTCTATCTCCTTCAGGGCAAGCTCAGTGGGTTCTACATAAACAGCTCTTCTGTCCTTTGCATCGTAGCTGCGCTTGACAAGACCGCTCTCGCTGAGAGAGTCAATCATCTTGGTCATGGTCTGCCTGCTGACGTTCATTATTTTGTAATACTTGAGATAACACAGTAAATGCGTATAACTTGGCATCAGTTGGTAATTTGCCTTAAAGAAATCCTCAAATTTTTTGCCGAGGCTTTCATAGCTCAGGAAGAGAAAGGAAAGAAGAATTTCCTCGTTTGTTCCGTGAAGGTTCTGCTTTAGATAGGTATATTCCATGGGAGACATAGGCATATCCTCGTTTAACTGCGTTTTCTCGTGGTAGAAACTATTTAAGTATAGCACAAGAGCTGAGGATTAGTCAAGCGATGATAGTAAAAAGTGTTTATTGTCGCGTTTTTCACAATAAATAGACAAATTTTTTGTAATGTTTAGATAATTGATTTTCTATGAAACAAATAGTAAAATAAAGCTACAATCAAAAAAAGCGAATAGGGTTACAATCTTTACTATTAGGAGGGTTAGAACATGACAAAAGCTAAGCAACAGTTCCCACACCTGCTTGCACCGGGCAAGATAGGCAGTCTCGAGCTTAAAAACAGGGTGGTCATGGGGCCAACGGAAACGCTCTATGCCACCAGCGACGGCGAAATCACGGACAAGATAATTGACTATTATGTGGAGAGAGCTCGCGGTGGCTGCGGACTCATCACGGTTCACTCCGCACAGGGCGCAACAAAGGTCGATAAGATTGACCCTTATCCCGGCTCAATAAGAGTTGACGACAATATGTATGTGCCAATGATGGCGGAGCTCACCGAGGCGATACACCGTGCCGGCGCAAAGTGCACCATCAACGTTTCGGCAGGCGGCGGCGCGCAGTCTCTCGGCTTCCCTTACGACAAGGGCAGTCAGGGCGTTTATAACGTGACTCGTGTTGCTCCCGGCACCTTGCAGTCCCGTTTCGTTGGCGCTCCGGTGCGTCCTCTCACCAAGGAAGAGATCAAGACCATGATAGACTGCTTCGGCTGGAGCTGCTTCAACTGCAAGCGAGCAGGCTTTGACGCAGTCACCATTCACGCAATCGGCGGCTATCTCATATCGGAGTTCCTCACACCCTGGTTTAATAACCGTACTGATGAATACGGCGGCTCCTTAGAAAACCGCTACAGACTGCTCCATGAGATAATCCAAGACATTCAGACCAAGTGCGGCAAGGACTTCCCGATAATCGTCCGTTGGTCTGTTGATGAATTCCTCGGCGATGCCGGTCGCGGCGTAGATGAATCCAAAATCATGGCAAAGTGGATGGAGGAGGACGGCGTTGCAGCTCTTGACTGCGAGGCTGCGGTGTTCGAGTCCGTTGAGTGGATGATCCCCACGATATATCAGCCCAAGGCGACTCTTGCATATCTTGCAAAGGCCATAAAGGACGTTGTCAGTATTCCCGTATTTGCTCAGGGTAGAATTTTTGACCCAGAGCTTGCGGAGGACGTTCTCGCCAGTGGTCAGGCAGACTTCGTGTCTTTGTCACGTGAGTGGATAGTCGAGCCTGACTACGTCAAGAAAATCGAGAAGGGCGATATCGAGGGTATACGCAAGTGCCTAAACTGTAACTACTGCATCGGTAAGCGTGTATTTGGCCAGATGCCTCTGCGCTGCACATTTAACCCGATTGCCGGACGCGAGAGCAGATTTCCGCATGGCAGCACCGGCAAGGCGGAGGTAAAGAAGAATGTTGCGATTATCGGCGCAGGTCCGGCAGGACTTGAGGCCGCATACATCGCCGGTCAGCGCGGACACAATGTCACCGTATATGAAGCCAGCGACAGAATTTGCGGCGGCCAGCTTCTTATGGCGTCCAGTTCCCCCTGCAAGGATATTCTCAACCACGTTCCCGAATTCTTTGGTGTGCAGCTTGGTCGCATGAGCAATGTTGAGATAAAGCTCAACACTCCCGTCAACGAGGAGAATATCGACACGATAAATGCAGACCATGTCATCCTTGCAACCGGTGCAACTCCGCTTGTTCCTCCCATCCCGGGCATCGAAAAGGCCAAAACCGGACAGGACGTTCTTCTCCATAAGGCCGAGGTCAAGGGTGATATCGTCATCTGCGGCGGCGGTCAGGTCGGTGTGGAAACAGCTCTTGAGCTGCTTGAGCGCGGACATAAGGTCAGCATCGTTGAAATGCTGCCGGACGTCATTCTCAAGGAGGAGCTCATGACGAGAATAGTTATGATGAAGAAGCTTGCGGCGGCGGAGGTTCCTCTCTATTGCAGCCACAAGGTATGCTCCTTCGAGGACGGCGCAGTTGTAATCGAGGACATGGCTTCCGGCGAGAAGAAAACGCTCAAGTGCGACGATGCGGTCATTGCCTTCGGTACAAAGTCCGACAACAAGCTGCTTGATATGCTTGAGGAGAAATTTAATGAGGTCACGGTCATCGGCGACGCAGCTACCCCGGATACAATCACCAGCGCTATCCACGACGGCTTCTTTGCAGCTCTCGATATATGAAGAATAAAAAAATTATTCCGGCCGAATAATTACATAAAAAATAAGATTTTTAAGGAGGTTTACTATGGCAACCAATCTTCGTCAGGTCAAACGCGGCTATGCCGAACTCAAGCGTTCCGGCACTCAGATGTACTATGAAACTATGGGTCACGGTGATCCGGTAATTCTCATTCACCAGTGCTGGTGGAACAACTTTGAGTACGAGGGCGTTATCCCCATGATCGCAAAGGAGTACACTGTTTATTCCCCCGATTCCCTCGGCTTCGGCTTCTCTCCCGCAGCTCCCCAATGGTTTGAGTTCACCGACTTTACCGACAGCTTTGTCGATTTCATGGATGCTCTCGGCATTGAGAAGGCAAGCTTTGTCGGACAGCACTCCGGTTCTCTGATTATGGCAGACCTCGCGGCCAGATATCCCGAAAGAGTTGACAAACTCATCTTTGGAGGTCTTGCAATCTATGAGGACGGTCTGCGCAAGCAGAAGGCAGCAAGAAGAGACATGATCGGCGGCAACAAGATGCCCTATACAAAGAGCCTGCGTCCGGGAGATCTCATCGGTTTGGAATCCGGACTCCTGCAGCGCAAGGAGGACGGCTCTCATATGGTCGAATATTGGAACGAGCAGTACCGTGAAAATACCGACAGCAAGTTTGAGTACATTCAGCGCGCGGTACTGGCGAATATGCTTCACTATGACAAGGGCGGCAGAGACATGATTAATGCCCTGCTTACCTTTGACCTTGAGCGCGTGCTTCCCAAGGTGACCCAGCCTTCCCTGCAGCTCGTAGGCGACAGAGACTGCGTCAAGCCCCCGCTGTTCAAGACCATCAAGGAGGCGGCTGATGAGCTCGGCTCAAAGATAAACAAGATTAAGATTGTCGAAGGCGCTGGCATCATGGGCTTCTTGGATTATCCCTTTGAGTTTGCAGAGGCAATACTCGGCTTCCTGCGCGACCCCGAGGGCTATGTCGGAACCGAAGGCAGAGCGCTTGAGAGAGCAATGAAGGAATACCTTGTTCCTGACTTTGACTCCCTCGTCTTCGAGGATAAGAATGTTTATATCGACTGATTAGCGGCGTATTATGCACCGACCGCCCGAAAGCGGTCGGTGCATAACAGAAAGGGGCTATATATGACCGACAACGGAATTAAGCGCATCTGTGTCAGCGTAAGCAATCTGGCAAGGAGCACAGCCTTCTTTGTCGAGGAGATGGAACTTGAAAAGGTATGCTCCGGCAGCATGAACATGGAGGATGTCCGGAAAATGTACGGGCTTGACAACTGCAAGGCAGACTATGTCATGCTCAAAAATGATGAGCAACCCACGCTTCTTCAGCTCATTGAATTCTCAGAAAAAAGCGGAAGATGCAGCATAGATGGCCGCCCGAGCTGGGATTACGGATATTATGATGTCGCTTTCAGAACAAAGGACAACGCAAGAGAAAAGGAACGTTTTGAGGAGCTCGGCTACGGCTATTACTGCCCGCCGACAAGATATGTTGCAGACTGGATAGGTCTGGATGTACTGGAGGCCGTGCTGAAGGGGCCGGATTCGATGCCGATGGCTTTGATAGAGCGTCTGCGTGAGCCCATCCCTAAGTTTGACGGCAGATTTTCGATTTTTACTGACTGTGCGATTACGGTCGGAGATGCAGAGGAGGCGACGCGCTTCTATGCTGACACCCTCGGTATGAAGAAAATTTTTGATCAGGTGCTCCCTGACGGGCTTGTTGATGAGATAGTATCCGTCCCGGCGGGAACGCACACGAGGATGCTGATGTATTCCGGCGGCAACACGCCGATAACAGAGTGCCTCGAGTATTCGCTCAAGGGCAGACCGATGTGCGATGTCGCAAAGCCTGAAAATGCGGGAATATTCGCCGTGGCATATGAGACTGAGGATATTCATGCTCTTTTGAAAAAGGCCGAGGTAAACGGCTTCAAAACCCTGCGTGAGGCGGTGGAAATCAGCATGGAGCCGTATGGCAAAATCCTGACCGCGCTTATAAACGGTCCGTCTGATATACCGGTGGAAATATATCAGCTAATATAAAGGAGTATTGTGTTTATGAGTAATGAAAACAGCTCCGGGACAAGGCGCTTTTACGGCTGGACGATAGTTGTTTCACTGTGGATTATATACTTTCTGAACGTCGGCTTCCCGATGTACGGCGGACAAACGGTGAACACCTTCATGGCCGATGAAATGGGCTTTAAGAGAACTATACTCGGATTGGCATTTTCCCTCTTTAATCTCTTCCAGGGTCTGCCCGGGCCCCTGATTGGCTATACCATCCAGAAAAAGGGTGCGAGATTTAGTATAGCACTCGGCTCTATTCTTATTTTAGTTTCTGCAATTTTGATGGGTTATGTGGTCAAGTCTCAGTGGCTCTTTCTGTTGACTTTCGGCGGTATTGCAGGTGTGGGCGTGGGCTTCGGTACGGTC
>ENA-UONS01001271-UONS01001271.1-human-gut-metagenome-genome-assembly--contig:-CS19-NODE-1271-length-23968-cov-16.460252_pt1 | contig 23968 bp, 17 predicted proteins | sample MGYA00242458_ERZ724005 | MGnify/ENA metagenome assembly ERZ724005
TCTTTATTCCGCAGGGCTTTGCACACGGGTTTGCGGTGCTGAGCGAGACGGCAGTATTCCAGTATAAGTGTGATAATTTCTATCATCCGGAGGCTGACGGTGGTATCAGTATCTTGGACAGTTCGTTGGGCATAGACTGGCGCATACCGGTGGAAAAGGCGATACTGAGTGAGAAGGATACGAAGCATCCGTTGCTGAAGGACTTTGATAGTCCGTTCAGAGTTTAGAGGGGTAAGACTTCAGATTTATGATTTCAGATTTATGAGTTATGAATTTGGGGACGCGGATGGCGCGGATGAAGCGGATTAACTTTCTTCAGTCGACAAGTTGACAAGATACGTGTTGACGAGTGAAGCCAAACCATCTTCCCCTGAAACAGGGGAAGTACCCCGAAGGGGGGATGGGGTAATCTGAAATCTAAACTCTGAAATCTGAAATTTATTCCTTCGTCAACTATCTTATTTCAAATCTCTTTATTCAAATTGAAGCAATGAATATACTGGTAACAGGCGCCAATGGTCAGCTGGGCAATGAAATGAGGCTGGTCAGCAAGGCGTCCTCGCATACATTTGTGTTTACAGACGTGGTGGAATTGGAAGGTGTGGAAACGACACTGCTCGACATCACCAATCTGGAGGCGGTAAAGAATATCGTACGGGAGAAGGAGGTGCAGTGTATCGTGAACTGTGCGGCCTATACCAATGTGGATAAGGCGGAAGGTGATGAAGCCTTTTGCCGTGTGCTGAACGCCGATGCGCCGCGCAACCTGGCGCAGGCCATGAAGGAAGTGGGCGGACTGCTGGTACATGTTTCTACAGACTATGTGTTTGGAGGAGATCCTTATAACACGCCTTGCAAGGAAGACCAGAAAGGTACGCCGACCGGAGCTTACGGACGCGCCAAGCTGGAGGGTGAACATAATATCCTGGCTACGGGCTGCAATTATGCCATTCTTCGCACGGCCTGGCTGTATAGCGAGTTCGGAAAGAACTTTGTGAAGACCATGCTGAACCTGACTGCTACCAAGCCACAGCTGAAGGTGGTATTTGACCAGGCGGGTACGCCTACGTATGCGCTGGACTTGGCGAATGCCATCATGGCGGTCATAGCGGATTATGAGAAGGCTGATAAAAAGAATGGATATGACAAGACGGGGATTTATCATTTCAGCAATGAAGGTGTCTGCTCGTGGTATGATTTTACAAAGGTGATAGCTGCGATGTCGGGGCATACGGAGTGTGGCATACAGCCTTGCCATAGCAATGAGTTTCCCAGTCCGGTGGTACGTCCGGCTTATTCTGTGCTGGACAAGACCAAGATAAAGGAAACTTTTGGTATCCGTATTCCGTACTGGATGGATTCGCTGAAGGTATGTCTGCAAAACATGCAGAGCCTTTGTCATTAACTCAAGTTTGGGTAAAGCCAAAACTTGAAGGAGTTAAAGGAGTTAGAAGAAGTTATCGTCCTGCGGGCTAAGGAGTTAAAGGCCGATAGATAAGCAAACAGCTCACAATGTATCGGCTTAACTTCTTAATTACCAAAGATATATTAAATTCGAAACTTAAGTTAATCATTATTGAGATGAATTTCAAACGCAATATCGTGATTACCGGCGGTGCCGGTTTTATAGGCAGCCATGTGGTGCGCCTGTTTGTAAACAAGTATCCGGAATATCGCATTATCAATCTGGACAAACTGACGTATGCAGGTAATCTGGCCAATCTGAAGGATGTGGAGGATAAGCCGAACTATACGTTCGTGAAGATGGATATCTGTGATTTCGATGCTTTCTATCGCCTGATGCAGGAGGAGAAGGTGGATGGTATCATCCACCTGGCTGCGGAGAGCCATGTGGACCGTTCCATCAAAGACCCGTTTACGTTTGCACGTACCAATGTGATGGGTACACTGAGCCTGCTTCAGGCTGCCAAGCTGTATTGGGAGAGCCTGCCGGAGAAGTATGAGGGCAAGCGGTTCTATCATATCTCGACGGACGAGGTGTATGGAGCACTGGAGATGACGCATCCGGAGGGCATAGAGCCGCCGTTTACGACACAGGCTTCGTCGGGCAAGCACCATCTGGCGTATGGCGAGGAGTTCTTCTGGGAGACCACGAAGTATAATCCGCACAGTCCGTATTCGGCATCGAAGGCAAGCAGTGACCACTTTGTACGTGCCTTCCACGATACATACGGCATGCCGACCATTGTGACAAACTGCTCGAACAACTACGGACCCTATCAGTTCCCGGAGAAGCTGATTCCGTTGTTTATCAATAATATCCGTCATCGGAAGCCGTTGCCGGTATATGGCAAGGGGGAAAACGTACGTGACTGGTTGTATGTGGAAGACCATGCCCGTGCCATAGACGTGATTTTCCATAACGGTAAGGTGGCCGAGACTTATAACATCGGTGGCTTTAATGAGTGGAAGAATATTGATATCATCAAAGTGGTAATCAATACGGTGGACCGCCTGCTTGGTCGTAAGGAGGGAGAGGACATGAACCTGATAACCTACGTGACAGACCGACTGGGACACGATATGCGTTATGCCATTGACTCCACGAAGCTGCAGCGTGAACTGGGCTGGGAGCCGAGCTTGCAGTTTGAGGAAGGCATTGAGAAGACAGTGCGCTGGTATCTGGATAATCAGGAATGGATGGACAACGTGACGAGCGGAGGGTATCAGAAGTATTACGAGGAGATGTACGCAAAGCGGTAAATATTTCTTTGATTCGTAGAGAGTTAAAAGGAGTTGTCGCCTTTGCAGGCTTAGGAGTTAAAAGCCAATACAAAGCGAATTAACTCTGAAATCTTTGGACGCAGAATTATTGCGCTATCCTTCCGGATGGTCATCCCGGCCTTGAGCCGGGAACTTACATATAAGTTAGGGACTGGTTTTAGTTCCCGCATCATGTGCGGGATGACTGTGCGAGTGATTGACTGGCGGTGTTTAGTTGTGGTCAGTAAACTCAAGAATTAATAAATTCATAAGCTGTTATGAACTATAAACAGATTGATACAGAAAAGATAAAGAAGTATATAGCCGCACGGCCGGAAGGGGTGCTGGTGGATGACATCATGGCACACAGCGGAGCGGACAAGCTGCGCGTGGACCCGGCTCTGTTTGAACTGGAACAGGAAGGATGGCTGACTGTGACGGAACGGGAACTGATGGGGGCGGCAAGAAGAGTAAGGGTTGCTCAAGTTTCGCGAAGCTAAACTTGAAGGAGTTAAAGGGAGTTAGAAGAAGTTATCGCCGATAAATCAGCTTAGGAGTTAAAGCCAATAGTTATTCTAACGGTAAGGAGGTGGTTTAGTTGAGAGTGGAGAGGTGAGAGTGATTTCTGCCTATACTAATCGACTCTGAAATCTCAGTTTTTTGGACGCGGATTGCGCGGATTCATTTCTTTCAGTGGACAAGATAAATCTAAATCTTCTTTTCTTCCCCTAAAATAGGGGAAGTCCCCAGAAAGGGGGATGGGGTATCCTAAAACAGGGAAGTACCCCGAAGGAGGGGAGGATTATGAACTCTGAAATCAGAAACCTCGTCAACTTGTTGGTCGTTAACTCGTTCCTTAACTAAAGAACTCATAAGCTCATATACTTACAAACTTAAAAAAGGCAGAGTAACAGCGGTTATTTTGTTTTAGGCGGCGGCCGGAGGTGTGTAAAAGCATCTTCGGCCGTTTTTTGTTTTCTGCCGGCTGAAATGATTTATTCCGTCTTGCATGTGCGGTATTGCTTGGGGGATATGCCCAGGTGTTTTCTTACGTACTTGCCAAAGAAGGACAGGTTGGGAAAGTCCAGTTCGTTGGCTATCTCTTTGATGTTTTTCTCGGATTTCTTCAGCAGATACTGGATGTCCTGGACTACGTAATGGTTGATAATCTCGGAGGCTGTCTGGCCGCTGACTTCCTTGCATACGGCGGACAGGTATTTGGGAGTGACGTAGAGACGGGCAGCGTAGTATGACACCATGCGGTTCTTGGGGTAGGAGGAGGACAGGATACTGATGAAGTCCTTGAACAGGCTTTCGGCTGAGTTGTACGTGGGTGGCTTCAGCTTGATGAAGCGTTCGATGGAGTCGGTGAACTCGTAGAGGAAGGCCTGCATGAGGCAGTCGAGCATCTCCTTCTGGTGCTTGCGCGAGGTGTCGGTGGTCTTTACGCGGAGCAGGTTGTAGTATTGGATGAAAAGCTCGGCTTCGCTGGGCTGAAGGGGAAGGATGGGGTTCTTGTCGAGAAACAGCTTGATGTCCCAGTTGCCGCTGGCTATCATGGACAGCTGGCGGATGTACTCGTTGGAAAACAGGATGCAGCGGCATTCGAAATCGATGCTCATCATACTGCTCTCCAGCATGATGTTGGGGTGGCAGATAAACAGGTCGTTGGCCTGTATCTCGTGGAATTTCTCATTGATGTAGAGCGATGCTTTTCCTTTGACACACAGGACGACCATGTAGGTTTCTATCTTGACTGCCTGTTTGGTGTCAAGGTTCTGAAGGGTGTCGATGAGGGCAATGCGATTGTCGTAGTAGGAAGCTGTTTCCTTGACTTTCTCGTCTTCCGTAAATTTGTTTAAGGTGTTATATTTTTCCATATTTTGTCTTTTATGATCGCGAAATAACGGAATTATTGGCAAAAAGTGTTTGCTTATAGTTCTGAGGAATTGTTCCGAATATCTGATTTTAACATTGTGAGGAAAAACGGGACACTTCTTGGGACATGTATAAGTATCAATCCTGTATGAAAGGTTCTTTCTTTGCGGCCGAATTTAATGATAAAGCAATGGAAAAAATGAAAAGGATTTATTGTTTGGCTATCGTTTTGCTTCCTATGCTTGTGGCCGGCTGCCACGGGGAAAAGGAAAAACAGGACACAACGGCCAATAATCAGGTGAGAGTGAAGACTATGCAAGTTTCTGTATCGGCTGCTGACGAAGGCAGGCAGTATTCGGGTACGGTGGAGGAAAGCAATGAGTCGGCCCTCAGTTTTCCGGTAATGGGAACGGTGAAGGATATTCATGTGCATCCCGGTGAAAGGGTGGGCAAGGGACAGCTGATTGCTACGATAGACCCGGCTTCGCTGCAGAGTGCGTATGAGGCTGCCAAGGCCACACTGGACCAGGCGGAGGATGCTTACCGGAGAATGAAGGAGCTGCATGACAAGGGAAGCCTGGCCGATATAAAGTGGATAGAGGTGCAGAGCAAGTTGCAGCAGGCAAAGGCCATGGAACAGGTGTCGAGAAAGAATCTGAGCGACACGAAGCTGCTGGCGCCTTACAGCGGAGTGATTTCGGAGAAACTGGTGGAAGTGGGACAGAATATGGCACCGGGCATTCCGGTAGTGCGCCTGGTGGCTGTGAATCAGTTGAAGGTGAAGATATCGGTGCCTGAGAATGAAATAGCACAGATAGCCTTGAAGGCCGGGGCACGCATTCAGGTACCTGCCATGGGCGACCGGTGGATAGAGGGCACGGTGTGTGAGAAGGGCATTGTGGCCAACCCGTTGTCGCGTTCGTATGAGGTGAAGCTGGCCTTGTCGGGGCAGCAGTCGGACGGCCTGATGCCGGGCATGGTGGCCAATGTGGTGATGGAAAATGCAGGCGGTGAAAGTGCTTTTGTGTTGCCGGCTTATGTGGTGCAGCTGGATGAGCAGAACAATACCTTCGTGTGGCTGTGCAAGGACGGAAAGGCTCAGAAAAGGGTCGTCGCCGTGGGTGGCTACATGCCAGAGGGCGTGACGATAGTGGCCGGACTGAACGAAGGAGACGAGATAATAACGGAAGGCAGACAGAAGGTATGCGAAGGTACACCGGTGGTGGGGATATAAATGTGGTAGATAGAAACAGAAAGCGATGAAACAGAAACGTACAATGATAGAATGGGCCATGCATTATCGGCAGATAGTGATACTGGTGGTCTGCTGCCTGATGGCGTTTGGCATTTACAGTCTTCCGAACATGCGGAAGAATGAGTTTCCCGACTTTACGATACGTCAGGGACTGGTGGTGGCTGTAGCACCCGGAAATACGGCGGAGGAAATGGTGGAACAGGTGACCAAGCCTCTGGAAAACTATATTTTCAGCTACAAGGAGGTGAAGAAAAAGAAGACCTTCTCGAAGAGCCGCGACGGCATTGTATATATACAGGTGGAGCTTAACGACGACTTGCAGAACAAGGATGAGTTCTGGAGCAAGTTCAAGCATGGGGTGGCCGGATTCAAGGCGCAGCTGCCTGCCAATGTGCTGGCCGTGCAGGTGGTGGATGACTTTGGTGACACGTCGGCACTGCTGATTACCATGGAGAGCAAGGACAAGACTTATCGTGAGCTGAACGACTACATGGACGACCTGCAGGACCGCCTGCGGCGCATTGAGAGCGTGGGACGCATGACGGTCAACGGCCTGCAGCGTGAGCAGATTGCCGTTTACCTGGATAACAACCGTCTGTCGAAGTATGGACTGAACGACCAGATGCTGGCTGCCACACTCTTTACCAAGGGGTTTACGACTACGGGCGGACGCGTGAAGAACGCGGAATCCGTGCAGCCGGTTTATGTGGCGAAGTCGCTGAACAGCGTTTATGACGTGCAACAGCAGATAGTCTACTCGGACCCGGCCGGCAATGTGGTACGACTGAAGGATGTGGCCCGGGTGGTGAAGGAATATCCGGCAGCTGACAGCTACATAGACAACAACGGACGAAAGTGCCTGCTGCTGAGTGTGGAGATGAAGAAGGGGCAGAACATTGTCAAGATGGGCAACGACATCAATGAGGCCATCGGCGAGTTCAAGCAGACCTTGCCTCAGGAGGTGGATGTGTACCGCATCACGGACCAGAGCCAGGTGGTGGACGATAGCGTGACCAACTTCCTGCGTGAACTGGTCATTGCCGTTGTGGCTGTGATAGTGGTGGTGATGCTGCTGTTGCCCATGCGTGTGGCGCTGGTTGCCGCCTCAACAATACCTATTACAATCTTCATTTCGCTGGGGCTGTTCAATGCTTTCGGCATAGAGCTGAATACCGTTACCCTGGCTGCGCTGATTGTTACACTGGGTATGATAGTGGACAACTCGATTGTCATCATTGACAATTATCTGGAGCAGATAGGGGAAGGCGTGTCGCGCTGGCATGCGTCTATAGCCAGTACGCAGCATTTCCTGAAGTCAATCTTCTCGGCTACGATGGCCATCAGTATCACATTCTTCCCCTTCCTGTTTGTGATGACAGGCATGATGCACGACTTTGTGCTTTATTTTCCCTGGGCCATAACGCTGATACTGGGTGTTTCGCTGCTGGTGGCTTCGCTGCTGGTGCCGTTCATGCAGTTCTACTTCATCCGCAAGCCATTGGCTCCGAAGCATGCGGGAGACGGACGGAAAAGCTTTTCGTTCCTCGATGCCCTGCAGCAGTTTTACAACCATGTGCTGGACTGGTGCTTCCGCTATCCGCGAACGACGCTGGGCATTGGGCTGGCTTCGGTAGTGGTAGGCGTGGTGCTGATGAACAAGCTGCCGCAGAAGCTGATGCCGGTGGCCGACCGTAACCAGCTGGCGGTAGAGATATTCCTGCCTGACGGCAGTGCCATTGAAAAGACTTCGCAGGTGGCCGATTCGCTGGCCCATATTTTGAGAAGGGACAGCCGCGTGGTATCGGTCACTACGTTTCATGGCTGTGCGTCACCCCGTTTCCATACGGCCTATGCGCCGCAGATTGCGGGCAGCAACTTTGCACAGCTGATAGTGAACACTACGGGCGTGCAGCAGACGGTGGAGCTGCTGGACGAATATACGCCGGTCTATACGAACTACTTCCCTGAAGCACGGGTACGCTTCAAGCAGTTGAGCTACAGCCAGGCTACCTATCCCATAGAAGTGCGGCTGAGCGGTGACAACCTTGACACGCTTCGATTGGAGGCCAACAGGGTGCTTGAGCTCATGCGCCGTATGCCCGGAACTATGCTTGCGCAGACCGACCTGAACGAACCGCTGCCCGCCACCCGCCTTGAGCTGAAGGAAGACGAGGCAGCCCGGCTGGGCATCAGCAATGCCGCACTGGAGACGACGCTTGCCTTGCGCTATGGCAATGGACTGCCCGTGGCCAATGTGTGGGAGGGCGACTACAACCTGGGTATTGTGCTGAAGAGCGACAAGGCTGACTGTGCCGACAACATGGATTTGGCCAACGAACAGATACCGGTGGCCGGCGGACTGGGAGGCAGTGTGCCCCTGAGGCAGGTGGCCACGCTGGTTCCTTCGTGGGAGAACGGCCAGATTGTACGCCGCAACGGTATCTATACGGTTTCGGTCGTATGCGAGACAGAGCGTGACCGCAATGTGATGCTGATGACGGATGAGCTTAAACAACAGGTGGAGGATTTGCATCTGTCGCCTTCCGTACACGTGGAGTATGGCGGAGAGCTGGAAGAGAACAATGAGAACCTGCCTACCATCATGAGCGGACTGGTGGTGGCAGCAGCCATTATCTTTTTCATCCTGCTGCTGCATTTCCATCGTACCAGCATTGCATTGCTTATTTTTGCCAGCATTGCCCTTTGTGTGATGGGTGCGGCCCTGGGTGTGCTTATCCACGGTCTTGACTTCAGTATGACCTGTGTGCTGGGCTTGATAAGCCTGATGGGTATTATCGTGAGAAATGGCATCATCATGATAGATTATGCCGAGGAGCTGAGGCAGACCGAAAAGCTCTGCGTACGCGATGCCATTTATCACTCGGCCCGTCGTCGTATGCGTCCTATATTCCTGACATCGGCTGCCGCTTCCATGGGCGTTATCCCCATGATTCTGGGCAAGAGCGGCCTGTGGATGCCTATGGGTACGGTGATTTGCTACGGTACGCTTATTACGATGGTTTTCCTGCTGACGGTGTTGCCCGTAAGCTACTGGCTGGTGTTCAGCGGTTCAACGCGTAAGCGTCATGCCAGCACCATGCTGGAGAAACAATAAGTCCGGACTGGAACCGGTATTTGATAAACAGAAACGATAATGATAGATAGAACTGATATGGATATGACAATAAACCGCAAACGGCTGGCCATACTGGCCGCTTGCACCTGCCTGTTGCTGCCTGTGTCGGCGCAACAGCAGACCTACACCTTGCAGCAATGTCTGGATGAGGCAATGGCTAACAATGTGCGCATGAAGACTGCTGCCAACGAGCTGTCGGCAGCGCGGCATACGCAGCAGGAGGCCTTTACCAATTACTTTCCTACGGTTAGTGCTACGGGGAGCGGATACATGGCCGATGAGCATCTGGTATCGGCGTCGCTGGGACCGGGCATGGATATGGCGATGTTGAAGAATGGGGTAGTGGGCGGAGTTACTGCCGCCATGCCCCTCTTTACCGGCGGGCAGATAGTGAACGGCAACAAGCTGAGCAAAGTAGGTGTGGAGGTGAGCCGCCTGAAGATGGGGGTTACGGAGAATGAGGTGAAGCTGACCACCCAGCGTTATTACTGGCAGACGGTGATGCTGAAAGAGAAACTGAAGACCATTGACCAGGTGCAGAAACAGCTGGAGAAGCTGGTGGATGATGTGCAGGCGTCGGTGGATGCCGGGGTGGCTACCAGAAACGATTTGCTGCAGGTGCAGCTGAAGCAGAACGAGATGCGTAGCAACCGCATCAGTGTAGAGAACCTGCTTTCGGTATCGGTCAGCCTGCTGGCACAGTACATAGGTCATGCCGGAGACAGCATAGACATTTCTTATGCACTCGACAGCATTGCTCCACAACATCCTGCCGAACTCTATCGGCTGCCGGAGGCTGCCCTTCCCATTACCAACGAACATCGTCTGCTGACGGCCAATGTGCGGGCTGCCAAGTTGCAGCAGCAGCTGGCGGTGGGCAAGTGTCTGCCAACCGTGGCGCTGGGCGGAGGATATGTTTACGACAACCTGATGGACAAGGACCAGTCTTTCTGGATTGGGTTTGCCACCGTGTCTGTGCCGTTGACCAAGTGGTGGGGTGGCTCGCATGACATCAAGAAGCAGAAACTGCAAGTGGCCAATGCCAGGTATGAATTGCAGGATAAGAGCGAGCTGCTCATGATAAACATGCAGAATACCTGGAACCTGCTGAACGACGCCTGGCAGCAGGTGGGCATAGCGCAGCTTTCCATCACGCAGGCGGCCGAGAACTTGCGGCTGAACAAGGATTACTACACGGCCGGTACGTGTACCATGAGTGACCTGCTGGAGGCGCAGACCCTCTACAGGCAGAGCCGTGACCAGTATATAGAAGCGTATGCCGACTATGAGCTGAAGAAGTGCGAATACCTGCAGGTGACGGGTAGATAGAATAACGCTTATGTAATGTGAAATCCACAGCCACTCTCCGGCTTCTAGGCCGGGGATGCGTGCTGTGGATTTATTTGTTTGTTGCCTGCCGGCAGGCGAGGACTGCGGACGGCAGGATGGCCGGTTGCCGGCAGAGGCTTTCTGCCGGGTATGTGGTGTTTAATCGGCTAGCATATCGGCTATGTGCTCCAGGAAGATGCTGCGTATGGACTGGAGTTCGCCCAGTCCTCTCATCAGTACGCTGACGGTGTAGCCTTCCTTCTCCAGCGCGTCTTTCCAAACTCCGGCAATGTCTTCCTTGGTGTGGTTGCCGCATACCAGAAGCAGGGGGACGAGGGTGACTTTCCGGGCTTGGCTTTCCTTCAGTTGACGGGTTGTAGCTGTCAGGTCGGGGTATCCTTCGATGGTGCTGACGTGGATGTGGTTTTTGCCGTCGGCCTTTAGCATGTAGTCGAGCATGGCATACGTGGCGGTGCTGGGGAGTTGGTTGCCGTGGCCAATGTAGACGATGGCTTCGTTCTTGCCGGTTGGCTGGTTGTCGGTCAGGATGCTGATGACTTTCCGGCAGTCGGCGGTGGAGTAGAGTAGCGGATTGCCCACTTCGATTTTCCGGAAGAACTGGCTGACGCTTGCCGCATCGTGGCGGACGGAGGCCATTTCGCCGCCTTCTATCAGGGTGGTGCTTTGTACGTAGACGGTGTCGAAGCCCTCGGCCCTGAGCTTGAGCAGGGCTTCGAGAGGGCTGTCTTTGTGGGCGCCTTGCCGGGCCATGCGCTTTCTGACGATGGGTGAGATGTAGGCTTCGCGTACCTCCAGATGGGGGAAGGCTGCCTGTGCCTCGCGGGTAATGACATCGAGGGTGCGGGTGCGTGTCTCGGCATCTGAGCTGCCGTAGTGGGTAATGAGCAAAGCTGCTGTCTTGTTTTGGGCCTGTAGGCTGAAAAGGTTTGCGCACAGGAGTGTGAGCAGGAAGAATAAATATTTCATAGGTTTGTTATGATGGATTTAATATGGATTTATCCTTTGAGTTTGATGACCATGCTTACTACTATGTAGCGGCCGGGTGAATAGAGGGTGAAGTTGTGGTTGAGCGGACGGTTGTCTTTCTTGTTGAAGAGGTTGTCAATGCCGATGCCGGGTTCCAGGATGAAATGGCGAAAACCGTCGAGGGTGTGTCGGGTATGCAGGTTCCAGATGCCGTATCCCGGGGCATCGCCGTCAGCGTCGCCCGGATAATAGACTTTGCTCTGCAGGCGGCCGTTGAGGTTGATGCTGAGGGTATAGTAGTTCCAGGTGTGCATGTAGTTGCCGGTAATGTTGGCCGTGTGTCTCACACTGCGGTTGATGTTCTGCCAAGTGCCGTCGTCGTTCAGACCGCGGGCGTATGCATAGTTGTAGTTGCCGGTCAGCGTGAGGCCGCGTAGGGGTGAGGCGCTGAGGTTTACTTCAAAGCCCTTTACGTGTGCCTTGTTGAAGTTGTAGTATTCCTTGATGCTGAGTGTTTTGGTAGACGAGAGGTCGTTGATTTCGGGGAACTCCTGCCGCAGGGCTTCCTGCCGTTCGGCTGTCATGTTGTCAAACTTGGTGCTGGATGAGGTTACCATGTTGTCCACATAGTTCAGATAGCCGGTTATGGATGCACTGTAGCGGCGGGTGCGGTATTCCAGGTTGACGGAATAGTAGTTGCTGTGCTCGGGGTTCAGGTCCGGATTGCCCAGTGAGATGGTGCTTCGGCCTCCGTGGCTGGGCTTGAACATGTGGTAGTAGAGCTCGTCTATGCCGGGGGCACGGAATCCGGCGGCATAGGTGGCACGGGCGTTGAAGTTGCCGATGTTGTACATGGCAGCGACTTTGGGAGTGAGGCGACCGCCCGTTTGTTCGTGCTGGTCGTAGCGCAGGCCGGCTATACCGGTGAAATGCTCCCACAGCTTCACCTCATGCTGTCCGTAGACAGACATGGTATATACGCCCTTGTCTAGTTCGGAGTCGGGACGGCGGAGGGTTTCGCGTCGGTAGTCGGCACCGAAGACGGTAGTGCTGTTGGTCGTGAAACCGAAGATGCCTTTCAGCTCGGCATCGTGGAATTTCTGCAACTTGGTCAGTGCATAGTCGCCGGGAAGGTAGTTGCCGGAGGCTACGGTGTATTTGTAGCGTGAGGCATAGTTGTTGCCCGAATAGTCGAATTGCAGACTGTTGCGTTGGCCAAACTTCAGCTTGGCACCGCCTCCCCAGTTGTAACCTTCATAGTGGGTATTGTATTTGTTTCCTCCGTCTATGCCGTCGTGGGGCACAGGACGGTTGTTCAGTCGCCAATAGTAGCCTCCGGTGGCGTAGAAGGTCAGGCGGTCGGTGGCGTCGTAGGTGAATTTCTGGGTCAGGTTGTTGGAACTGTAGGCCAGGGAAAGCTGGTCGAGGGTAGGTTCGAGTTCACCGTCATTGTCGGTCATTGTATTGTTTTGCCATCCGTCGGAGTGCTCATACTGGTAAGTGGTATAAGAGCCTATCTTGCCTTGGGCAATGTTCAGGCTCAGACCTTGTGAGAGCTGGTTCTTGCCTGTGTAGCGGCTGCTGGAAGTAAATGAGACTTCGTCGCGGGGTTCGTCGGTAATAATGTTGATGACCCCGCCAATGGCATCGGAGCCATAGAGCGAGGAAGCGGCGCCGCTCAGGACTTCGATACGTTTCACACGCGTCATGTCAATCTGGCCTATGTCTATGTTGCCGCTGATGTCGCCGGTCACCTTGCGTCCGTTGACCAGCAACAGTACATATTTGTTGGAAAGTCCGTTCATCGTCAGGTATGAACCCATGGCGCTGGGCGAAAAGGAGAGCGCAGGCACCATCATGGTCATGGCCTGCTGAAAGTTGCTGATGCCGGCCTGCTTCAGTTCTCTGGCGGTGATGACAGAGACAGGAGCCGGTGTGTTCTTCAGCCGTTGGTGGGTGCCGGTACCGGTAACTACAACCGGGTTCAGTTCGAAGGTTTCCCGGGTAATGTCGCGTGTGGCGAGGGTGTCATTTTGGGCACAGACGGCAGATGTGAGCACAGTGCCCAGCAATAGCATGGAATAAAGTTTTCTTTTCATGGTTGCTGTTTCTTGTTTTGGTTTTCACCGCAAAGGTAGACAGCTGTACCGGAAAGGAAAATACGCACAAATAGGTATAAAAAGCGTAAAAATCCTTACTATATGGTATTGTCTGCTTCCTGTTTTCTTTGAATAAAAGGAAGGGGAAGATGAGAAAAAGCAGGATAGGGAATGGAGAGGGAAGAGGGGCGGGCATGAAGTGGGGAACATAAGACCATGGCTTGCGCAAGGGAATGGTTGGGAGCCCGGTAAGTGCAGAAGAAAGTTGCAAGGATGGAACTGCCTGTCGCTGCACTTACCGGACTATGTTGTCTTATGGCTTGCCCAGTGCTTGTTCGGCCAGGGCTAGTGTTTCGGGTTTGCCTATGTCGAACCATTGTGCCCCGTCGAACGGATAGCCTTGTATGACGGCCTGTGAGCAGACGGAAAGATAGAACGGGATGATGGAAAACTTTCCTTTCCATCCACCGGCTTCCATCAGGGGAAACAGGGAGGGGGACACTACGTGTATGCCTCCGAAGGCATATTCCTGGTATAGGGCCGGATTGCAGTCGAATCCTTCGGGACGGGTTTCGCCTGTCTGTTTGTTGAGCCAGCCATGCAGGCGGTAGTCTTGGTCGAGCAGCAGGTAGCGTGATGTCTGGCGGTGGCTTACGGCCAGGGTTGCATCGGCATGGCTGTCGAGATGCTTGCGGTAAAGGGCAGCGAGGTCAATGTCAGACAGGATATCGGCGTTGTGTACCAGAAACGGTTCGCCATCGTTCAGCAGGCGTTGTGCTTTCAGTATGCCTCCTCCCGTGTCGAGCAGTTCGCCTCGTTCGTCGCTGATGTGCAGGTCAAGGCCAAAGTTGTCGTTGGCTTGCAGGAAATCAATGATTTGTTGACCGAAGTGGTGTATGTTGACCACTACTTCCCGGAATCCGGCGGCCTTGACACGCAGCAGCACGTGCTGCAACATGGGTACGCCTGCCACGGGGACAAGTGCCTTGGGCATGTGGTCGGTCAGTGGACGCAGCCGGGTACCTAGTCCGGCTGCGAATATCATGGCTTTCATGGTGGTCAGTTGCGTGCTTTGAAGGTTTGTTCAATGTTCTGTTCGCGGTGTACCAGGTTGACCTGTACTCCGAATTCCTGGTTGAGGTGCTCGGCCAGATGCTGTGCGGAATATACGGAGCGGTGTTGTCCGCCCGTACAGCCGAAGCAGACAGACAGGTTGGTAAAGCCGCGTTCCATGTAGCGTTTTACCGAGGCGTCGACCAGTGCATAGACATGTTGCAGGAATGTGGTAATCTCGCCGTCGTCTTCGAGGAACTTGATTACCGGCTCATCCAGTCCGGTGAAGGGCTTGTATCGTTCGTATTTGCCCGGATTGTTCACGGCACGGCAGTCGAACACGAAGCCGCCGCCATTGCCCGAAGGATCTTCGGGGATTCCTTTCTTGTAGGCAAAGCTGGTGACCTTGACCACCAGTCGTCTTTTCTGCAGGTCGTCGGTAAATTGCTTCAGTTCGGTAAGGTCGTGCAATACCTGGCAGAGGTAGGGATATTCGGGATAGGGCTCTTGGAGGAGCTGGCGCAGGTTTTCAATGGCGAACGGTACGCTCTGGATGAAGTGCGGTTTCTTTTCGAAATAGCCTCTGAAACCGTAGGCACCCAGTACCTGCATGGTGCGGAACAATACGAAGTGGCGCAGCTGGGCATAGAAGTAGTCTTCGTTGACAGGCTGGTATGCGCGCAGGGCATCCATGTACTCGGCCAGCAACTCCTGGCGCAGACTGTTGGGATAGTTGGCTTTGGCTTGCCACAGGAACGAGGCAACATCGTAGAACACGGGGCCTTTGCGACCGCCCTGGAAATCGATGAACCACGGCTCGCCGTTGCGTATCATTACATTCCTGCTTTGGAAATCGCGGTACATGAAGGTGGCCGAGCTGCTGCGCAGCAGTACGTCGGCCATCTTCTGGAAGTCGTCTTCCAGCTTGTCTTCCTGGAAGTCCATGCCGGTGGCTTTCAGGAAACAGTATTTGAAGTAATTGAGGTCCCACAGAATGCTGCGGCGGTTGAACTCGGCTTGCGGATAGCAATAGTTGAAATCCATGCCCTCGGCACCGCCAAACTGTATGGCAGGCAGCAGGCGCATGGTCTTGCGCAGCAGTTGCTTTTCTTCTTCGTCGAATACGCTGGTCTTACGCCCTTTTTCGATGGCATTGAACAGCAGGGTATCGCCCAGGTCTTCCTGGAGGTAGAACATGTCGTCATCGCTTTTGATGTAGACTTGGGGCACAGGCAGGCCTTTGCGTCTGAAATGGTCGGCCATGTAGAGGAAAGCACAGTTTTCCTCATGCGACTCACCGCTTACACCAATCAGGGTTGGGTCGCCCTTCAGGCGGAAGTAGCGACGGTTGGAGCCGGAAGAGGGGAGTTCTTCTATCTGTTCGGGTTCGTGCCCGGTGAAAGTCATATAGAGCTTTTTCAGTTCATCGTTTATCATGTCGTTTCGTTGTTTAGTCATTTCATGGCTGCTAAGGTAATTCTTTTGCGGGAGATATGCTATCTTTGTACTGAAATAGTTTGAATAAATTGAGCCTGAAGGCATAAACTGATAATGTACTTATGATAGCAAATGTAAAGCCTCAGTTCCTGATAGCTGCCCCTACATCGGGTACGGGAAAAACGACGGTAAGCCGGTTGCTGATGTGGATACTGAAGCGGCGCGGGCTTAGGGTGCAGCCCTTTAAGTGTGGTCCTGACTATATTGATACAAAGTTTCATGAACAGGTGTGTGGACTTCCGTCATACAATCTTGATTCGTTCATGGCTACACCCGCTCATCTGAAGAGCCTGTATGCCAGGCATGCACAGCAGGCTGATGCCTGTGTGGTGGAAGGTATGATGGGGCTGTTCGACGGTTATGACCGTAGCAGGGGGTCGTCGGCAGAGGTGGCACGATTGTTGGATTTGCCGGTAGTGCTGGTGGTTAATGCCAAGGCGGCCAGTTATTCGCTGGCTGCCCTTATTAAAGGTTACAGGGACTTTGATTCGCAGTTGCGGATGGCCGGCGTGATTTTCAACCACGTGGGAGGAGCCGGGCATGAGGAGTCCTTGCGTAACTTGTGTCGTGAACTGGAAATGCCGTGTCTGGGATGTCTGCGTACAAACGCTAATCTGCAATGTGGTAGTCGGCATTTGGGACTCGATTTCAGCAACCTGGGAGCAGAAGATGCGGAAGGGCTGTATGAGACAGCCTGCCGGCAGTTGGATGTGGATGCTTTGCTGGAACTGGTTAGCGTGAACCAGCCTTCTTTGCCGGCAGAGCCACGGCGTGCTGCCTGTAGCGAAGAAGGTGGCATGGCACAGCCGGTTATTGCAGTGGCCCGAAATCGTGAGTCTTTTTCTTTTCTGTATGCCGAGCACTTGGATATATTGCAGCGGATAGGCAAAGTGGTATTTTTTGACCCGGAGGAAAATAGTCCGATACCTGCCGATACAGGTTTCCTCTATTTACCCGGTGGTTATCCGGAGCACAGACTACCGCAACTGTCGGCAGCTGTTCTCAGGCGGCGTTCCATTGCCCAATATATAGAACGGGGTGGGAAAACGCTGGCAGAATGTGGAGGAATGATGTATCTGGCGCGCTATATTCTTACAGGCAGTATGCGTCGGGGACAGCCGATGGTCGGCGTGCTGCCGTTCAGTATCTCGTTCAAGCAGGAGCACAGACGGCTGTCGTTGGGATACAGGCAGTTTGAGTATCTGGGCAAGGAATTGCGCGGGCATGAGTTCCATTATTCGCAGATAATGCCGGGTACGGATGCTGGTTGTACTTCTGTGGCACAGGTTTATAATGCCAGGGGAAAGGCGGTAGCCAGTCCGGTGTATTGCTACAAGAACCTGTTGGCAAGCTATGTGCATCTGTATTGGGGTGACTTGAACCCGATAGAGGATTTGTATAACGGTTAGCATGTCGATGCGGTGACTGGCGGCAGGTAAATGATGGGCCGTTATCACTGCTGGAGCTCACGAGGCTGAGGGCTACTTGCTTTATTGCCAATTAATTTCTTAACTTGGCGTCATTTGTATAGAACTTAATATTCATTTTTCAATATAATGCTATGATTGACTATCGACAAAAGAAGGCAGACAGACGAGTATCGCCTGCTGTCATTGAACATTTGCAACCTGGCGAGATATTTGTGTTTGGCAGTAACCTGCAAGGAATGCACGGCGGTGGAGCTGCCCGGGTCGCATACAGGAAGTTTGGAGCCAGGATGGGATGTGGCGTTGGATTGCAAGGGCAAAGCTATGCCATTCCTACCATGCAGGGTGGGGTGGAGACTATCCGCCCTTATGTGGACGACTTTATTCGCTTTGCGCAGGCAAACCGCTCGCTGAAATTTCTGGTGACGCGAATTGGTTGTGGCATTGCCGGTTTTCGCGATGAAGAGATTGCGCCCTTGTTTAAGGCTGCCTTGCAGGAACCCAATATCTGGTTGCCACAGGAATTTATCGATTGCCTGGTGAGGACGAAGCCAACTCTGCTCGGGGCTGTGGCCGGTGATGTGATAGGGTCGGTGTATGAGTTCAGTCCGACTCATGATTACCACTTCCCATTGTTGCAGAAAGGCATGATGTACACAGACGATACGATAATAACGATAGCCGTGGCCGACTGGTTGCTGAATGACCCGATACTGAGTACTGAGAAACTGGCACGCATCATGCGTAAATGGGGCAGGAAGTATCGCTATCCGATGGGCGGATATGGTGGCTATTTCGATCGCTGGCTGGACGATGACCGGGCTATGCCTTATAATTCATGGGGCAACGGGTCGGCCATGCGTGTGTCGGCTGTAGGATTTGCATTTGACTCATTGGAAGATACCCTGATTGTGGCCAGGCGCAGTGCAGAAGTGACCCATAATCATCCTGAGGGCATTAAGGGAGCACAGGCTACGGCTGCTGCCATCTTTATGGCCCGTACAGGACGGACAAAGGAAGAGATTAGAAAGTATGTGGCAGAAACGTTTGGCTATGACCTGCATCGTACTTGCGGCGATATTAGGCCGACCTATAAGTTTGAAGGTAGTTGTCAGGAGACTGTTCCGCAATCGTTGATTGCTTTCTTTGACAGTACGGATTATGAAAGTGCCATCAGACTGGCTGTTTCGCTGGGAGGCGATGCAGATACGATGGGTGCAATAACCGGAAGTGTGGCGGCGGCTTACTATGGTAAGATTCCTGCCAAGGTGACGGACTTTGTCATGCAGCTTTTGCCACAGGATATGACCGAGGTAATCCGCAACTTTGAGCAATGTGTTCGGTAGCTTGCCAAAGCGAGCGGTTGCTGCGTGAGCCAGCGAAAGTTATCGTTAGGGATATTGAAAACAGAAACTTAATTCGGATAGTTTGGATAATACTTCTCTTTGTGGAATAGAAAATAGAAATGCGCCTCTTTCACAGAGGCGCATTCACACAAAGAAAGAAGATACTGCCCTAAAGGCAGTAGCAATATATTTACCGGAAATATAGTTTTTTATTTGATGATGTCGAGCATCTTGAAGCACTTGGTAAGCTTCTCAACCGCATAGTCAACCTGCTCTTTGGTGTGTGTAGCCATCAGAGCTACGCGTACCAGTGTGTCTTGGGGCGCACATGCGGGCGGAATAACGGGGTTGATGAAGATGCCTTCGTCAAAAGCAAGCTTGGTGACGGTGAAAGTCTTCTCCGTATCGCGCACGTAAAGCGGAATGATGGGTGACTCGGTGTCGCCGATTTCAAAGTTGGCTTCGCGGAAACTCTTCAGAGCATAGTTGGTGATGTCCCACAAACGTTGTATGCGTTCGGGTTCTGTCTGCAGGATGTGCAGTGCCTCGCGTGCGGCAGCTGTTGCGGCAGGGGTACTGCTGGCCTGGAAAATGTATGAGCGCGAGTTGTGTCTCAGCCAGTTGATGACCTCTTTGTCACCGGCAACGAAACCACCGATAGAGGCCAGCGATTTGCTGAAGGTTCCCATAATGAGGTCTACGTCGTCGGTTACGCCGAAGTAGTCGCATACACCGCGTCCTTCTTTTCCAAAGACGCCAAGGCCGTGGGCTTCGTCCACATAGATGCTGGCATTGTATTTCTTTTTCAGGCGGACGATTTCGGGCAGGTTGGCCAAGTCGCCTTCCATAGAGAATACGCCGTCCACTACGATAAGCTTCACTGCATTGGGTTCGCACTTCTGGAGTTCCTTTTCCAGGTCTTCCATGTCGTTGTGCTTATACTTCAGTTGGGTGGCAAAAGAGAGACGGCGGCCGTCTACAATAGACGCATGGTCGCGGTCGTCACATATTACATAATCACCACGTCCTACCAGTTGCGGGATGACACCTTCGTTTACGGTGAAACCTGTAGAGAAACACAATGCTTCATCCTTGCCAACAAAGGCTGCGAGTTCTTTTTCAAGTGCAACGTGGATATCCAGTGTTCCGTTCAGCAAGCGTGATCCGGCACAACCGGTGCCGTATTTCTCGGTAGCAGCAATGGCTGCATCAATGATGCGCTTGTCATAAGTAAGCCCCAAATAGGCATTTGAACCAAACATCAAGACCTTTTTACCATCCATCAGTACCTCTGTATCCTGATGGCTGTCTATCGTGCGGAAATAGGGGTACACCCCTTTTGCCATAAACTGTTGCGGAATATCGTATTTCGCAAACTTGTCTTGTAATAAACCCATGAAAATGTTCTATTATAAATTCAACTTTTGCAGGCACAAGTGTCCGCAGCCGGATAAACACCTACAACCGTTATGCGGAAAATATATTGCGCGGTAGGGTATGTAGTTGTTAATGATATATTTATCCGTCATTAAGCAGTACCTGCAAAACTTAAATAAAACTTATAAATAAAATATATCTTTTAAAACAGGGGGCAAAGTTAGCAAAATATGTCGGTTTGTATTTCAAAAAACAGCAAAAAATGTAGCCTTATTCATTTTAAAAGTTATGTTTTAAATAAAATTCCATACTTTTGCTTACATTTGCCCCTTGATATTTAGTTGAAGTAGCAAAAAACGAATTCCCTCATGATGGAAAGAAAGAAGATAGCATTTGTCATCAATCCTATATCGGGTACGCAGAACAAGAATTTTATTCTGGAATGTGTCAAGGCCCAGTTGGACAAAGACAAATATGCACCTGAGGTGATATATACGGAGAGGGCTGGGCATGCCATAGAAATAGCGGCAGCCAAGGCAAATGAAGACTTTTTTGCCGTTGTGGCCATAGGAGGCGATGGCACTATCAATGAGATAGCCAGGTCGCTGGTGCACACAAATACCGCGTTGGGCATCATTCCTTGTGGTTCGGGCAACGGACTGGCACGCCACTTGCAAATTCCCATGGATGTGAAGAAAGCAATTGACATAATCAATGGCGGTAATATTGATGTCATCGATTATGGCAAAATCAACAGCCAGCCATTCTTCTGTACATGCGGGGTAGGCTTCGACGCTTTTGTCAGCCTCAAGTTTGCGCAAGCCGGAAAACGGGGACCGCTGACTTACATAGAAAAGACATTGGTGGAAAGCCTGAAGTACAGACCGGAGACCTATGAACTGGAGGTCGATGGCAGTTCGTTGCGCTACAAGGCATTCCTCATAGCTTGCGGCAATGCTTCCCAGTATGGCAACAATGCCTACATTACGCCACAGGCCTCGATGGACGACGGGTTGCTTGATGTCACTATCATTGAACCTTTCAACATGTTTGAGGCTCCTTCCATGGCTTTTCAGCTATTCAACAAGACCATAGACCAGAATAGCCGCATAAAAACATTCCAGTGCCGCAAGCTGCATATACACCGCACAAAACCCGGAGTGGCTCATTATGACGGAGACCCCGTGATGATGGGTGAGGATATTGATGTGCAGATTATGGAGAAAGGCTTGCGTGTAATCACCCCTACGCAAAAACTGGTGGATAGCAGAAAAGGCGGTATTAGCGTGCTTCAGCGTGCGCAAGACTATATAAATGGGCTGAAACAGCTGAATGGTCTGACAGATTGAAATCCCCAGGCATAAAATATTGGCTTTTCATTTTTTGATTCGTATCATTGTTTTATGTATTTTTGCATACCCTATCGAAAGATATTGGACAACTATTCTTATTTTTATATAGAGAGAAAAGATTTTAAGCAATAACAATTATGTATAGGACACACACTTGCGGAGAACTGCGAATCTCCGATGTAAACAAGCAAGTTACGCTGGCCGGATGGGTACAGCGCGCTCGTAAGATGGGCGGTATGACCTTTATCGATTTGCGCGACCGTTACGGAATCACCCAGCTGGTGTTTAACGAGGAAGTGAATGCCGACCTTTGCGAACAGGCCAATCACTTGGGACGTGAATACGTGATTCAGGTAACTGGTACTGTAAATGAAAGGTTCAGCAAGAATGCCAACATGCCTACCGGCGATATCGAAATCATTGTTTCTGAGCTGAATGTGCTGAACGCAGCCCTGACACCTCCTTTTACCATTGAGGACAATACAGACGGTGGTGATGATATCCGTATGAAATACCGTTACCTGGATTTGCGCCGTACCGCCGTACGCAAGAATCTGGAGTTGCGTCATAAAATGACTATTGAGGTTCGTAAGTATCTGGATAGCAAAGGATTTATTGAAGTGGAAACACCTATCCTCATTGGTTCTACTCCCGAAGGTGCCCGCGACTTTGTGGTTCCTTCGCGCATGAATCCCGGACAGTTCTATGCATTGCCTCAGAGTCCGCAGACACTGAAGCAGCTGCTGATGGTTTCCGGTTTCGACCGCTATTTCCAGATTGCCAAGTGCTTCCGCGACGAAGACTTGCGTGCCGACCGTCAGCCTGAATTTACACAGATTGACTGCGAAATGTCGTTTGTAAAACAGGACGATGTGATTGAACTGTTTGAAGGCATGGCCAAGTATCTGTTCAAGGAACTGAGAGGTGTGGAACTTACCGAGCCGTTTATGCGTATGCCTTGGGCAGACGCCATGAAATATTATGGTAGTGATAAACCCGACTTGCGTTTCGGCATGAAGTTCGTAGAGCTGATGGATATTCTGAAGGGTTATGGCTTCTCGGTGTTCGACAATGCCGCCTATATTGGTGGTATCTGCGCCGAAGGTGCTGCACATTATACCCGCAAGCAGCTTGATGCGTTGACCGAATTTGTGAAACGTCCGCAGATTGGTGCCAAGGGTATGGTTTATGCCCGTGTAGAGGCCGACGGTAATGTGAAGTCGAGTGTAGATAAATTCTATTCGCAAGAGGTGCTGCAGCAGATGAAGGCAGCCTTTGGTGCCAAGCCGGGTGACCTGATTTTGATATTGAGTGGTGATGATGCTATGAAGACCCGCAAGCAGCTTTGCGAGTTGCGTCTGGAAATGGGAAATCAGCTTGGCTTGCGCGACAAGAACAAGTTTGCCCTTCTGTGGGTTGTCGATTTCCCCATGTTCGAGTGGAGCGAGGAAGAAGGCCGCTTGATGGCTATGCACCATCCTTTCACTCACCCCAAAGACGAAGATATTCCTTTGCTCGATACTAATCCCGAGGCAGTACGTGCTGATGCTTACGACATGGTGTGCAACGGTATCGAAGTGGGTGGTGGTTCTATCCGTATCCACGATTCTCAGTTGCAGGCCAAGATGTTCGAAATACTGGGCTTTACACCCGAGAAGGCACAGGAACAGTTTGGCTTCCTGATGAATGCCTTCAAATATGGTGCGCCTCCTCACGGTGGTCTGGCCTACGGACTCGACCGTTGGGTAAGTATCTTTGCCGGATTGGACAGCATACGCGACTGCATTGCATTCCCCAAGAACAACAGTGGACGCGATGTAATGCTCGATGCTCCTTCGGCTATCGACCAGAAGCAGCTTGACGAGTTGAACCTGGTGATAGACATCAAAGAGTAAATCATTCAGTTCGGCATAGGTAGTGAAAGAGACAACTCGCATTTTCCGCTTTGCGGTGATTGGTACGCTGAATGCACTGATTACTGCGGCTACCGTCGGAGTTTTGATGGGAGTGTTTGACGTTCACTACCTGGCTTCCAATATTGCAGCTTATATCCTTGCCCAGACACATAACTTTATCTGGTGCAAGTATTGGATATTTCCAACAGACAAAAAGAGCAACACCTGGCGTCAGGTGCTGCTCTTTCTTATTGCCTTCGGGATGGCCTATCTGGCTCAGTTCCTGTTTATTGTAGTGCTGGTTGAGTTGCTGTCGTGCAACGAGTATCTGGCTCAGTTCTTAGGCCTGTTTGTCTATGGCGCGGTAAATTTCCTGATGAACAAGCGGGTTACCTTTTGTTAAGCTTCCCTTTCCTTTGTCATAGACGGCATAATCAGTATGGTAAATACCGTATTTAGCCGGCTAACTACCATGTTTACGTCGCTAACTAGGGACATTCAGTAAATAATATAAAATTAGCCAACTAATTCATATACAAAGCATTGCGAATTAGTTGTTTTTTTGTATCTTTAGGTATTCCCCCGAAAATAAGGTTTGACGGCCAAAACGGGG
>ENA-UONS01001280-UONS01001280.1-human-gut-metagenome-genome-assembly--contig:-CS19-NODE-1280-length-23887-cov-11.508098_pt1 | contig 23887 bp, 18 predicted proteins | sample MGYA00242458_ERZ724005 | MGnify/ENA metagenome assembly ERZ724005
TCCCCTCGTGCCGGTTTTGTTGTGCGGTGTCGCGGCCACGCGCCACCCAAAACCGTGGGGGGGTTGGACTCCTTCTTGGATGCGAACCCCCACTCGGCGTTTTGCAGCCGTTTCGTTTATTTGCTTACGGCGTCAAACCTATGGCGTCAGCTCTGCACGTAGCTGCCCTTCGGGGACTTCCAACCGCAGTTCATCATCTCGCTGTTGAACACCATCGCACCGTCGCCATGGGCGGGGACGACGATCATGCCACCGTCGCCGTGGTGACGGGCCACACCGTCCAGCGCGGCCTTCGCAGCCTCGACCGGATCTTCCTTGGCATACAGCACACGGTCGGAAACCTGGTGTGCGGCGACTTCCTTGACGAACGCCTCACCGATGCCGGTGCAGGAGATCGCAACGGAATCGTTGTTGGCGTAGGTGCCGCAACCCGGCAGTGGCGAATCGCCAACACGGCCCGGCATCTGGTTGGTGATGCCGCCAGTGGAGGTGCCGGCTGCGATATTGCCGGACGCGTCACGTGCGACGGCGCCGATGGTGCCATGCTTCTCCCATTCGTCGCCATTGGACTGCGCCTCACGCAGGGATTCCTGACGGGCCGGGGTGATGAAGTACTCGCTGTCGCACAGTTCGATGCCCCACTCCTTGAGCAGGTTATCGCCCGGCTTGGCGAACATGACGTGCTTGGTCTTCTCCTTGATGGCGCGCGCCACATTGATCGGGTTCTTGGACGTGGTCAGACCGCATGCGGAGCCGACTTCGCCGTCAACGCCGGTCATCAGGCAGGAATCCATGGACACGATGCCTTCGCTCGTCAACGCGGCACCACGGCCAGCATTGAATTCGGGAGCATCCTCCATGACACGAATGGCCGCGCAGACGGCATCTTCGGCCGGAGCGCCCTGTTCCAGCAGCGCATAGCCGGCTTCAAGGGCCCTGTTCAGATCCTGCTCCACCTGGGCGCGACGTTCCGGCGTGTCCTTCTTGCCGCGATTGCCAGCGCCTGCGTGGATCACCAGAAGGATTCCATCCGGATCAGCCTGGGCAACCCGGACCGTCGACTGCGGCAATGCTGCTTCGTTTGTTGACATCTTCTCTCCTTCAGATATCTCGCTTATGTTTGACATTCGCAGATATCTTACGCCGGTTGCGGCAACGAAGCGCCCGACATGCGCAAAAGCGATGCCGTCGCGCCGTTACGCAATCAAAAACATATCGAAGCGCGACTGCGTCCTTTCTTACGTTTCATACTTTTGCAAATCGCAATCTCGTATTTCATGGTGCTCCTCCGTTGGTAGTGCCAGTATGTGTCAAGCGCATCGTTCCCCGGACAAAATCACGTTCTTAAGCAAAGCCACGCTTGTAAATCGGAAACACAAGTCGTTGTGGCCCCTACGGATTCATGTATATCGAAATGGCTGAAATTATTATCCATCGCAAAAACTCTCGTAAGCAACACTTATCGAGATAAATGTAGCTTATTTTAACGTTAGCTACACTTATGCGGATAAGTGTAGCTAACGCACATGCGATGCGACTGATAGATTGGCAATAAATGGATATTCGTATACTTATTCGCATACTTTTTTATGCGTTTTCAAATCTCGCAGAGGAGAAACATGTCAGCCGCATCGATCCTTGACAGCATGGTCTCCGTCACCAGCCTTAACCACGGCGGAGCAAGCAAAGCATTAAGTCAGGTGGGCGACAACCATCCAGTCGTCGTACTCAAAAACAATCAGCCCAGCGCGGTCATAATCACGCCCGCCGACTATCGCCGGCTCACTCAGGCTGAAGAAAATTTCGCGCTATACCGCAAAGCCGTGGAACGCCTACGCAACGATGACAGCACACTGCTAACCGATGCAGACGTATTCGGCGAAGATTATGAGCCGATTGATGACGGTTTTGAACCAGAATTCGAATAAGGTCCATCAACAACCGGCAAGTGGACAATTTTGTATATTTTGATATGGCGATGCAGGTTGTATGAAATCAAGAAATCGACGTCTTGCACAGCCGGATTGAATATAGTGGATGGCATTGCGATACGTACAGGTTTCACTTTTGGTCGGAGCAGTATCCATGTACAAAGGCGATTTATCAATCACACGAGGAGCTGACTGAAATGGCAGCGTTCGGCAGGCCGGAATATGACCGTTATGTACGTCTTGCGGAAATGATGATTTCATTTCTAAGAGACCATGGATACAACTACGACGCCAATCTCGATCAAGACATCCTTGACCATGATGGACCGGGAGTGCCAGTCGAAAATGGCGTTGACGCCATCATCGAGTTCAACCTCACTCCTCCGAAGGATATGATCACCTTGTTTGGACAAGTTCATGATGAAAATCCTTGGTGCGACGAGGAATACGAACAATTTCGCGATTACCTGCGAGAACGCGAAGATGAGCACCAATCGGGTAAATTGATTCCGCCATCCGCAGATTAGAACGCCGACCCCCACACACACAAGTAATAATCGTTTGCACTGTTCATCGTAGCGGGCGCGGAACTCATTCTCACTTCCCGCAGTGACACCGTATGCCAGATAAAAAAACCGGGAACGGACGCGACGTTTGAATTACGACGAACCCGACTCCCGGCATCGCGACTGCTTCTCAAAAGATGTGTGCTTGACTCACATGGATGGTACTGAGAACCATTCGCTTGCGATCTGCTTCCGCACACATGCTGGCGCGATGTAAATACAACGCAGGCACACGGCAGATACAAATCAAGTCTGTGCAAAACTTCCAGCCAGCAAAGAAGCCGACCGGAAAGCCACAGGCCACTCTAGTCGTATGGTCGAATATTCACAAATTAACTGACCAAACCGACATATGTCATGTGAAGTGAGCGATAAATCAAAAAACGGCAGTTCAAAAGCGGACCATCTCAATACACGTATCCCATATGGGATACGACCGGTAGTGAAGGTCCGGTCGTACACGCTTATCGTATTTCAATCCACGCATCCCGTATGGGATGCGACAACTGCTTAACCTGTTTTGCTTCAATTTTTCTTAAGCAATTTCTGCACCGTTTTTCCGCAGCATAGGCTGCTGGTTTCCAGCGGAAACTGCACCATATGACCGCCCAGACGAAAACAGGCACCAGCCCGCCGTGCCTGTATATTCCCGAGACGCAGCCCAAAAACGAATCCGCCGGCTGCAGCCGGCGGCGCTCGGGAAGGAAAGGACGATGGCGATACCGATGCCCAAACGGCAAGATATCAGGAGACTGGACCGTCAGGGAGTGTCCAGGTCGGAGATCGCGAGGAGGCCGGACGTGGACCGCGCCACTGTCGCGAAATACGCCGACATGGACGACATGACGCCGAAACCGCCCACGGACAGGCGCCGCGGCTCCAAGATCGACCCGTACGCGGCGTTGGTCGACGGATGGCTCGAGGCCGACCGCATGCCGCCACGCAAGCAGCGCCACACCGCCAGACGCGTGCACGACAGGCTCCGCGCGGAGACCGGCTACGACGGCGAGTACACGACGACGCTGAGGTACGTGAGACGCTGGCGCGAGGCGAACCGGAGCGGTTCCGACGGGTACGGCGAGCTCGTCTGGGCGCCCGGCGTCGCGCAGATCGATTTCGGTGTGGCGAAGGCCCGCATCGTCGGCGAGCTCGTGGACGACCACCGCCTGGTCGTCACGTTCCCCCATTCGAACATGCGGTATGTGACGAGCCTGCCCGGGGAGAACGCGGAATGCCTGTGCCACGGGCTGGTCGAGGTGTTCGAACACATCGGCGGAGTCCCTCCCGTGATCGTCATGGACAACGCCACCGGCGCGGGGCGCAGGAACGCGAGGGGCGAGGTGACGCCCGCCGCGGTGCTCGACGTGTTCGACATCAAAAAATCGCTGTCACACAAGGGCAACCCCTACGACAACGCCGTGGTCGAATCGACGAACAGGCCGCTGAAGAAGGAGCTCGTGTAACGGAACCACTACGCCACGATCGAGCAGCTGAGGCATGACCTCAACGACTACGTGTGGTGGTCCGACAACCAGCGGCTCCACTCCACCCTCGGATACCGGAGCCCGAAGGAATTCACCGAACAGGGACTCGTCCTCTAAGAAACCGTCCAACACGCTGTTGCCAATCCACTCGTGCTCTACGAGCCCGTCGGCACCGGCAAGACGCATCTCGCGGTCGCGTTGGGCAGGCTCGCGTACATGCGCGCGATACCTGTCAGGTTCTTCACCGCGACCGGGCTGCTTATGATGCTGCGCCGCGCGAAACGGGAAGACCGGCTCGACACGGAGCTCCGGCAGATCGCCAGGGCGAGGCTCCTGATCATCGACGAGTTCGGCTACATGCCGATCGACAAGGAGGGCTCCAGGTTCCTGTTCCAGGTCATATCGGATTCCTACGAGACCCGGAGCATGGCCCATATCATGAACATCGAGTTCTCCGGCTGGGGGCGCGTGCTCGGCGACAAGAACATGGCCGCCGCGTTGATCGACCGCACCGTGCACCACGGAAGGCTCGTCAGATTCGAGGGAGGCTCCTACCGTAGCGAGCACGCCCTCATGACCAGATAGCTAGGAAGAAAAGGGTGGCGGATTCCGACGTCGCAGTTTCTGTTGGAGACCAGCTGCCTATGCTGCTGAAAAATAGTGCCTATACTGTGGATGCCAACTTGCAGAAACACACCAGAGCGCCGCCGCGCACCCGCTCCGGTCGATTTCAATCCATGCTCTCCGTAAGGAGAGCGACCCCTCTACTGGTAAGGAGACTGATTATGGTCGATATTTCAATCCACGCTCTCCGTAAGGAAAGCGACCCGACCGCGAGGTAGTCGGATGATTGCATGGCGATATTTCAATCCACGCTCTCCGTAAGGAGAGCGACCACCGCGCCATGCAGTATTTCAGTACTACCCCGTTATTTCAATCCACACTCTCCGTAAGGAGAGCGACATAGCGAGGCCGTCAGATACGAGCTTCCCAAACTCATTTCAATCCACGCTCTCCGTAAGAAGAGCGACACTCCAAAAACCACTGCATACACTGTTACACCTAATTTCAATCCACGCTCTCCGTAAGGAGAGCGACATGGAAACCCCGCGCAATTCCGATAATTACGATATTTCAATCCACGCTCTCCGTAAGGAGAGCGACTCGAGCCGACCGGGTATGCGCCTTGAGCTGTGAATTTCAATCCACGCTCTCCGTAAGGAGAGCGACCGGCACCACCGGCAAGCTCGGTGAGATCACCATCAAATTTCAATCCACGCTCTCCGTAAGGAGAGCGACTTGGCCGGTATCGGATTCTGCGGGTTGACGAGCTGGCTATTTCAATCCACGCTCTCCGTAAGGAGAGCGACTCTGCAATTGGCCGGCGAAGTTCGCCATGCCGACATTTCAATCCACGCTCTCCGTAAGGAGAGCGACACCGGAGAGCGTCGGCAAATGGCGAAACTATTATTATTTCAATCCACGCTCTCCGTAAGGAGAGCGACAATATCAGAGGCGCATGCCAAGCGCAACTCAGATATTTCAATCCACGCTCTCCGTAAGGAGAGCGACCTCTAGTGTCCGAAGTTAGAGGCGAGACGTGTGATTTCAATCCACGCTCTCCGTAAGGAGAGCGACGATTCTCTATGGTGATACTCATGATTCGTCCTTAATTTCAATCCACGCTCTCCGTAAGGAGAGCGACATATCCTGCGTGACCAGCTCGTCACGCTGCGGCAGATTTCAATCCACGCTCTCCGTAAGGAGAGCGACTGCCCGTGACGCGAATCGCGTAGCCGGTCAAACCATTTCAATCCACGCTCTCCGTAAGGAGAGCGACGCGTGGAAGCAGCTTTTCGTCAGCTATGGCGCAAATTTCAATCCACGCTCTCCGTAAGGAGAGCGACCGTATCCTCCCTGATCGTCCGCGGCCAGGTCGGAATTTCAATCCACGTTCTCCGTAAGGAGAGCGACGGCCACCGTCATTCGGATATGCGGCAGGCTTGGAATTTCAATCCACGCTCTCCGTAAGGAGAGCGACCATTGAGAGCGTGGAGTCGCGGGAAACTCACGATATTTCAATCCACGCTCTCCGTAAGGAGAGCGACCGGGTTCAGCTGCGCCTTGGTCAGGTCGGCGCTATTTCAATCCACGCTCTCCGTAAGGAGAGCGACGTTTCGGGAAATGCAGCCGCACATGACGCAATAAGCAATTTCAATCCACGCTCTCCGTAAGGAGAGCGACGCGTATTGCGGGCGAATCATGTCGCCATGCTCGGCATTTCAATCCACGCTCTCCGTAAGGAGAGCGACGCAGCGCATCCTCGACGCCGGACTGGCCATGGAATTTCAATCCACGCTCTCCGTAAGGAGAGCGACATTCACGCCGACGCTGGACTTGGCCGTGTCGATATTTCAATCCACGCTCTCCGTAAGGAGAGCGACTTCGCATGTGCTGGGATTCTTCCTCTTCATCCATATTTCAATCCACGCTCTCCGTAAGGAGAGCGACTCGCTTGATGCTTATGGCGTGGCTCAGGCTTGATATTTCAATCCACGCTCTCCGTAAGGAGAGCGACTGTCCGCCCCTGCCTCATTGTAGTTGGGGATATAATTTCAATCCACGCTCTCCGTAAGGAGAGCGACAGTGACCCTCAAGTGAGGTTAAACCGTTGGAATATTTCAATCCACGCTCTCCGTAAGGAGAGCGACCTCAGCGAAGCAAAGAAAGGCGTTCATCCTAGTGCTATTTCAATCCACGCTCTCCGTAAGGAGAGCGACCAAGCCCTTCTTCGATATACCCATTGCGCATAGAATTTCAATCCACGCTCTCCGTAAGGAGAGCGACCGCTCAAGGGGCAAAGATCAACGATATTCTTCGTATTTCAATCCACGCTCTCCGTAAGGAGAGCGACAATCTTCGAATGCGTCTTAGACGCCAATTGCTGATTTCAATCCACGCTCTCCGTAAGGAGAGCGACTCCTTCGTTACGACAAACGCATAATAATTACCCTATTTCAATCCACGCTCTCCGTAAGGAGAGCGACTCTTACTTCTTATCTTTACCGGTAGGAATACCGGTACGATTTCAATCCACGCTCTCCGTAAGGAGAGCGACTGATCGATGTTCGTAATGTGCTCATGAGTTCGGATTTCAATCCACGCTCTCCGTAAGGAGAGCGACCTTTCGAACACGTCCGATGATACGGAGAGCGTTATTTCAATCCACGCTCTCCGTAAGGAGAGCGACGATCTTGTTGGCGGCGGTAGTGGACGTGATGTTATTTCAATCCACGCTCTCCGTAAGGAGAGCGACTCGCAGCCTCGCTGGACTGGAATATCGCGCCGGTATTTCAATCCACGCTCTCCGTAAGGAGAGCGACCGTCCGGTCGCCGGGTCGGTTCCCATGTCCTTGCGATTTCAATCCACGCTCTCCGTAAGGAGAGCGACCTGAACGAATCATCAATTATATTAATGCAGCATATTTCAATCCACGCTCTCCGTAAGGAGAGCGACCTCCAATTCTCAGACAAACTCGCGGAACCATCACATTTCAATCCACGCTCTCCGTAAGGAGAGCGACTCCTCGAAGGCGACAACATCGAAGCCATCGTCAGAATTTCAATCCACGCTCTCCGTAAGGAGAGCGACCAAACGTGAGCGGGTGGAAAACGCTTGCAGTCGATTTCAATCCACGCTCTCCGTAAGGAGAGCGACACGGAGTTCCCAACAATTGCCGATAAACCCTACAATTTCAATCCACGCTCTCCGTAAGGAGAGCGACTAAAGCTTCTGACTGTCCGTTAACGCCATTTCAGATTTCAATCCACGCTCTCCGTAAGGAGAGCGACGGAGTTCGTGGTTTCCAGCATTTCATCCCACTGATTTCAATCCACGCTCTCCGTAAGGAGAGCGACATTCTGGGCATATCTGCAAAACAGACGTAACGAATTTCAATCCACGCTCTCCGTAAGGAGAGCGACCGGCCAGCGGCGCAGCACCGCCAACATGCCTCCGAATTTCAATCCACGCTCTCCGTAAGGAGAGCGACGCAGATCACCGGCAACGAGCCAATGATTATCGCATTTCAATCCACGCTCTCCGTAAGGAGAGCGACTTCATGTCAAGGACGGTTTTCAACGCGGCTTGTTATTTCAATCCACGCTCTCCGTAAGGAGAGCGACTCCAGAACCGGCCAACACGACAGAACCTACACTCATTTCAATCCACGCTCTCCGTAAGGAGAGCGACCGTGCAGCTGGACATTTTTGTCCACTTTCTGAGACGCAAGCCAGCTGCTTGGCTTTAAGCATATCAAACAACACCACCGGTACGACGAACAACATGCCTAAAACGAGCAGCTGTCTTTCTGTCTCATTTTAATGTCCACTATTTAGTTTTCAAACGCCCACGAAAATCACAATTCGGATTTCGACAGTTTTTCAGGTGCGAAAGGCACCCCTCATCATGAGCGCTTCCACTTCGCACAAACACCATTTCAAGACCGGCCACCTTGCCGAAACCACAATACCGCCGGCTAGAGAACACGCTCCAGATGCCGGACGTCACACGTCACACTCAAACACTCAACCCGGCATACCCCACACCATATCGTTATGACACCATGCCATTTTACCCTGTGCTATATCATCATCACATCATTAACCGGCAAACTCCGTTCACGCCCATAACGCTCAATCCTATCCGCATATCGAGAGCCAAGTTTATAAAAGCGCAGACTGTCCTCATCAATATTGGCAATCTTCAACAAATCGTGTACCAACACCAGATAATCGGAAGGACTCACCGAGCATTCGAAAACACTGTTCTGTACACGCTGTCCGTATTTCATGCATGTCTTCGCCACCAAACGAAGACGACGCTTCCCCTCAGGGGTTTCCGTACTCACATCGTACGCAACCACAACCATCATGGTTTTTCACCTCCAATAACACATCACCACGAATCATCGCATACCGCCACACACAGCTACGCACCTTTTACTTCCACATAAATGGCGGGTAATCATCAAGATCACCCCGCAACGATCGAGCTAGCAGCAGCGCTTGCACATACGGAACCAATCCCCACGAAATTTTTTCTTGCAGGAACGGATGAAGAATCTGATCACTCTTCTTTTTCTGCCACGCCGTAAGCACTTTCTTCCGCCCGAAATCAGACAGCAGCACCCCGCCATTCTCCCGTATTTCAAAATCCCCCGGCTTAACAGCGCCTGTATTAACCAATGTCAGAACGAAGCGGTCAGCCAACACCGGGCGAAACTCTTCAACCAGATCCAATGCCAGAGAGGCTCTCCCCGGCCGATCCGTATGCATAAAACCAACATACGGATCCAACCCCACACCTTGCAAAGCCGCAATGCAATCATTCGTCAATATGGAGTAGCAAAAAGACAATAATGCATTCAGCCTGTCCAGCGGAGGTCTCCTCGACCTACTGGTGAAAAAGAAATCATCTTTATTCTTCAGAACCAAATCGTCAAAAGCGTAGAAATAATCTTTGGCAGCAAGCCCTTCGACACCCCTCAACTCATCAATCGTCAAGCTTTTTCGAGCTTTTGACAATGCCGCCGACAATTTGCCGCTCTGCTCGGCAAGTCGGTCGATGTTCACCCGCAAAGCATGATCACGTTTCGTGCGTTCGAGCACCCATTTCGCATTGTAAAGCTTGCCAACAATGAAAGATTTCGCATAACGCAAAGATTTTTGTTCGTCATCCGCGACTCGAAATTGTTCACGGCGAAGTAGCACATTACGATTCTCCTCCCCTAACACGGAACAGTAATAATGACCTCTCGGTGAATAGAATGCCATAGAAACGCCCAGTTTGCCGCAGCGCCCCATAAGAGCAGGCGAAGCACCCTTATACGAGAAACACATGATTCCTTCAATTGACCGTAATGGCACTTTCGCCAAGGTTTGGTCATTCTGATAAATCACAACATTATCGTTCTCCAAGGCAAGATAGGCATCTTCTGTCATCACAAACAACGTGTTTAACAGCTGCTTCATCACTCCCCGCTTTCCTTGAGCCGTTCTTCGATATATGCTTTTGCCGATTTCATCTTCCGTAATTCAGGCAGGCACAAATCCCGTAGAGAACATGCCGAACACGATCTGGTCTGTTTCACTTTGGGAGTCCATCCACGGGAGAAAAGATCATGCATTTGCAAGAAGTCAGCTTCGACCATGTTGCGAAGATCTTCGTCAAATTTTACCCGCTCACGACGTTTTGTCTGCTGATAGAACAAAGCACCTTCAGGAATATCACACGCGAGCATTTCTTCCAAGCACATCGCTTCCGCGCATAGCTGTAAACGATCAGCATCAATCGTTTTGGATTTGCCGTGTTTGTATTCAATCGGATATGGCAACCACAATTCATCTCTTCCGTGAAGCGGAACACCATCATTAGACTTATGGAATTCCACAACATCACAGGCTCCAGTTATGCCGAGCGCTCGCGAATAAACTCTCAAATCCCGCATGATCAGCATATCGCCGCGAGATTCAGAAGCCGCATAATCGTGGGCGCGTTCATGTTCCAGATGCCCCGCTGTGGTCAGATAATTTTCTGACCACAGCTGCTCGATATGAATAAGCGCCCATTGACGCTTGCAGAATGAGAAATGCTGAATACCCGAAAGGGCCAGCCAATCTTCTTCTGAATAACCATCTGGCCCTTTCATATAAGCACCTCTCATCTAGGCTTGGACGTTGTAATCAGCGGCCTTCGATTACTTCGTAGCGAAGGCCTGGAATGGAAGCGTCATCTACATTCACGGTTCCATCCGCGTCAACGGAAACGGAACGATGAACTTTGGCCGAAGAATACTGCCCCCCCCTTGCAGTTATGTGCAAACCAGACGACATCCAGCACTTCCATCGATCCCGACGGACGTGCCGAACTCTCATCATTCTCGAAAAGCGTGACCAGAGCTTCCTTGATTTTCTCTGCATCTTCTGCGCTGAAACCTGTTCTTTCCGCCAGCTGGGGGCTAATGCTTCCATAAGTTACATATACGGCGCGTCCAGAGACGCGATACTTCATGCCCATGGTGTCGGATGATTTTTTACCGGAATCCGTAGTCTCGCTGTTGACCGATTTAGTGATTTGCACATCGTCAATTGCAATGGGATTAATGGAGAATGCCGGCTGAATCGAGACCGGTCCGCGTACGCCAATCGAAACCTCATCGGTATCCTTGGCCTTCTTAAAGGCGAAAACCTGACCAAAGGACCGCACATCAAGCCAACGCTCGCACACCTTACCGAAGACTACATTCTTCTGCTTCTGCTCATCCTTCGGCAAGGTCTTCAGATATGTATTGAACCTGTCCGACAGCGATTTGGCACCATCATCGGAACGATCATCAGACTGTACAAAGACTGATTCTCCTGCATCCTGCAGACGGTTGCGGATCTTCCTCTTCAAGGCGACGTCGGAAACCTCACCCAGCCCTTCTGACGTCGTTCTCGGGCGATTACCATTCAACGGATCACCATTGGGATTTGCGTTATTCACCTCAAAGGCAATCGCAAAATCAATCTTATTTTCCAAAGCTGCCATAATCACATACTCCTTACTTATAGGCGATGAATCGACTCTGATAATTACAAAAGTCAGTTGTTGCTATTATTCTTTTGAGAAATCTCTTGCGCTTTACGCCTAGATGCTCTCCGCTGACATGAATATCCCAGAAGAAACATTGGCGAAAGCGCCTTATTATCTTCAAAATCACCTTCCTTAAACAAAGCCATAACATCATCGACCTCATTACGGAACCAGGAACCACCGTTTGCCGATTTAAGGTATGGCGTAAGCTGCTTCCACAATGTGCCCCACGTCGTATAGGGCTTCGCCGTGAAATTGCTCATCAATTTGATTGCATTGGTTGGACGGTCCTTGACTCCCTGCTTACGCAAGACGCTTTCCTCGAAATTGTCGGCAAGCGCCAACAACCTTCCATACAGGTAATCACGATCATCTCGATTCGGTTCAAGATACATGGTTATTACATCCTCCTGTCTATGCTGTTTTCTTGTTTCATCGATATAGTGTTTTTTCCATAGGCTGCAAGCGATTTCAAAATCACGACGCCAGACCCTGATATTGTCGTATCCCATAGGCCTGGTGACCTTATGGCATGCGGCATTCAAAATCGACATGGGAAATTGCGCTCCGCCAAACATACATTCAATAAGCCGTTCCTTCACATCTTTCGCGAAGCGTTTATAGCTCTTGCTGCTCCTATCAGACGTGTCACAAGCACAGTTGATAATGTCAGTGAACGATGGGGCCCCTTCATACTGAACGACATTAACCCGCTCAGCTCCCTCCACGATGCTTTTTTTGAAAGATGTAAGAGGCCAAGCTGCATCGACATGCCATTGCAGTATGTGCTTAATGTATTCGTCCTTCTGAAGCTCGCAGTAGAACGTTACGCCTAAACGCCCCGTTGTAGCAGCATCCAAGATGACGACAACCATCGGATCATTGTGCTTCTTCAGATCCTCCGCACCCTCATATCCTCTCAGAACCCTTGAGAAAATTTTTGCATACTGAACATTTGTCGCATTTAGCGCATCGCTGATGTCGTCATGAAGCGCTTTGGATTCGTCAGCTATTGACGAGAAGGAATCATCAAAATCAAAAGATCCTGACTGCGGATTCAATACGGGCTTTTCCTCAGGTCTTTTTATTGCCCAGACAACGATAGCCTGATTGCCTGTCAATGTTCCATGATTATTCACCAACCACCGCAAAGTGGAGTTGATTTTCTGAGAGGACGCACTATCAACCAGCAAAGCTTGTTCCTTACTGGAAAAACGTCCACGAAAAGTAAAATTCGTAGAATCATTAGCAGACAATAGCTTGGCATTGGCATCGGAGCTAACTACCTTTTTAGGGAAATTAGTGGTTGGCGTATAAAGATCCTCACCAAAAATATCTTTCCCCAGCTTGTGCTGGGAACGCTGCAGATACGCAATCCAACGATTCCGAATATCAACGTCATTCGACAAATCAGAATCTTCGAGTCCGATTTGAACTTCGAAACAAACACCGGCTTTATCGTCCTTATCCGTTAGCTCCACGCCATAATGCGCAGCAGCCTCGCTGATGCTATGCTCCGACACGCACCTGAAAACAGCTTCAAGCTTGGCGTCATCACCTTTCCATTTTGCGAGCTGCTGCAAATACATGCTCGTCTTCTCAGGACTGCGCTCACTATCGACGTACTGTAACTGATCAAACAGCGGATGCGGGACTGGCTTAATGGTCCTTCCCATCGATTCCTCTGTACAAGGAATGATGATGGTGCGCTTTATCTTGGCAACACCTCTGATACAACCATTCACGCCCACAAGCACCGACAGTGAAACCGGAAGAGTCGTATGTCCGTACGGAATCAACGCCTTCTTCACAGCGTCAACGTCACCATCTTTCTCTGCGCTATGAGGAGTCTGACCAGATGCCCCCTGTATTATTTCGTAGGTAGTAAGCAAATTACCAAACAGACTCATCGTTCACTCCTCCTCTGCTGATGTAACGTTCTTACCTAAGTTGAAATCTGTAAAGTGAGCTGCTTACCCATTGCGATATCCGGCAGATACCTTTCCATGCTGTCTTCATCTTTCAATGGATAGACATACACATTCTTTGGTTCTACCGATTCACCATTCCTATTGCAGCGCCCAGCGGCCTGCATAATACTGTCCAGACCAGCCATCGCCCTGACCACGCAAGCAAACGAAATGTCAACACCTGCCTCAATAAGCTGTGTGCTCACACAAATCACAGGTTTCGGATTGCCTGGATCAAGCAGCGCACCGATTCTGTTCAGACAATCCGTTCTATGCCTTCCACACATGGCAGTACTGAGATGAATCAGCTCAAACTCATGATTCACATCAAGTCGTTCCAAGCATTGGAAAATCTCACGCGCTTCCTTTTTCAGGTTGACGATTGCCAAGCAATTGCCGTTCTTCCGCGCCTGCTGATAAATAATCTGCCCTAGTTCATCGCAGCTTTTATTTTCAGTTGAAGCAACGATTCTTGTACGTCGAAGCTTGTCTTCATAGCTTTCCGTTTCAGCAATAAGATCAGGCTTTTCCGAAAGAAGCAGATTCTCTCGTTTGGTTTTTTCAAGTAACGGCTGCGTCGCAGAGCACAAAAGAATCGTTGAATTGGTAATCTTCGATAGAAAGCTGACGATCTCATTGAACAGATTGATTGTGTCCATCGGCAACGACTGTATTTCATCAAAAATGATGACACTGTCGGCCATATTATGGAATTTCCGGAGTTTGGTTCCGCGAGCAGACATGACAGTCTCAAGGAATTCCACCATAGTGGTAACAATTATCGGATTGTCCCAACGCTCTGCCGCCAACTTGCGCTGATGCTCCCCGGCATCCTCAAACTCACTCAACGCATTATCCGCTACATCAGCGGAACGTTGCATACCTGCAGTGGAGTAATGCTCCAATAGAACATCGCTATCGGCGTTCAAACCAAGTACATCTCGGAAAGTCTTTGCCGTCTGAGTTGTGATAGACAAATATGGAATCACGTAAATGATCCGGTGCTTTCCTGTCTTCAGCGCATGATGCAACGCAAAATTTAGCGACGCCAACGTTTTACCGCCGCCAGTCGGAATCGACAAATGATAAATCCCGGTTTCCCGCGCCCCCGCCAAACAACACTGTTCATTAATCTGATGTCTTATCCTGTTTATTTCCGAACTCGAATCAAAAGATCTCATGCTTTTATCGAGTCGACTAATCAGATTCTGCCAATCAACCGTATTAGGCCGATACTGTTTTCGGGTCTCGAAACAAGCAGCATCCGTCCTATCCGCATCCACCAGTCGCGAATAAATCAGTTTAACGAGCAAACCTAGATAGAAGTATATGCTATCTTTCGACAGCCCCAGCGATTTAATTTTCTTCAGGAAACAAGCGATATCTTCCGCTGAACCTCGGAAATTCGATTGCAGATCGAGCGCCAAACCGTTAAGCCCCCGCTTGATTTCTTGATACGCATACTTCTCGTTGCTTTTGTCCGACTCCGTGAACCCAAGAAGAAAAGCTCTATTCCCGGACTCGTCAATGCAATCAGGAAGACCTCCGTGATGTTTAGAAATGGCAAGCTCAAGAATTTCCTTTGCTATCTCTTCAATTTCCCCTTTCGACTCGAAAAAATCATTGACGACAAACGCCCCTTGACGGGCATGCTGCACATCTCCCCTATGCCCATCATCCGATAACAGATATGTTTGAAACTGCTGAGCAACCTTCCCGACATCATGCAAGACGGCTGCCGTACGTGAAATATCAGCGAATTCATCCTCGAAACCACTAGCCAATCTTCCTGCACCATGAAGATGGTCATACAAAGTCTGAGTATTGCCTTCCTCATCTTTACGAGCTAATAGAACCATAACCTGCTCCTTTACAGATACCCCCCTGAATAGTCTTTACTCTACCGCATTCCAGCAAAAGATAAAAACGAAATGATTGATTCGAAGATTACCGTCGCCAAATACCTGTGCATACGTAGTACGCCCCAACACAAATAGCAGTAGGGGGTGTGTTTATACTGCCAAACTTGACAGGAGAAACACACCCCCACGTACTATCGTCAGTCAGCTACCCAGCCAACCACCTCAGGCTTTCGCAACCTCCACGCCCAGCTCGGCGCCGGCTTCGACGCTTACACTGTCGGACGAGGTGTCGTGTGCCACGAGGTCCTTGAACCGTTCGACCTTGGCCACATCGTCCGCGGGCACGGTCACCTTCAGCGTGATGCGGTCGGAGATTTCCAGGCCGGCGGCCTTACGGGCTTCCTGCACGGCGCGGATCACGTCGCGGGCGTAGCCTTCGGCCAGCAGATCATCGTTGAGCTCGGTGTCGAGGATCACGAAGCCACCGGTCGGCAGCGCGGCTGACACGGAGTTCGCGGCCTCATGCGCGTTCTCCTCCTCCACACGGTTGATCAGCTCGTATTCGCCTTCCTCAAGCGCGATCTCACCGTTCGGCGTCTCGCACACCGGTGCACCGTCCGCATTAACATGCCACGCACCGCTCTTGGACGCCTTAATCGCGAACTGCACGTCCTTACGCAGACGCTTGCCGGCCACACGCGCGTTCACGCGCAGCTCGTTCACGATCTTCAGACCATGGGAGCCGGCGTCCTCCAGCGTGCAGAACTCGATATCCTTCACGTTGAGCTCGCCCTTCAACACGTCGCTGTAGGCGGCGACCGCATCCGGGTTCTCGACCACCACGGTCAGCTTGGCGAGCGGCTGGCGCACGCGAATCTGCTTGGCCTTACGCATGGAAAGCGTGCCGGAAACAACCTCACGCACCTTCTCCATCGCGTCCACTAGCTTGGCATCGTCCTGCAGCACGGCACCCAGCTCGGTGGTCTCGCCGGTCTTCTCGTCGGCAAGGAACGGCCAGTCGGCCAGATGCACGGATTCGCCGCCAGTCAGGCCGCGCCACACGGCTTCAGCCTCCATCGGAGCCAGCGGAGCCAGCACGCGCATGAAGGTTTCCAGCACGGTGTACAGCGTGTTGAACGCGTTCTCGTCACCGGCACCGAAACGTTCGCGGTTGTTGCGGATGTACCAGTTGGTCAGCACGTCGATGAAGTCGCTCGCCGCATCGCACGCGTCGGAAATGTAGAAGTTGTCCAGCGCATGCTGGGTCTTCTCCACTAGGCGGCGCAGACGGGCCAGCAGGTAGCGGTCCATCTCCGGCAGCTTCGCCACTTCGTCGGCACGCAGCATACGGGCGTCATACCCGGCGGCGTTCGCGTACAGGGTGAAGAAGTAGTAGGAGCTCCACACCGGCAACATCACCTGGCGCACGGTGTCGCGGATGCCATCAGCGGTGACGATCAGGTTGCCGCCACGCAGGATCGGCGAGCTCATCAGGAACCAACGCATGGCGTCGGAGCCGAAGTCGTTGAACACGCCGTTCACGTCCGGGTAGTTGCGCAGGTGCTTCGACATCTTCTGTCCGTCGGAACCGAGCACGATACCGTGGCAGATCACGTTCTTGAACGCCGGCCTGTCGAACAGGGCGGTCGCCATGACGTGCTGCACGTAGAACCAGCCACGGGTCTGGCCGATGTATTCCACGATGTAGTCGCACGGGAAGTGCTGTTCGAAGGTTTCCTTGTTCTCGAACGGGTAATGGTACTGGGCGAAGCTCATCGAACCGGATTCGAACCAGCAGTCCATCACGTCGCTGATGCGGTGCATGTGGCTCTTGCCGGTCGGATCGTCCGGGTTGACGCGGGTCAGCTCGTCGATGTACGGACGGTGCATGTTGATATTGCCGTCCTTGTCGCGCGGGTAATCGCCGAAATCGGCCTTCAGCTCATCAAGCGAACCATACACGTCCACGCGCGGATACTTCGGATCGTCCGAAACCCACACCGGAATCGGGGAACCCCAGAAACGGTTGCGGGAGATCGACCAATCGCGTGCGTTCGCCAGCCACTTGCCGAACTGGCCGTCCTTCACGTTGTTCGGAATCCAGTTGATCTGCTGGTTGAGTTCGAGCAGGCGGTCCTTGATCTTGGTGACGGCCACGAACCAGGAGCTCACCGGCTTGTAGATCAGCGGGGTGGCGCAACGCCAGCAGTGCGGATAGGAGTGCACGTAGCTCTTCTCCTGGAAGAGGATGGCGCGCTGCTCCTCAGGAATGCGGGCCAGCGGGCCGTCACCGGCGCGCAGGTTGCGCAGGATCGGCTTGTTCGCGTCGAACACGTACATGCCCTCATAATCCGGGCACAGCGACGTGAACTTGCAACCCGCGTCGAGCACGTCCACGCTCTTGATGCCCTTGGCGTTGAGCGTGTTCATATCGTCCTCGCCGTAGGGGGCCTGATGGACCAGGCCGGTACCTTCAACGGTGTCGACGTAGTCGGCGGTGAAGATCTGGTAGCCTTCCGGCCCCGGCACCTTGCCCTCGGCGGCGTTCTCGTCGCCTGCGAAGTACGGGAACACCGGGTAGTAGCGCCAGCCCTCCATCTCGGAGCCCTTGAGTTCGCGCACGATCTCGTAGTTCTCGCCAAGTTCCTTCTCGTAGGAGCCAAGCAGCGGCTTGCCGAGGTAGAACTTCTTGCCAGCGAACTTGCCTTCGGTCGGACGTACCTCGACGTAGTCGATGTCCGCGCCGACCACGATGGCGAAGTTGGTCGGAACGGTCCACGGGGTGGTGGTCCAGAACACCGCGTAGGCGTCCTCCTCGTCACGCAGCTTGACGGCCACGGACACAGTGGTGTCCTGACGATCCTGGTACACGTCCGCATCCATGCGCAGCTCGTGCGCGCTCAGCGGAGTCTGGTCCTTCGGGCAGTACGGCAGCACGCGGTAGCCCTGGTATGCCAGTCCCTTGTCGTACAGCTGCTTGAAGGCCCACATCACGGATTCCATGTACGGAATGTTCAGGGTCTTGTAGCCGTGCTCGAAATCGACCCAACGGGCCTGACGGTGGACGTACGCCTTCCACTCGTTGGTGTACTTGAGCACGGACGCGCGGCAGGCGTCGTTGAACTTGTCGATGCCCATCTCCTTGACCTGATCCACCGAGTCGATGCCCAGTTCCTTCTGCGCCTCGAGTTCGGCAGGCAGACCGTGGGTGTCCCAGCCGAACACGCGGTTGACCTTATGGCCCTTCATGGTCTGGTAGCGCGGGATGACGTCCTTGGCATAGCCGGTCAGCAGGTGGCCATAGTGCGGCAGGCCGTTGGCGAACGGCGGGCCGTCGAAGAACACGAATTCGTTCTGGCTGTGGTCGCCGGACGGACGGCGGTCGATGGACTTCTGGAAAGTGTCGTCCTTATCCCAGTAGTCGAGCACGGACTCCTCCAGCTTGGGGAAGCTGGGGTTCGGCGCGACGTTGGCGCTCTGCTCGCCGGCAGCAGCCTTCGGATACACATGATTGGTGGATTCGCTCACCGTATGCTCCTCGTTTGGCGGTTTCATTACTTACCTTACGAGGACGATGGCTTCCGTGCGATCGCGCACGTCCGGCACCGCGGTACCACCTCGCTTGCCGCACTTCCCTGTTGTTCTCACGCAGGTTGTCCGCCTGCGCAGGTTTCGTACGACCGCTTGACATTCGGCTGTTCGGGCCGACCCCGCCGGTTCTACTAAGCCTCGCCAGAAAGCGTCGGCCGTTCTTCCGGAAACTCCCCGCTGATGACGGATCATCGCTTTTCGTTTCAAATCGTCAGCCTAGCACGCCGTACGAACGTAGAAACGCGAAAAGCCGCACGGTGTCCACCATGCGGCTTTCGTAATCGCAAAACAATCGAAATACAATCGGCAGGCCGACCACGAATCGACCGAAGACGATCGCGCTCGGCGGCGAATCAGCCTTCGTTCAGCTGAGCCTCGAGCTGCCTGACGATACCGTCGTGCATCTTCTCGGTGATCTTCACCTTGAGCAGGAACACGACCGCGCTCAGGATGATGACCGCGAGCGGCACATAGAAGGCGCAGATCTCGAAGATCCGGATGTTCGCGGCGGTCATGTCGGCTGCGGTGGCGTTGCCGATCATGCCGGCGGCGATGGCCACGGCTCCGACGATGCCGTTCGAGCACGCGCCCGCGATCTTGTCGAGCATCGGACGGACGGACAGGGTGACGGCCTCGTTGCGCTTGCCGTTCTTCAGCTGGCCGTACTCGATGGAATCGGTCAGGGAAAGGATGGCCGTCATCTGGATAAAGGTCTGCGGCAGATAGAAGAAGACAAGACCGACGGTGACGACCGGCAGGCTGGTGGGGTTGATGATGAACAGCAGATAGCCGATGACCATAAGCACCATGCCGCCGAGGTACAGGTAGCGGCGCGGAATGCGCTTGTTCAGAATCGGGTACAGCGGAGCCATGACGATGCCCGCGACGACGGAGACGACGCCGACGATGGAATAGGCTGCAGAGTTGTTCAGAATGAACTTGAACAGATACATGAGCACGCCGGTGGTGGCCACGTTGGCGATGGCGTACAGCAGGTAGGACAGGGCCACCCACAACAGCTGGTCGTTCTGTGCGAGAGCCTTGAACGCGGCGAGCGGGCCGCCGTTGTCCTCGGCCTTGGTGCGCAGGGTGCTGGAGCTTTCCTTGGTGCCGAACGCGACGGAGCACACGGTGAGGACGCCGAGAATAGCCACGATGATGGCGAAGCAGGTCCAGCCGCTCTGGCTCTCCTGATGCTTGCCGGTGAAGATGTAGCTGAAGTAAGTGACGATCGGAATGACCACGATGGTCAGGCCGTTGTAGCCGATGGAGCCGCCGAAGGAACCGAGGGCGGTGTAGGTGGAGCGCTCATGGGAGTCGGAGGACAGCGCCGGGATCATGCCCCAATAGGAGATGTCGCGCAGGGAGTAGAACACGTCGAGCACGATGAAGGTGATGACGAACAGCACGATGAACAGCGTGGTGTTGACGTTCACCAAGCCGAACAGGCCGGTGTAGACCAGCACGAGCAGAACGGCGGAAACGGTGCCGCCGATGAGCTGCCACGGCTTGAAGCGCCCCCATTTGGTATTGGTGTTGTCGACGATGTTGCCCAGCAGCGGATCGATGAAGATCTCCGCGATGCGGATGACAACCACAAGGCCGGTGATGACGCCGATGAGCTTGGTGGCGAGCGCCTTGTCGACCCCGGAGAACAGCGAGCTGGTGACGTAGACGATGAAGTAGGTGCTCAGCGCGTTGTAGAAGGCGGATTGGCCGACGTTGCCGAATGAATAGGCCACGCGGGACAGCAGACTGCCTTTCCTGGTTGGCTTCGCAGACTGCTGCGTCTCCTTCGGTGCGGCTGCGACATTGGATTCTGCCATCGTACTTCTCCTTAGAAGTTGTGATTGAAGCTGTAATCGGAAATCATCATTTGATTTCGCATGAGTTAAGTATATCCCTTTACCCCTGTTTAGTAAAATTTAACATCTGCGTTGTGCACTATTGGGCGTGTCGCATTTTGTGCGATTCTGCACATATACATGTCATATTGTGTGCGATTCGCGGTATTTCGCCGACAGTAGACAAACAAAAGGCGATTGATGACGCAGCATCATCAATCGCCTTTCATATTTTTCCGCACATACGTACGCTAAGCAGCCCGTTTCGACCGGGCAGATCGCTTCGATCGGGTCTGCAATTTTGGCCGCGATTCACGTTTCGGCTGCGCCGGCACGAAACTATCTCGCACTTCCAGCGTCGTCGACAGGTACGCATGCTGCCGTACTGTGCGCTTGCTGGCAATCGCATCAGCCAAGGTGAGAATCGCAACGCGCGCAAGCTCGTTCTGATCGATTGCGAAAGTGCTCAACGGCGGCGACGTCAGCTGGGCAATCGTCTGGTTGTTGATGCTGATGACGCTGATGTCGCGGGGCACAATCACACCAACCGCGTTGAACGCCTGCAGCACGCCGACCGCGATGATGTCCGCCGAAACAATAACTGCGTCAGGCAGTGCGCCGTTGTGGTCACGGATAAACTGCTCCCCCAGCTTGCGACCATTCTCCACGGTGAACAAGCCGTCAGAATACACCAGTCCACGCAGGTCGAGACCATAACGGCCCATTTCACGCCGAAAATATGTGGCACGCCCCTCTTCGTCCACCTCATAAAAATTCGTCAGCCTCCCCTTGCCGCCGATGAATCCGACACGCTTCATGCCAGCCTTCGCACATGCTTCGACCGCGTCATGCACGGTCTGCTGTAGGTCGGGCTGCACGGAATCAAACAGGTTCGGTGCGGGATTCACATCGATGAACACACCGTATGGCATGACCTCATGCAACTTCTCAAGGTCGCTTTCGGCTATGACATTGGCGCCGATAGCCATGAAACCATCGAATTTCCCCTTCTGATTCAACATCTCGTCAAGACTGTGGAAAACAGTGAGCTCCATACGCTGCTGTTTGGCGTTATGTTCCAGCGCCGAACGCAAATCGGCAAAATACGAATCACGCAGCGTTTCGTCGGACTCCTCGTTGTCCAACAAGGCTACTTCGTGCGGAATGACGATACGCTTGGCCTGGGCGCTGTATCCCAAATCCTCGCTGGCGCGGATGATCGCGCGACGCGTCTCCTCACGCACCGACAGCGTCGGATCGCCATTCAACAGACGCGACACCGTGGCCTGCGAAAATCCCGTACGTTTCGCAATCTCCTTGATGGTCGCCATCGCTCCCTCGCCCTCCCATGGATGCCTCATCAGATTTTAGTAAAAGCATTACTAAATCCATCATATTACATTACCGAACGTATTCTTATAGCCATGACACAGCCAGAGCAATCACGGAAACCGCGAATCGCGCATCAGTCCACGGAACGGATGAACGAACTGCGTGCACAACAAAAATCCTTTGCCCTGCAGAACATGCGGAGCAAAGGACTCGGCAACGCCGGTCTGCCTTTCAAAGCGACCGGTCATAAAGGTGGCATCAGTCGGCAGGGTTCCAAACGCGGCTGACACCGTGGAGAAACGCGGTCACCGTCAGCCCCACGGGCCTGCGGCTGGAAGCGCCCGCCCTTCTGCGTGGCCGACTTGCCATGTGAGCCACCCCTCGATGACGCCACGCTCCGCATCGGTTCTACCGGACGCGTATACATCAGGCCTCTCCCCGGTGATGCTGCGGATGGAACCATACACATATCCACATTTTTCACGGAGACGGTTGCGGGGCTGCCGGCTTTCCATATACCGTCAGCGCATGGAAAGCTTTGAACACAATACATTTTTCACATTAGAGCAGGCACGGGAGGAGGCGGCGAGACGGCATCTTGAATGCAGGCAGGTGTTGTCGCGGATAAGGTCACGCTCCTCGGTTCCACTCTATGTAAGCCACGGCACAGCGCTGGAGCTGCATGGCATGATTGCCACCATGAATTATTTACCCGGATATGGTTCGGAGCTCGTTCACGTTTCGGTGTGCCGGCAACGTGACCTGCGGAAAATCCAGGGGATGAAATTCCATTACGCAAGGCATGGCGTAGACGTGGTGCACGCCGACGAATTGGTGTCAAGCGTCTCCGCGATGCAGGCGGTCTGCCAGATTGCGCCCTATGTCGACGAACGGAGTCTGGTGATCGCCATGGATTGGCTCACTTGCGCCAATCCCGATTTACGCGTCTGCACTCACGATGAGCTCTCCGACTACATCCGGAGTGCGCCGCGATTCATTGGGAGCGCCAAATGCAGAAAGGCCTTGCGCCTGTCCAAACCAGGTACCGATTCCCCGCAGGAAACGGTGCTTCGTTTGGAGAGCGATGCCTACGGGCTGCCTGAGGCACATGTCAATTATGAGATCATTGACCACATACGCGGCTCGGGCACGATGAAGGTGGATATCGCCTACCCGGATGACCGCGTCTGTATAGAATACGACGGAAATTACCACTACACCCACGGCCGCTGGATGTATGACCTCGATAAGCGCAACCGGCTGAGGGATCTTGGATTCACGCCTTTTGTCGCCACCCGCGAGCATTTGGCATCCAAACAGAAGCTGAACGAACTGTTCGGCATGGTCGCCCGAGCGATAGCCAGTCACCGTTACGGCTTGGACTAGTTCCGTAGGTGGTTTTTCGCTTCCGTAGGTGGTTGGTCAGAGTATCGGGGTTGGAGAAAGGCTTTATTCTGGCCGTTTTCATGCCGGGTATTCAGACCCAACCACCTACGGAACACCCAAACCGCCTACGGAACCGCATGAGTAGTCCCCGCAATGGATTTTTCGCCATTGATTCGGGGAATCCATGAAAAGCCACAGCGGGCGCACCCTGCGTAAAAGGTCATGCCCGCCGATTCATGGGAGCCATATGCGCAAGGGCCGTGCGGAAGCCACATATGTGGCTTC
>ENA-UONS01001287-UONS01001287.1-human-gut-metagenome-genome-assembly--contig:-CS19-NODE-1287-length-23769-cov-12.915872_pt1 | contig 23769 bp, 26 predicted proteins | sample MGYA00242458_ERZ724005 | MGnify/ENA metagenome assembly ERZ724005
GACAGACAGACAGACAGACAGACAAGGTAAGTCTGTCCGTTTTTCCTGCCCTGAATTTCATATTGCCATACAAAAGGACGTGCTGCGTCCACAGGTTTTCTGTGGGCGTGGTGCGTCCTTTTTTTGTTTGGAAATCCCCGCGATTACCGGGAAGGGGGTGTCCGTAGTTGTGCAGCCATCGGACTTTGTATGGCGGTTATAAAAAACAGATAAAGGCGCAAATGCGCCGCACCCTCACCGGCGTTTTCATTCCAGAGGCTTGATGATACCAAAACACCGAAACCAATGGGAAGGAGGCTGTGTGATGGAGCAGTACAATCGGTATGAATTTGAGGGCGAAGTGGTGGAAGTCCCCGTATTTTGGGACGACCATCTCCAAAGAGAGGTGGAGGACTACGAGGACTACTGCAAACAGCCCGGTCATACCCCGTCAGGCCGTCCTGTTCTTTTGAATTTTGAGGACGCCTGCCCCCATGCGGACATGGTGGATGATGACCCGTTGAGTATTGACTGCGGCTCCTGCCGCCATTACCACCAGTTCCCCGGCTCTCTGCTGGGGGTCTGCCGCAACGAAAAAATGCGCTCCGGCAGCGGATAATAGCACCGGAGCAAACACGGTCAACATGATGGCGCACTGCGCCGCGAAAGGAGAATTTGATATGAGTGAAAACAAAAAACTGAACGAACAGATTGCACAGGATTTTTACAACAACTTCAAAGGAAAACTTGAGGACGAGCAACTGGATCAGGTGGTGCAGGAAATCAAATGCACCGAAAACAAGTACCACACACAGGGGTCTTTGATCTGTGCGGTTTTCTATTTCCGTGTGACGGTTGGCGGCTATGGCGATGTGAAAAAACAGTTCACCGGAAATGGCGGCGGCGGTGGTTTGCCCGGCGCACAGGCTTTGATTGGAGACCTTTATACAAGTGATCTGGAAAGATTGTACCGTGATACGGACAGCTTTCAGTTTACGGTTACCCCGGTATATACAAGCGTCCTGTTCTTTGATAAGAGTTCCCGTCTGCTGGGACACTATCAGGCGGGGGCGGTTTCCACTCCGACCGGCGGTATTGGCGGTGGTAAAGGGAGTTGGGAATAAATGAAAAACAAGGAATTTAACATTATGAAAAAACGATTTTTAGCCGCGCTGCTCTGCCTGTGCCTGCTGGTGGGGCTGGTGCCGGGCATGGGCACGACGGCTTTTGCCGCAAGCGACCACAATATTGGCGACATCGTGACCTTTGCCGGGTATGACTGGTATATCATCGGCACCGAAAGCGAGGGCGTCACCGCCCCGGAGGGCTGCTACACCCTGTTTGCGAAAAACAATGACTTCAGCTCTACCACGTTCCGGGCGGGAGCCAATCAGGAGGACAGTACGGCGAATCACTACAAGGACAGCGACCTGCAAAAAAAGATGGAGGAAATCGCAAACGGATTTTCCACCGAGGACAGGGCTAACATCGCCGCCCGTGACACGCTGGACGGCATTGCGGGCGAATCACCCACCGGCCAGCTTTTGTGGCCCATCAGCGAAGCGGAATGGAACAGCATAGATCAGAGCCTGCGGGCATTCCCGGATAACTATTGGAGTAGGACAAACCGTATGGGGACTGGGGCAGACTGGGTGGATCTGTACAACATATTAGCATTTAACACAAGTGGTTCTACCTCTCCAGGCGGGCCCGAGGCTTTTCGCATGGGTTCTCCTGTTACCGACACCTACGCCGTCCGCCCCGCCCTGTATGTGAAAGCCGAGGCGCTGCCGGAAAAGGTTGAGGGAATCCAGGTGGCCTTCGGCGGTCAATGGTGGTATGTCGTGGGTCAGGGGGAAAAAGGCTCGGTGCCCGGCCCGGAGAACACCGTCACCCTGTTTGAAAATCCGTGGGAAAAACTGGGCGCCCAGCCCGTTTCGGCGTATACTTCTGCATCAAGCTATCTGAAAAGTTTTCTGCAGGAAGAGATGGCGGTTTTCGGCAGCAAGTATCTGAATTTGGCCGGCAAGGAAAGTTCCCTCATCGTTCCCCGCACCCTCACTTCTGCGGACGGCATCAACGGCCAAACGGCGCATGATCAGCCGTTCTGGCCTCTGTCCAAAGACGAAGCGGACAGAACCGACGCTGAAATCCTCAAGAGTGAACTCTATGACGATGTGTCGTCTGTCGGGCGTTACTGGCTGCGTACGACAAACAACGCTGGGGGTTTTTCTTTCGTATATGCTGTGCAGGGAACAGACGGAAAAGTGGTGAGTGATACCCAAAACAAGTATTATGGTGTGCGCCCGGCGTTCTATCTGGACATTTCCGATGCGTTCTACCTTGCAAAAGATGTCAAACGGGTAACGATTGGCGGCAACCCCTATCCGCTGGTTGTTGGAGAAGGCTTTGACGATCTTGAGGTATATAAATATACCATTTTTGACGATAGCCTGAAACTGTCCGTGACCGCCGATCCCACACAGGCGGCCCAGACCGGCGAAACACTCTCCTTTGGCTATGCTGCCAACACCGGCGAAAATCAGTACCTTTCCTGCGTGCTGACCCCGGACGACAGCACGGACGTTCTCTATTACAACAAGCTGGTCGAACTGAGCGATACCGCCGCCGCCAGCGGCACGGTCAACATCCCCCTGACCGGCGTTTCGGATGGGAACTACACTCTGCGGCTCTATACGGAGCAGGAAAACAATAGAAGCACCGACTTTGCCAGCCGAGCAGTGAATGTGAAAATCACCGTGAAAGACGGCGTGGCTTCCATCCGTGATTTGGGCAACATTCAGCTGGTGGGCGATTCTGGCGGGCAGGATGGCCGCGAGGTGGAACTTCGCACCAATGAGGAAACCCGTCAAATTCAATGGAAATACACAGACGAGCCAGACACCGCATGGCGTGACCTTGTGGCGCTGGATGCAATCACTGGCGGCGATGGCGCAGACGGTGCAGACGGCAGAGAAGTGGAACTGCAAGTAGCCAATGGCTATATTCAGTGGCGATACACCACCGGCGCAGATACCGATTGGAAAAACCTGATGCCCCTTTCCGACCTGAAAGGCGAGGACGGCGAAGATGGCCGTGAGGTAGAACTGAAAAATGACGGCAGCAGCATCCTTTGGCGCTATGTTGGCGAGGGCGATGACGCATGGCGGCCTTTGGTTGACCTCTCCGATATTACCGGCTCGGACGGTGCCGACGGCAAGCAGGTGGAACTTCGCGTTGAGGGCGGCTACATCCAATGGAAATATGACGCTGACAGCGATTGGCAAAACCTGATTGCCCTGTCTGCCCTGCAAGGCATTAAAGGCGACAAGGGCGATAAGGGCGATCCCGGTGAAGATGGCGATACCCCCTACATAGGCGACAACGGCAACTGGTGGATCGGCGGCGTTGACACCGGCATCAAGGCCGAGGGCAGCGACGGTGCGGACGGTTCCGATGGCTCCGATGGTAAAGACGGTCAGGACGGCAAAGACGGCGAGGACGGAAAGGATGGCCTGACCCCGTATATCGGCAGCAACGGCAACTGGTGGATTGGAACCACCGATACCGGCATTAAGGCCGCAGGTGTCAATGGCGCAGACGGCAAAGACGGTAAGGATGGTATCAACGGTAAAGACGGAGCCAACGGCAAGAATGGTGCGAACGGTAAAGACGGCGCGGACGGCGTTGGAATTGCCGACATCAAGCTCAACGAAAATGGTGAGCTGATTGTCACCCTCACCGATGGCACCGAGAAAAATCTCGGCAAGGTAAAGGGCGAGGATGGCGTTGGTATTTCCGGCGTTTCCATCAATGAAAACGGCGAGCTGATCGTTACCCTCACCGATGGCACCGAACTCAACGCCGGTGCTGTTCCCACCGCCGCAGCGGATGATTCCAACCTGAAAACCCTTGTGTATGTTTCGATGGGAACCGCCGGTATTTCTCTGGCTGGATTGATTGGTCTGCTGGCTTTCCTGCTGACAAAGCGCAAAAGCCTGATTGGGAAGTAAGACAACTCCGTTCTTAAATCCAAAAGGCACTTCCAAAAGCTGCATAAATTTACGAAACAGCAAGTTCAGCAGAAGTCACGGCACATTTACCGTTTTACTCCCATGAGGGGCGCAGGTTTTTCCTGCGCCCCTCATTTTATCTTTCCGGCTCATTTTTCTTTCGAGAGGTCTGCTGCCCTTTCTGTGCCTGCTGCATCATTCTCCGTACTGCCTGCCGCTCTATATCTTCATTCAACATCCGGAAAACCACCTTTTTGCTGTCAAACATCAAAAGCGGGCTGTACTTCTCGCCGTAAACCTCCTGCGCCCGGTGCTCCGCTTCCTGCTCCTTGCCGGGGCGGATGGACTGTTTTGTTTCGTAGAGCTGCACCAGGTCAAAGCCCTGGGCCTGCTCCCGAAGCCCAGCATACTCGTTCAGGGCAGCGTCCAGCTCGGCAGAATATTTCTGTTCCTGTTCTTCCAACCGTTTTAGGCTCTGTTCCATAGCTACAATGTCTTTGGGAAATTTATCGGCGGCATCTTCCTCGGTATATGCCAGCGAGGCCAGAAGCAGATTCTTTTCAGAACGCAGTTCCTCCAAATCCTCTGTCAGTGCCGTTATCTTAGTCGCAAGTTCACGGTGCCGGAACACATGGACAGCAGAGAGCGCCTTTTTCTCGGAAAGCAGACTGCGGCGCTCTTTCGCCTTATTCCGGATGTCTTTTGCAAGCTGATTGTACTGTGTGAGGGCAGGACGCAGCGTATTCAGCGAAGCGTTCAGGCGTTCTTTGCCTTTGCGGAGATACCCCATCTGATAGCAGAATAGCAGCAGATTTTTACGCAGGTTCTCCATGGCCTCGGCAAGCGCCGGGATGGTATTTTTAACTGCCTGCGCCAGCTTTTTGACCTGTCCTCTCAGCTCCCGGAGCAGGGCATTGTCTGCCTTGATCTGCCGGTTCAGTTCACATCGGTCAGAGATAATACCCTTTTTCTCCATGGCTCTGGCAACCACACCTTCATGGACCGTGGGCCGCTCCAGCAGACCACGCTCAGCATGGCTGCGGTGGTCGATGCGTTCTTCATGCCCGGTGCGCTCCAGATGGCGGTTTGTCACATCCGCCCAGGCAGCCCGCCACAGAACAAGTTGCTCATCGCTGTTCCATCGTTCCGTGATGGGATTCTGTCTGCCATATTTGGTACTTTTGGGATACTTGGACACCCGTTCATAGCCTTGGGCCTGCGCTGCGGACGGGGCCATATACACCTTCTTTTTGCCCACTTTGTACTGGTACTGTTTCTCCCAGCCGTCGGCCTGTGCCTGTTTGAACTCAGCGGCGGTAAAGCCCCGTTCCTCGCCGTCTTTGACGCAGAGATATTCTTTCTCGGTCTTGTACTGCCATTTTCCCTTTTCATCCAGCGGGCGCACCGTCAGCAGGATATGGGCATGGGGATTGTGTCCGGGAGGATACGGGTCATGGATAGCAGCATCAGCGCACATTCCGTCTGCCACAAACTGCTCCTTGATGAAATCTTGCAGGAGTTGGATTTGTTTCTCCCGGCTCAACTCTATGGGCAGCGCCGCCACAAATTCACGGGCAAGGCGACTGTCCTTTGCGGTTTCGGTTTCCTCCACAGCGTTCCACAGGGTTTCCCGATCCTGCCACTCTGCGGGGGCGGTGGCTGGCAGAAAAACCTGCCGCCATCCAAGCCCCTGTTTGCGGGTGTAGTCGTGCTGCACCCCGTCGTACTCGTTGAGCATCCGGGAACAGCTCAGATAGGCCGCAGCAGCCACGGCGGAGCGCCCGGCTCCACGGCTGACCATCTTGGCCTCCAAATGATAAATCGCCATTGTCTACCATCCTTTCTGAAGGGCGACTGTGAAACGCAGTGGCCCTTCTTCCGTACTCGATTGCAACAGGTGCGTCGTGAAATACGACGCACCACCAGCAGGGGTGGAACAAATCGTTCCACCCCTGCATCTGTGTCAAGCTGCCGGTGGCAGGTTGACGCAGGCAGGCGGCGGGATGGGGTGGCAATATACCACCCCATGAACAGGGGCTTCCAAAACGGAAACCCCTGCGCCGTCTGCATGGACAAGGCTGGCAGTTTGGCAGAAATGCAGCCTTGTCCAGCGGCTCCCGCAGGAGCCGCAATCCCCCTCGGAGAGCGCACGTGCCCGACCAGCGGGAGGGCTACCACCGCCTGCTTTAGCAGGTGGTGAGTAAGTGCGCCCTTCGGGATAAAAAAGAGGAAGGCCCCCGGTTTCCCGGAGCCCTCCCAGCCGTTTTCAATCGTATCCTGCCAGCTTTCGCCGCAGGTATTCTTCCAGATTGTCAAGCCCTACCGCCTGTACTTCCGGCAGCACTTTTTCCAGCACTGCGCCCTCCTGAATGAGCCGCCTTGTCCGGGCTTTTCGCTCCTTCACCCGGTCCCGTGCCTGGGCTTCCTCCAAGCGGTGCTTTGCCTGCAACAGTTTCTTTTCTTCACTTGTCATAGATTTACCTCCGTTTCTGCCAGATCAGGTCATAGCCCAGCACATCGGCCAGCTCCACAATCTCCTTGTAGCGGATAGATTCCCGCTGGAGCTTGGCGGACAGGTTGGAAACGCTGTCCGACCAGCCGTATTCCTCATGGAGCCGGTCAACTACCTCCTGCATGGTGTATCCCGCCCGGACGATCTGTGCCTTAATCTCGTTGCGTACCGTCATCATAAAAAATCCTCCTAAATTTACTTGATAAAAAAGCGAAGCCGGTACGCCCTCTGGCATAACCGCTTCACTGTGTCGTGAAAAATTCTCTCGTCAACAAATCCGTTCAGAATTGCCGGTGTGATGTCCTGCCCATAGGTCGCACCTTCCGACTTTTCCGTTTCGTGTGACTTGGCTTGAAACCGTGCATTTTTCCATGATTCCATGCACCCGGTTCACCGGGGCGAGAATCACGGTTTCACAAAATGATTTCTTCCAACCGTCAAATACTTTTCGTTTCCCACTTGCCTTGATTTAACATAGGGATTTGACCGGTGATTCTGACTGCCATAGCCGCCGAATTGCTATAAAAGGGAGAACAAGGGTCAATCAAAGCGTACGTACGTACACGGTTCAGCGCCGCCATTCTTCCGGCACATCTTCCGGTACGTACGTACGCATCGAATCACCGGAAAACACTGATATATGATTTCTCACCAGTACCTCAATCCCCAGAAATCCACGCACCCGCCGTCCGGCTGCGTTGGTCACATTGTTGCAGTATTCCAGATTATAGCGGCTCTGGCAGGCGATCAGGGCTTCGCTGAAGCTGCGGGGTTTCAGGGCAGGCAGGTTGTTTTCGGTGCAGTAAATCTGGTATGCCTCATACAGTTCTTTGGAACTGGCAGATAGATCGGCTTTCAGGCGAACATATCCGTCAGAATCCAGAAAATCATAGACATTGTTGTTGTCCCGTTTGACTGCCTCCCGGTTTTCTCTGGTGCGGTCACTTTCGGTGAATTTGAAGTTGTTGGCGGCCAGCCGCTGCAACCCCTCAAAAGCCCACAGCAGAATGCCCTCTACCTCGGCTTTCATCTTCTCGGCCAGATCGGGATCATCCACACGGCCAGCAGGCTTTTCCTTTGTAGTCAGCACCAGTTGGCGGCGGTAAAAGCCGTCGCTCCGGTCAAACAGGGCCTGCAAATCTCCGTTGGAGAAGGCCAGCAGCCGGGCGCACATCCATCCCTGATAGCTCTGCTTGCCCTTGCGCTCCAGGTCCATCTTGCCCTGGGCGGTAACAATGGATTTTACATAGTTGGTCTGGCGCAGGGCCTCCATCCGCATATCATCATCCACGCACAGGAGGATATGTTCCAAATCGGCACGGGCAAACCGGTTCTCGGATATTTTCCCGATGCTGCCATCCTTCATGTTGGAACCGAACAAAGTTCCCAGCACAGCGCCGATTTGCGACTTTCCCTCGCCGCCGCTGCCCTTAATGACCATCATCCTTTGTCCCTTGTTGCTGGGAATCAGGCAGTAGCCGATATATTCCTGCAAGGTGGGGATGTCCTCCGGGTAGAGCAGACCATCCAGAAATTTCAGCCAGAGGACAGGTTTCGGAGCGTTGGGGTTGTAGGCCACGGGGAAGCGGTTTCGGACAATTTTCGGCTTTCCCTTTGCAAAGGTTCCGTTCAGAAAAAGTGTGCCGTTGGAAAGATGAATCCGATCCGGCTCCGGGGGAAAATCCTCCACCAGCGCCGCCAGTTTCATCAGCTCCACAATGTTGCTGATTTTGCGGGGAATGTTGCTGACCGCACAGCATTTCAGCTCCTCAAAAATTTCTCCCCGCAGGGGCAGTTCATCGGTCACACGGCCTTCGAGCGTGAAAAAAGCCCCGTTTGTGAAGATGATCTTATGCGTCTGCAAGAACTCCTCACAAAACAGGGCTTCGTTGATGCTTTTGCCATCGAACCAGACGGGCATCCCGTCAAGCTGCGCTTTGTTTTTCATGGGCACTATCCTCCTTTTTCAGCCTGTTCAGCCGTTCCTCCAAACCGGCAATCAGACCGTCCTTGTTCAGCATTTCTACGATTTTTACCCGCTGTTCCAGCTCGGCGGCAATCAGCAAATCCGCCAGATACTCCACGTAGTCCAGCATCTGGCAGGCTTCCACAAACCGGTCATCCAGAGCATCTTCCGGCGTCTTGGGTGCGTACTGCACCTTCCAGCTTTCCAGAAGATGCAGATAATCACACAGCACCCGCAGGCAGCGCACTTCCTCCTGCCGGTATGCTTTCAGCAGAGGACGCTCCGGTTTAGGCTGGGCAGTTGCCGCTGGTGGCTTGTCCGGGTCAATCCCGAAGTCATGAGTCAGCTTTTTAGCCGCCTCGTAGCTGCTCAGGCCAAACAGCCTTGCCACAAGGTCGATCACATCGCCGGTGGCCCCGCAACCGAAGCAGTAAAAATATCGCTCGTTCAGCTTCATGCTGGGGTGTCGGTCCTCATGGAACGGACAGCTGCACATCCCGTTTCGGTTGATTTGCAGCCCATAGTGTTCCGCCGCATCCGGCACACAAATATTCTGTTTTACCAGTTCAAAGAGTGTCATGAAAATCCCTCCGTTTCAGGGCATAAAAAAGCGGCCTGCCCGGTTCGTTGGGGCAGGCCGCAGTCCTTATGCAGTTTGTGATGTTTCCGTTTCTTTGGCTTTCCGCTTTTCCTGCCGGTAGAACTTCTCCCGGCAGGCGGGTTTGCAGAATTTAGCGTTGGGGCGGACAGACTGGAACGGCTCTCCGCAGCACTGGCATACCAGCTGGTACGGTTCACCCGGAACGATCAGCCCCTCGGCAATCTTCTGTTTGCGCTCCTTCTGGCGCAGATATTTTTCATGGTCACGGATGCGCTTCTGGCGACGCTTTTCCTCCGCAGCCAGTTCTTCCTCGGTGGGTTCGGGCATGGGCACTTCAAACTTCCCGATAAAGTTCAGGTAAATCTCGATTTCCTGAACCCGTTCCCCGGTGCTTCTGTCCGGGGCATGGACCAGAATCTTCTCCACAAATTCATGGATCATGGGGGCGGTCAGCTCGGTGAAATCCGTATATTTCTGTGCCAGCGCCAGAAAGTGGCTGGCACGGTCGGTATCCTCGTGAAATTGGTCCAACTGTGCCTGCTCGGATGCAAGCAGCTGTTCCAGCTCCGCCTGTTCCTTCTCATATTCGGCACACAGCAGCTCGAACCGTTTTTCCTCCAATTTGCCCATGGCATAGGTTTCATACAGCTTTTTAATCAGCACATCCAGCTCGGCGCTGCGCTTGCGCTCCTTGGCGACCTTGCGTTTCAGCTCCTTGGCCGCTTCCTGCTGGCGAACCTGTGAAATGCTGCGAACTTTCTGAATAAATTCCTCCTTGTTCTGGATGGCATAGCTGGCGGTAGTGCGGATGGTTTCCAGAATCAGGGCATTCAGAGCCTTAGTGCCGACCGTGTGAGAAGAACACATCTGCGTTTCTCGCTCAAAGGTCAGGGTGTAGGTGGAGCAGCTGTAAAAATCCACAGAATATTCCCGTCCGGCCTTTTTGCGCTTGCCCCGGTGGTTATACATCTTAGCTCCGCAGTCAGCACAGAACACAAGGCCGGTCAGGGGATTGGCGATGCCGGTGGTATCTGTCCGGCGCACCGTCCGCTTCACCTGCTGGGCGAGCTGCCAGGTTTCTGGGTCAACAATGGCCTCGTGGGTGTTCTCAAAAATCAGCCAGTCGGACGGGTCATTTTTTACCCGTTTATCCCGGTAGGACTTCTTGGAAGAACGGAAATTGACGGTATGCCCCATATACTCCGGTTTCTCCAGCATGGAGCTGACCGTAAAGCCGTACCAGTCATAGGGGCGGCTGGTGTCCACGGTGTTCTTCCGGCTGCCTCTGCCGTTGCGTGCCAGATAATAGGCGGGGCACTCCACCTTTTCCTGTGTGAGTATCTTGGCAATCTCATGGGGGCCGTGCCCCTCCACTGCAAGCAGGAAGATCCGCCGCACCACGGCGGCGGCTTCCTCGTCCACCAGCCAGTGGTCCTTGTCCTCCGGGTCTTTTTTGTAGCCATAGATGGCGTTGTTGGTGGTTGGCTTGCCCGCCTTGCCCTTGACACGGTATGCCGCCGAAACCTTTTTGGACTGGTCACGCAGATACCATTCGTTCATAATATTGAGAAAGGGCGCAAACTCACCGCTGTCCTGTTCCTCGCTGTCGATGTTATTGGCGACAGCTACAAAATGAACCCCATTCTGCCGGAACATTACCTCGGTGTAAAAGCCGGTTTGCAGGTAGTTTCTGCCGATCCGACTTAGGTCCTTACACAGCAGATGGGCCACCCTTCCCGCCTCAATGTCCGCCACAAGGCGCTTCCATGCGGGACGGTCAAAGTTGCCGCCGGACCACCCATCGTCTGTGTAGTGGACGATATTGGTGTAGCCCCGCTGTGCTGCATAGCTTTCGAGATACCGTTTCTGGTTCAGAATGGAGTTCGAGTCGCCCGTGAGGTCATCGTCACGGGACAGGCGCTCATAGAGCGCAGTGATTTTTTCTTCCGTCTGTCTGTTTGCCATATCAGGCGCTCCTTTCAGACGGACGGCTCATTTGTGGCAGTTCCATTATACCACATTCCGGCTGGTTTGCCAGCCCGTCGTTGCGGATCAGCCGCAAAATTTTATCTTCCATCGTTTCCTCGGCGGTTTCGCTGAGGTAGACACGAACTTTATAGGTGGTGTTGCCAATGTGCCGGGTCAGAAACACGGCGTTTTTATCTGCCATAGAACCTCTCTTTCTTGCGCTTTCGGCGCATCCGGTGTATACTGTTGTTATAGTTCCGTTGTTTGTAACCTGCGATTGTGTTACTTCTTTTTTGTGTCAAGCCTGAACATGGCGAAAGCCCCCTTTCTCCTGTGTGAACGAGCCAATGTAACCCAAGTAACTTGTTTTTAGATTACTCTTTCACTAATAGGAGAAATCCGGGGTGCAAAACGGAACCATTTTTGAAAAACCGCAAAATATTTTTTTGAAAAGAGGTGGGGTCATGGCGTATCTGTCTGATGACGAGCTTCTGGATACCGAGGGTGGCTTCACCGGATGGGACGATGGGACAGGTGCTGGGGCGGAGGAAACGCTGGAACAGGCGCTTGCGGAAGAACGTCTGGCAGAGTTGGAAAGCGAGCTGGAGCAGGACGAGCATCCCATTGACTATGAAGCAGAGCTGGAGGACGAGGAGGAAGAAGCTGCCCCGGTCAGTGATAAACGGCTCAAACGGGAGATGCGGGCCGAGGCCATACGGCGGCTGGAGGAAGCTGCCCGCACGGAGAAGGATTTCCGGGCCGTGGTGGAGGAATGGAACAAGCTGGACCGGAACCGGGAGCGCCGGGAACGGGACCACGAAAACCTCCGTGGGGATGTGCCGCTGGAATATCAGGCGGTCCCGGAACCGAAGCTCATTCCCCGCTGGATGAACAACCCCACATACCGGCAGCTGATGGCCGGGAACTTTCTGGACATCCTGTTTGACTGCCCCTATGAGATGCACAACCTGACCGCTGATCCCTTTATTTCCCGCATGGTGGAGGAACTGAGCGAGGAACACAAGGAAGTTTTGTATTTTCTCTCTTTACGCCTATACAGCTCTACCCGGCTTGCCGCTGTGCGTGGGCAGTCTGACCGCAACATCCGCAAGCTGCGAAAGACCATCCACAAGAAATTGCAGCGCCAGATGTATGACCATCTGTGCGGCAAACAGGAGCATGGCGGCAGCCTGACCTTGCGGGAACGTCAGTTTTTGGAGGAATACTCGAAAATCGCAAAAAAACAGGGCAAGGATGCCGTGATCCGGCGGGAGAACAAGACCAAGCGCAGAAAAAAGAAAAACCGCCCCTGATAATTGGGACGATTAAGGAGAAAGGGCGTGTATGATGAAAAATTTATTTGAACAATCCCGTTCCCATTGGGTGCGGTACGATCATTATGAGCTGAAAACAGCGGAAGATGGCAAGCGGTATATCACCCCCGGCAAGAGCGCAAAGCCGGACGTCTACAATCCGCTGAAAGAGGTCCCGGGCATTGTGCTGGATGCGCTGAATGTGGGGATGCTGATGATGGGACGCAAGCCGGAAGCAGAAGTGGAAAAGGCGATCATGGAGTTTATCACCCGGTACGGCCTGCTGGGGCTGATGACCGCCCTGCCCACCACGCCGTCCTTTATGGACTATGAGGCAGTATACCTGCCCAAAAACCACTTCATTAAGGAAGAATCCATGGCGACAGACAAATACCTGTCCCTGTTTTATCCTTTTGACCAGCTGGACTTGGTGAAGAAAGGCATAGAATCCACGTGGAATGTGTCCGGTGACCGGACGATGATTGCCCTGACCATGACCTTCATGGACGAACCGATGGCGAAAAACATGAGCTTTCAGCGGGAATATGCGGAACCCTACGACTGGGTTGCCCAGCAGTTCAAGGACTGGGCCTTTACGCTGACCACGGCCATTTTGTACTACAATGACTATGATTCCATCGACGAGGACGCACGGGGGCTGTATCGCAAGGCCATGGCTGCGTTCGGCGGGATTGCCCCCAGCTACCACATCGAGCTGCTGGATAAGCCCACCATTTACTGGGATTTTCACTCTCTGCTGTTGGGCATCCAGATGATGTTCAGCTTTATGCTGGTGGACGAGGAGCAGCCTCTGCGCCTGTGCAAGCACTGCCAGAAGGTATTCCTGGGCAGCCGGTCCAACGCCGCCTTTTGCAGCCCAAGGTGCAAGAACCAGTATAATGTCTACAAGAGCCGGGGAAAGAACCGGACGGATGGAGGTGACGAGGAATGAGCGAGGAACAGGGACTGACCCCGTATGAAACCAGAGAAATCCTCTTTTACAAGACCGAAAATGGAGAAGTGCGGGTGGAAATCCTGCTCTTTCAGGAAAACCTCTGGCTAACACAGGCAAAAATGGCAGAGCTGTTCGAGGTACAGAAAGCGGCCATTTCCAAGCATCTGAAAAATATCTTTGAATCCGGCGAACTGAGCGAGGATTCAGTTGTTTCCAAAATGGAAACAACTGCGGCGGACGGGAAACGGTATCAGACCAACTATTACAATCTGGATGCCATTATCGCTGTGGGGTATCGTGTGAACTCCAAAAAGGCGACCATGTTCCGCATTTGGGCAAACAGAGTGTTGAAAGAGTTCATCATCAAAGGTTATGTGATGGATGATGCACGGCTGCGGGAGCCGGAGAACTTTTTCGGCAAGGATTATTTCGAGGAACAGCTGGAGCGTATCCGGGACATCCGGGCCAGCGAGAGAAGATTTTACCAGAAAATCACGGACATCTATTCCCAGTGCAGCGCCGACTACGATGTGGAAAGCCCTATCACAAAGGAGTTTTTCGCCACGGTGCAGAACAAGCTCCACTATGCGGTCACCCACCATACCGCTGCCGAGATCGTATATGGCCGTGCCGACAGCACCAAGCCCAACATGGGGCTGACCACATGGAAAAACGCCCCCAAAGGCCGCATCCGTAAATCGGATGTCACCGTTGCCAAAAACTATCTGAACGAAACGGAAATGCGAAACCTGAACGAGATCGTCACCATGTATCTGGACTATGCGGAGCGGCAGGCCCGCCGGGGAAATGTCATGTATATGGCCGATTGGGTCAAACGGCTTGACGCATTTTTACAGTTCAACGAGGAAGATATTCTGCATGATAAGGGCAAGGTGACTGCCGCCATTGCCAAAGCCTTTGCCGAAAAAGAGTTTGAAAAGTTCCGGGTTTTGCAGGACAGAACCTATCAGAGCGACTTTGACAGGCTGGTTGCGGAAACTTCGGATGATCTGACAGAATAACCATATATACAGAAAGCCCACGCCACCGGTTCTCTTTCCGGCTGCGTGGGCTTTTTCGGCCATCGCTTATTTCTTGTTTTGCAGCTGTTCATGGGCTTCCTGCTGGACGATCAGCCCCGCCGAAAAGCCATACTTGAAGTGGCTCTCACTTTCCTCGCACTGAGCGATAGCGTTCTGCGCCCGGAGTTCCTCCACCAGAGCATAGTCCTCTTTGCTGAGCCGCTGGGATAACTGCTCCATCAACGCCGCACAGGTTTGGATCGCCTTGCGGTATTCCGGGGACGTGGGAACAACGGTTTCACAGGGATAAAACTCCCCGTTATACATGGCTTCCAAAATCATTGCGTTCCCTCCCTCAACAGTAGACCAACTCCGCCAGGACGATTTCCTCGGCCCTGTTGTGGATGGAGTTCATGGAGCGCACCCATGCCATCTGGTCGGCAGTTTTCAGGGTTTCCGTGACACCCTCTTGCTGCATCATGGCTTTTTCAATGATTTCCAGTCGCTCCCGACAGGCGATGTCGATTTCCTCCAAGTGGGGAAACAACTTTTCAGTGACAATGAGATCGGTATACAGAATGGGCCGGTGTTCTTTTAAGTAGGCACGGCGCAACCGGCCATATTTCCCGATATGGTACTCTTTGGTGTCCGATAACACAAGGTTGGGAATGAGATAGTCGCCGCATTTGGTGTAAGTCAGTTCCATACAAGGCTCCTTTCGTGGGAATGTGGTTGACAGTTACGGTAGGTTTGAGGGCATCCCTCCTTTATCATAACTGTCTTTTCATTCGCCACAAATGAGCCGCCAGTCATGATGTAATGTTTTTTGGTGTAATCCACCCTCTATACATTACATCATGGTTGCTGATACTGTTACTCTCGCCGTCCAGCTTATCTTCTTGGGAAAGCCGCTCATAACAGGCAGTAATGCCCTCGGCTTCTTCCTGCGGCTGGCTGTGGACATAGAATTGCAGCACCGTGTTTTGGATAGCCGTCTTGGTTTCCACGCTCAATGGCGCGTCATTGGACACACGCTGAAAGGAAGTGACTGGCTGTTGGTACATTTGATTGTCAAGGTTCAAAGTTGTATCGTTATTCCGTGTCGCACGATGGTTCTGTGCAATCACCATTTCCGGCTGTTTACTCATATTGGCCTCCTATTCCGCAGCCGGAAAACGAGGCTTGATACAAGTATATTATACCATATCAGGCCCCGTCCATCTGCTTGTAGGAAATGAAAAATTGTTAAATTTTTAAGTGGCCGCTCGGTTCAAATCATTTTGAAGCAGGCGGCGTATTTTCTTTACTGCGGTTTCCTTTGCGCCGTCCTTGACGGTCGCTTTTACAATATATCGAACGCCTCCGATCTCGTACTGACGTACTACGGGGGCTGCTTCTTTCTCATTCGGTACTGCATTATTCATACAGTAGTCCCCCTTTCGCTTACGATAATGGTAAAACGAAATGGGCCATAACGGACGGCTGCTGGCACAGCTCCACGGGACTTTCACCCCCGCGTGGTTCTCACACGGCCATGCTCGTTGCCTGCGACGCTTTGAACGCTCGGACTACGACGGCAAGGGAGTATCATTGTCCTGCCTGCACGTCGTCGCCCGCAAGCTGCCACACTTGCTTTACGGCCCTGTGTTTTTCGCTCTGCTTTTCCCGTAGGGAAAAGCCTCATGGCGCACCAGCCGCCCGGCTCGGCACAGACAGAATGTGTCCGTTTTGCCCTATGATGCGCCGCCGTTATCTTGCGGGCATATTTGTCAAGGTGCAAGCCTGCGGCCAGCGGGTCGGCGGAAATGTGGAAAGGGAGTAAAAAGCGATTTCCGTTTCCGTGGCCGGGTCGTTACTTCAAATCAACGACGATGGCATGAATGAGCTTGATTTCCAGACGGCGCTTCATGTACTCGTCCACGCACACATAAGGGATGCCGTTGCTGTCGTACAAGGTACGGGTACAGAGCTTGTTTATGTAGCACTCGTAGTACCGCAGCACTTGTTCCATAGCTATTGCGTCCCCAGCGTGGGCGGCTTCCATCACCGAAAGGGGCAGAAGCTCCCTGCCGTTGAATGTGGGCTGCTTCATCCGCGTTACCTCCCTCCCGGCATTAACGCCATCAATTTCACGCGCAACTGTTTCAGGGTGCTTGTCCTGTGGCGCTGGACGGCGCTGCGGGACATTCCCATGAGGCTGCCGATTTCTCCGTCGGCCATTTCCAGAACACAGTGCAAAATCAAAATACTTTGTTCCTGTTCCGGCAGGCTGGCGAAAGCCTCGGCCACAAGCTCGTTGTTAATCAGCAAATCATATCCATGCGACGAAAAAATGTAGCTGTCGCTGGGGTATTGATCCACAGTGGAGAGCTTGTCCAATTCCTGCTGGGTCAGGGCGTCTAACGACTTTTCACGGTCGCGCTGCCGTCCCATCTCATGCAAATAATCTTTGGCCTCATTGCGGAGTACCGCCTTGCAAAATGCGTCATAGCGGTTCCGCAGGATAAAGTCATTGCGGGGGATCGTATCCATCTTCTCACCCCCTTTCTGTGGGGGATTTCGGTGGTTCTCTCCCTTTCCGCCAAAGTTACTTTTGAAAGGCCGTCAGCTACCCGGTAAACGCCGCTTTTTGGAAATTTTTTTGAAAAAGTTTTGGCCGGTGGCGCGGGCCGCAGGAAACAACAAATTTCGCCCGGCAGGTCACAGACCCACCGGGCGAAAGCGAAAGCAATATGAATATAATTTACATGGTATAGTTCATACTCATGGCCGCTTGTCCCCGTTGCCGGGGACGGGCTTTTTAGGGGTGGTGCAACCCCTGTCTTATTTTGTCGAAACGCTCTTTGCTTCATGGCGGTTCCCTCCGTGGGCCGCCGATCCCGCCAGCGTCAGGGCGTCGTCAGTTTGAGGGCATAGAGAACGGCGGCCTTGATTTTGTTAAAGCCGCCGCTGGATAGAAATATAAAATGAGCGCACGAAAGCAACCTGCCCGGCAACGGTTTTTTTCTTTCCCCGTCGGGCGGGGCAGGAAATTTTACAGATAACTTCGCTATATTCTATTTTTTCTCAATGCTGATAACTCGTTGTGTCCAATCTCGATAAAAGGCTTCCTCATGCGATACGAGCAGTACCGTTCCTGCAAAAGTTGAAAGGGCTGTTTTCAAAGCCTCTTTTGCCTGTACGTCTAAATGGTTTGTAGGTTCATCCATAATCAGGAAATTACAGGGGGTCAGAGTAAGCAGACACATCTTTACCTTTGCCTGTTCGCCGCCGCTTAATGTTCCTATGGACTGCATAGCGTGTTTACTGGAAATTCCGCATCGTGCCAAATGCTTGCGGACATCTTTTGTCACCATATTGGGATAAGCATTGGCAACAATTTGAATGGGCGTCAATTCAGGTTCTTTCCACTCTAAATCCTGTTCAAAATATCCGATAGTAACCTGATCGGAAAATTTGAAATGGCCCTTCATAGATGGAATTTCCCCAATCAGGGTTTTTAATAGTGTCGATTTTCCAATCCCATTAAATCCAGTAATAACAACTTTTTGTCCTCCCTTAATGCTAAATTCAATGTTTGATAAAACGGGATAATGGTAGCCAACTGCCAGTTGTTTCACCAACAAGTGTTCCGTATTGGTTAAAGACAGTACAGGGAAATGGAAGTAAGGAATAATTTCCTTTTGGTCTAAGGCTTCCATTTTGTCCATTCGGTCAAGCTGCTTTTGCCGTCCCCGCGCCATTTTTGCTTTTCTGCCCGCTATGTTCTTCCGTATAAATTCCTCTGTCTTTTTAATTTCCTTTTGCTGGGCCGCATATTGCCGTACATAATCTTCCCGCAGCAGGGTTTTCTTCCGCAGAAATTCGGAATATGTGCCGTAGTATTTTGTAATCGTGTCATTGTCTATATCACAAATGCGGTTCGCTATCTTATCCAGAAAATTGAAATCATGGGAAACCACTAAAAAAGCATTTTCCAAAGCAGATAAATATTCCGCCAGCCATGTTACATGGTCTTTATCAAGGAAATTGGTCGGCTCGTCCAGCAACAGAACATCCGGCTTTTCCAGCAGTAATTTTGCTAAAATCACTTTTGCCCGCTGGCCGCCACTCATTTCAGCAATCGGACGGTCAAGGCCAATCGCAAGAAGTCCTAACCCATTGGCGACACGCTCAATAGCGGTATCTATCGAATAAAAGTCATGGGCTTCAAGCTGTTCCTGATAATGGGCGGCCAGTTCAAGGCTTTTCGTATCACCGTCAGCAGCTCTTTCATATAGCTGCAACGCCTGTGCCTCCATTTCAAATAACTTTGTGAAAGCGGATTTGAGAAATTCTTTCATCGTTAAGGTATGGTCGATTTCCGCATATTGGTCTAAATAACCAATAGTAGTATTCGGCTGCCAGACAATGCGCCCGCTGTCCGGTATGATCTGCTCTGTACAGATTTTGATTAAAGTGCTTTTGCCGGTTCCATTCTGTCCGACAATGCCAATATGTTCTCCTTTATTGAGTGTGAAGCCTGCATTTTTGTATAGCACATTCTCACCAAAAGAGTGTGTCAGTCCATCAATTTCTAATAAGCTCATTTTTATTAACCCTTTCCTGCATATTCTCTGATACAAACGAAAAAGGCAGAAAGCAAAGATACACAAATGTATCTGCCTTCTGCCTCTGGCATAGCAGCGCCAAAAACAAAAGGCTATGGACAAAACATTGTCCATAGCCTCATACACATTATAACTGCATGGAAAGCCACTTTCTCAAAATGGGTATAAAATCCCCCTTATGGCTTCCCGATGAAATCGAAATGCGTCATTTATACGCTATACTCTGCACAATGTTTCATCGGTATGGATTGTACAGAGCTGATTTTCTTTTTACGCTGATCGGTTAAATGAAAATTCATGTTCATGCCTTTCTCTCCTTTTGAGAGGTATAACCTCTGTTTTTAATAATACTACGGGGAACACGGTTTGTCAATCATTGTGCTTTTTATACAGGGGCAGAATAACACAAATACAATCTCTTTTCTACGCATTTAGGGGAATAGAAGCCCATGAAAATCAAGGCTTTTCCGCCACAGTCGGCGGACAGGCGGGACAGATTATCCAATCCCCACCAGAGAGGGCTTCTAAATGCGTAGAAAACAATCCATAAGAAAGCGCCGGACGCGGCGGCCTGCTGGCCCTGCGTCCGGCGTTTTCTCATGGGCTGTCCTTTAGGATAGCCCGGATCAGCTTGTTTTGCAAGCGGTGTTTCATGTACTCGTCCACCCGCACATGAGGCGTTCCGTCCAGCTCATAAAGCGTCCGGGTACACAGCTTATTCATATAGCCGTCATAGTACCGCAAGATACGCTCCATTGCCAGCGGATCACCGGCGCGTGCGTCAGCAAATACAGACAGGGGCAGAAGCACCCTGCCGTGAAATGCGGGCTGCTTCATTTCGCGTTCCTCCCTCCGTTATCCTCCAATCTGTGCCGCAGTTCATTCAAAGTCTTTGTGCGGTGGCGCTGGACGGCGCTGCGGGACATCCCCACAATGCCACCGATCTCGCCGTCCGCCATAGCCGCAACGAAGCGCAGAATTAAAATCTGCTGCTCCTGCTCCGGCAAGGTGGCAAAGGCCCCGGCCACCAGCTCGTCCCGGATATGTAGATCATAGCCAAAGGCCGAGAACTTAAAGCTGTCGCTGGGGTATTCGTCCAGCGTACAGAGCTTGTCCATTTCAGCCTGCGGCAAGGTGTCCAGCGGCTTTTCCCGGTCACGGCGGCGGGCCAGCTCCGACAGGTAGGTGATGGCTTCGTTGCGAAGAACAGTTTTGCAAAAAGCGTCCAGCCGGTTCCGTTCCACATAGTCAAAGGTGTATTCGTTCATCTTCTCACCCCCGATCTGCGGGAGAGTGAGAAGATAAAGCTGCTTATTCCACTCCTTTCACTGGCAGCAATGTGGCGGCCCCGGCCCGCACCGAAGAACCGCAGAAAACAACAAATTTCGCCCGGCAAGTCGCAGACCCATCGGGCGAAAACAGAAGCGATATGCAGTTGATTTATATTGTATAGTACATACTCATGGCCGCTTGTCCCCGTTGCCGGGGACGGGCTTTTTTTGACAGTACATAGCCTGTCTGAATTTGTCGAAACGCTCTATGCTTCATGGCGGCTCCCTCCGTGGGCCGCCGATCCCGCCAGCGTCAGGTCAGGGCGTCGTCAGTTTGAGGGGCAAAGAGAACGGCGGCCTTGAATTGTTCAAAGCCGCCGTAATCTAATCAGGCATGGGAAAAGGGCTGCTGCTCGACGGCTTTTTTTCTTTGCCGTCGTCCGGCAGGTTGAGTAATACTCATTTTTCAGTATTTGGTACACTCCAAAATTGACGATCACAGCGCATAACCATAGCAATAACAATTAGCGCAATACCAGAAGCAATCATAATCCACTGTAAGGGAATTACATCTGCCAGCGGCCCAAAAATTGCCATACCAATAGGCATACACCCGGAATACATAGAGCCGAGTAAGCCAAAGACACGTCCCTGCATTGCAATGTCAGTCTTTTCTTGTAAAAGAGTAGTGATCGCCGTTTGCACTGTCGTTAATGCAACCCCGTAGATAGTCATTAAGATAAGGTAAAAAATAAAGTTTGTAGACATCCCCATGAGGATTGCCACAATACCAAATATATCCAATCCCAATAGCAGCGTGGCCTTTCGGTTTTTGAAGCCGCCCCATGTACTCATTAAAAGTCCGCCAACCATCATGCCAGCAAAGCCAACCAATTCAACCAACGTTAAATAACCGTAAGTATCACCATAAACTCTGCTTACTAAAAGTCCTGCAAGATAGCCGGCTGGAACGCATAAGAAAACGAATAAACCATAAATAATCAAAAGCCTGCCAATCAGTTTATCAGAAAACGCATAAGAAATCCCAGTTTTCAAATCCGCTAATACAGGGGCTTCTTCTTTTTCCTTTCGTTCATAAGAAATGAAAATGCAAGATAAAAGTCCAATTCCCAACACAGCCGTTAAAATATCTATTGAAAGTGTTGACCGCAAGGTGCCGATTGTCAGAATAACGCCCGCTGCGGCGGGGGCGGCAAAACGAACAATAGATTGCATAGTGGCATTGATGCCATTAAAACGCATAAGCTGATCTGCGGGAACGAGCTGCGGAATAACTGCATTGACTGCGGGCGTTTGTATACCGGCTCCCAAAGAACGCAGAATTGACATGATAAGAAGCGCCCAGAGGAGAATTGTTTGGTTGGATATATATGGCATAAGCAACATCATAGCCAGAGTAACCATAGCAATGGTGAAATCTGCCCCTATAATCAGCTTCTTTCTGTGATACCTGTCGGCCCACACACCACCCAAAAATGAAATTATAAATTCAGGCAGATATGAGCATACACTAAATGCAGCTACCCATACGCCAGAAGATGTGTTTAGCGTTACATACCAGACAATCGCCATCTGAACCAGTGTAGAACCAAATAATGTGATTGACTGGCTGATAAAAAATAATATTGCCCGAATTTTCCATCTGTCTTGTGTTGTTGTGTGCATTTGATTTCCTCCTATTCTGGTATAGGAAGGACAAAACGCTGTGTCGGATAGCCAAACTCAATGAGTAGTTCTCGTTCAGCAAAGCCGAGCTGTTTTAGTTCGTTGCGATAACCTGTATCTGCTTTGTCATTTTCTCTATATGTTGTTGTGCTAATTTCCTGTTGCGGAAGATATTCATTCATTAGTTTATCTAAAAAAAGTTTTGGAATACCATAGCTGCGATACTGGGGATGAACACCCATAAACTCAATGCTTCCCGTGTTATAGGAAAAAGCCATAATACCAATGGCAAGATTTCCTAATGGTAAAATCAATGCTTGCCTTTTTTCAATACTGTTTTTCAGTTTTGCAAGATAGTCAGCTTCATCAAGATATGGGTATCCGTCAACTACCATTCTGACAAGTTCCATCCATGCAGGAATATCTGATATGGTTGCCAATTTAATATCATCAGAAGTAAATTTCATATTACTATGTGCTTCCTTATGCAAATAGAAACGTAACTGCAAAGGGTAAAATTGCCCTAAATCTCGATACTCTGCCGGTGGCATTTTATACATGGCCTTAAATGCAGAGGTAAAAGCCTGTTGGCTTTCATAGCCACAAATTAAAGCAATATCTATAATGGATTTTTTGGAAAAAACCAGAAGTTTAGCTGCCTCTGTTAGTTGCCGCCTGCTCACATAATCATGGATCGTCATGCCTACTGTTTCGGTAAACATACGGTGCAGATGATATTTTGAATAATGGACAGATGCTGCAACTGTGTCAAGCTCTAATTTTCCATCGAGGTGATTTTCAATAAAATCAATGACCGTTTCAATGCTGACAACTTTTTGGACTTCCATGCGCGTTCCCTCCTTTCCACAGAAAGATTATCAGAAATCAACATCACAGTTTTAATAATTCTTGCGGTGTGTCGCATACTGCATCTTATTATAGTCTCTTAACGAAGATAAATCAAAGCAAGATATGAATTATAAAGTTTAATTCACCTGCATATAACAACATTCCATTGGGCAAATATGAATTATACAATGTAAATGGGTGATATTATATGGCGAAAGTAGAAGATTGCCCCGGCTTTGAAACTTTCGGCGCGGATGTAAAGGCTGCGCGGAAAGCCCGGCGTCTGGCGCGTAAGGCGCTGGCGGAAATGGTAGGTATTGAGTGGCGGTATCTCGCCAACATTGAGAATAAAGGGACGATCCCCAGCCTCCCGGTCGTGATCCAGCTTATCAAGACCTGTGGGCTTCCTGTGGAACGGTATTTCAATCCCGAAGTGCTGCGCTCGGAAAGTGAGCAGCGTCAGCGGGTCGGCCACAAGCTGAAACTGTGTCCCGAAGAATACCTGCCGATCATCGAGGGCGCGATTGACGGGGCTATAAAAATTGAACAGCCAAAGAAGAAAGAAACGGGGGATGCCTGAAAACCATCCTCTGTTTTCTTTTGTTTGCGAGGGGCGCAAAAGCGTCCTTTATTTTTTTGCGCCTTTTTTCCGGAAAGTTCCTGTTTTGCGGGTAGTTTGGAGCTTTCCGAAGGTACTTATAGCGGAGAAGAACAAAAACAGCAAGCATAGGAAGTGTAGCCACACTTCCGAAAACGCACCATCCCGCCCCTGCGGGCCGTCCGTTTTGCTTGTTGGGGAAATCCCCAAACCCCTTTGCCGGAAAGGAGCGTGAAACGCAATGGCAAACCGAAAGCGTCAAATCGTGCTGCGCGTCCCGGTGACGCCGGAAGAACGGGCCATCATCCAGCAGAAAATGGCCCAGCTCGGCACAAAGAATTTCTCGGCCTATGCCCGGAAAATGCTGATTGACGGGTATATCGTCCACATGGACACCAGCGACATCCGGGCGCAGACCGCAGAGCT
>ENA-UONS01001288-UONS01001288.1-human-gut-metagenome-genome-assembly--contig:-CS19-NODE-1288-length-23712-cov-10.881135_pt1 | contig 23712 bp, 17 predicted proteins | sample MGYA00242458_ERZ724005 | MGnify/ENA metagenome assembly ERZ724005
GGACGAGATGAAGCAGATGTGGATGCGCCAGTGCGACGCGCGGCTGCGGCAGACGGTGGTGAACCGCTCGGCCTGCGGGGACTTTGACGCTGTGGGCGCGGACATGGCCGGGGACGGGCTGGAGTATGACACCCAGCTGCTGGCACCGGATGCCTTCAGCGCACTGTACCAGCACTGGCTGTGCGCCCAGATGGACCTGGCCCTGGGCGAGACGGCCCGAGCGGTGAACGAGCTGCAGATGTACAGTGACTACTGCCAGGAGTTTGCAGCCTGGATGCGGCAGAAATACCCCCCGGCGGGCGGGGTGCAGTGGAGGTACTGAGAGATGATCGACGGGACGAACCTGAACCAGCTGACCGGCAGTCGGCAGCTGTTGCGGGCCTTTGGGGGCATCAACGAGACCTACAGCTGCAGCGAGGCGGAGCTCTCGGCGGCGCTGAATTTCTCCGGCCGGGGATTTCCGGCGCTGCAGACCCGGGCCCTGCGCAAGAAGGTGCGGGATGTGGAGAAGGTGAACGGCATGTACCACCTGAACGGGCTGCTGATCTGCCGGGGCACGGGGCTGGAATACGCACCGGACGGGCAGGCGGGCCGCACGGCGGCGGTGACGCTGGAGAATGTGCTGACGGACGACCGCAAGGCGCTGGCCGGCATGGGCAGCAAGGTGCTGATCTGGCCGGACAAGCTGGCCTTTGACACCGAGACCGGCCAGCTGGAAACGCTGGGGGCAAAGTGGGAGCTGGGCGACCGCAAAATGACCGTGTGCCCCTGCGACACGGAGGGCAAGATGTACGAGGTGGCCGGTGCAGGCGACACGGAGCCGGAGAGCCCGGAGGACGGGCAGCTGTTTTTGAAGGGCGAAGCCGGGAACCTGTACGACTATGAGAGCGTGCTGGAAAAGTGGAGCGCCAAGAGCGGCAAGTGGGTGCAGGTGCTGGTGAACACGGTGCGCATGACCTGCCCGGGGATCGGGAGCCTGCTGAAGGAGGGCGACACGGTGACCCTGACCGGCATGCCGCAGGCGGTGTGTGACGCGCTGGCGGCAGACCTGAACGGAGAGATCGTGGTGCAGGCGCTGGAAGGAGACGACCTTGTGGCCAGCCTGACCCCAGCCCAGGACAGCAGCCGGTACTATGGCAGCTGGACGGTGACGGCCACGGGCACCAGCTGGCGCAGCCTGGACGGGGCACGCACCGAGAATGAGGGCCTGGCCGTGAGCATCACGCTGGAGCGGCGGGTGCCGGAGCTGGACTTTGTGACCGAGCAGGGCAACCGGGTGTGGGGCTGCAGCAAGAAGGAAAACACCATTTACGCCTGCCGCCTGGGCGACCCCACCAACTGGTACAGTTACCGGGGCATTGCAGCGGACAGCTACGCCGTGAGCGTGGGCAGCGACGGAACCTTTACCGGCGCGGCCAGCTGCATGGGGTATGTGCTGTTCTTCAAAGAGAACTGCATCCACAAGCTGTACGGCTCCAAACCCAGCGACTACCAGCTCTCCAGCGTGCGGTGCCGGGGCGTGGCAGCCAACGCCGCCCACAGCCTGTGCGTGCTGAACGAGACACTGTACTATCTCTCGCCCGGCGGGGTGATGGCCTGGGACGGCAGCCTGCCCAGCAAGGTGTCCGGCGCGCTGGACACCGGGAAGCTGACGGGGGCCGCGTGGTGCGCGGCTGGAAGCCTGGACGCGCGGTATTACCTGTACCTGCGCCGGCAGGGGGACAGCGCCGGGCGGCTGCTGGTGTACGACACGGAGCGGGGCCTGTGGCACGAAGAGAGCGCCGTGGGCTACGAGATGGCCAGCACCGGCCAGCAGCTGTACCTGTGGGATGGCCGGGCCCTGTGGGCGGCAGACCCCGACCGGGAAACAGAAGGGGAAGCCGAGGCGGCACTGCAGTTTGAGGCGGTGAGCGGGGACATTGGACTGACCGAGACGGATGACAAATACATCAGCCGGATCACCCTGCGGCTGGACGCCCAGACCCACAGTGTGGTGACGCTGGCGGCGAGCTACGACGGCGGACCCTGGGAGACCCTGCGCACGGCGGCCGCCACGGGAGACCATGCCCGGCTGAACCTGCCCTTTGAGCCGCGCCGGCACGACACCATGCGGCTGAAGCTGAGCGGCACGGGGCAGATCGCTTTGCGGAGCATGGTCTTTACGCTGGCAGGCACCACCGGCGGCCGGGTGACCGGGGCTGGGCCGAGAAAGTGAGGGATGAACATGGCGAGTTTAGCGGGGCTGAACGGCATCAGCCTGCCCAGCTTTGGCAGCAGCATGGACCCGGAGGACGCCCGGGCGCTGCGCAACTACCTGTACCAGCTGCAGGAACAGCTGGGCTACGTGCTGACCAACCTGGACAGCGAGAACATGAGCGAGAATTTTTTGAGCAGTAAGGGGGAGACGGAATGAGCAGACTGAGCAATGCCCGGACGGAGCTGGAGAACTACGAAAAAACCCGCCCGGCGGACTATGTGAGCCAGTACCAGCCGAAGATCAAGGACGTGATGGGTCAGCTGGACGGCATGAAAGAATTTGACTACGACCCGGACGCCGACACGGCCTACCAGCAGTACAAGAGCCAGTACACCCGCTCGGCCAAGCTGGCGAACCAGAACGCACAGGCCAATGCCGCCGCCCAGACCGGCGGTTATGGCAGCAGCTACGGCACCCAGGCGGGCCAGAACGCCTACACGGCCACCATGAACAACCTGGACAACGTGCTGAACAGCCTGCAGGACCAGAGCCGCAGCGAGTACACGGCCAAGCGCACCGGGCTGGAGAGCCGGCTGAGCGGACTGCAGAACGCCGAACAGCAGGACTACCAGAACTACCAGAAGGATATGGCCAACTGGATGGACGGGCTGCAGTACCGCCAGAACGAGTACGACAAGGCCAGCAGCGAGAGTAGCCAGCGCACCAGCCGGTGGCTGAACGGCATCCTGAGCGCGGTGCAGCTGGCGGCGCAGATCTTACCGTTCTTTTTTGTGTAAGGAGGGGACACCATGGGAACCATTGCGAGACTGAACACGGCAAAGAAGAAGCTGGCCCAGGCCGAACAGGCTATGCCGGGGGCCTACCAGAACAACTACACGGACAGCATCAACCAGAAGCTGGTGCAGCTGGCGGATGCCAGCCTGACCGGCAGCACCGGCGTGGACACGGACGCCCTGAACGCTGCCTACCAGCAGTACCGGGCCAACAGCGTGGCCAACGCCCAGAACGGCGCGGCAGCCGCTGCCGGCACGGCCAATACCCTGGCGGGCGGGTACGGTGCGGACTGGGCCAAGACGGCGGCGAACCAGGCGGCAGGGGAGCAGATCGCAGGCGTGGACAACAGCCTGAGCAGCCTGCGGGCGGACGCTTTGCAGAACTGGAAGCAGAAGATGAGTGACACCACCAGCGTGCTGGACGACCTGCTGGGCCAGCAGAGCCTGGAACGCAGCGAGTATGACGGCAGCGTGAGCAATGCCCAGAACTGGCGGGACTACCTGAGCGGCCGGGTGGACACGGCACGGCAGGAGAACAGCGACTTCTGGAACAATGTGTGGAACGTTGTGAAGGGCGTGGGCAACGCGGTGAAGACCGGGTACGATGCCTACCAGGGCTATTACCAGTGGGACAAGGAGTTTGAACTACAGAAGCAGCAGTATGCGGACAGCCTGCAGCGCACCCAGCTGAGCGACCAGATCAGCGCCATGGAACAGGCGCAGGCCTTTAAGCAGGCGGGCTTTGATGACCTGGCAGCCCAGACCCTGACCAAGTACGGACTGGACAGCACGATGCTGGACGCCTGGGAGGGCATGAGCGATACCCAGAAGGACAAGATGGCGGCCCTGCTGCAGGGCGCAAGCCTGGCGGGCAGCGGCAACGACACGGCAGCAAAGAATTACCTGCAGATGGCAGGACTGAGCGGGGACAGCACGGACAGCTACGGCACCATTGCCGGGCGGCTGAACAGCTCGAACCTTGCATACCAGCAGGCGCTGCTGGGACTGCAGCAGCGGTACAAGACCACGGGCACCGGAAGCACGAGAAGCGGTGGGAGCAGCTCGGGAAGCAAGAGCGGCGGCTACACGACCAGCCAGCTGCAGCAGATGGCAAACAAATTTTCCAGCATGAAGGGCACCGAGCCCCTGTACGACTTTTACAAGCGGACCCTGACCAATGCGGGATGGATCAAGGCAGACACCGGCACCAAGGCCAGCACCCAGAGCGCGGCGGGAGGAACCGGAGCGGGAAAGGCGGGAACCACGACCAGCAAGCTGCCGGCAGCGACCACCAAAACGCCGTGGAGCACCAGCGGCACGGTGGACGGCGTGGCGGGGGCGTCGGTGAGCATGGCCAGCCCGAAAGGCGGCAATTACAATATGGCGCTGCGAGAAGCACAGCAGATGGCAAACAATGGCTATGACATGGCCCAGATCACCGAGTATCTGATCCGGAAAAATTACAGTGACAGCACCATCAGTCAGGTGTCGCAGACTATGGGATGGTAAAGGAGGAGCAACATGAGCCTGAGTGTAGAACAGGTGCGCCAGATGCGGGAGCAGATTAAAGCGAATGACGCCGCAAAAACCGCAGCCCAGAAGAAGAAGACGACGACCCAGACGGCCAAGACCACACCGGCGGCACCGGCAGCCTGCAGACGACGGCCAGCACCCCGGCCTGGACCGGCGGCACGCGGCAGGTGCTTGGCACGGTGAGCGCGGACACGCTGGGCAAGCAGGTGCTGGCGGATATGGCCAGCAACACGGGCAGCCCGGTGGCCACGGACCGGCAGGAGGACTACGAACCGGGCTGGAACTATGTTGGCAGCGACAACGCCCCGAAACAGCGGGCCATTGCGCAGGGCACCTACGGCAGCTACGCCAAGGCGGCGCAGAAGGTGGGAAACGCCCTTGCCAAGGACCGGCAGACCGACCGCTTTGACGAGCTGAACCAGTGGATGGATGCCGACCCCCGGCACCGGGAGGTGGTGGACCTGCTGCGGCAGAAGGAGTACACCACTCAGGAGGACAAGGGCGTTGCCCCGGAGCAGGCCGTGCAGGTGACCGGTACAAAGCAACGGTACAGCCCCGGAGACCTTTTGAAGATGGGGTACACGGCCCAGGAGATCAACGAGGCCCGGGCATACATCCGGGAATATGATGCCTTGCCGGTGACTGACCGGGCGGTGCGCCGCACGGCGGACACCACGAAGGGCATTGCAGCCACGGTGGCGTCGGCGGTGCCCATGGCGGGCGAGATGACCACCCAGGGCGTGAAGGACATCCGGGCTACCCAGAAAAACGAGGCGGCGCTGGACAAGGAACTGGAAGGCGATGCCCGTGGCAAGGAACTGAAAGACCGGATCACGGCGGTGGACATGGACTATAACCCCCAGTACACCGACGAGGATCTGCGCGGCATGGGCTACAGCCAGAGCGAGATCGACGAAATGCGCAGCCGCATTGCCGGGACGGTGCAGAAAACGGCGCTGGATAAAGACACGAGCCTTGGCTACCAGCTGTACCACTACGGCCAGCAGCGCACGGAAGCGGCCCAGGCGGGCATGAGCCCGGCGGCCAAAACAGCCATGGGCGTTGCCACCAGCGCAGCGGAAAACCTGGCTGTTGCGGGCGTGAGCCCCTACCTGGTGCTGCCGGTGCTGAGCGCCCAGGGCGCGGCCGAGAGCATGGGCCAGGACGTGGAGAAGGGCACCAGCGTCGGCCAGGCTGTGGGCGTGGGCCTTGCAAAGTTTGGCGCAGGCTGGGCCATCAACAGCGTGGGCGTGGCGGACATGGCCCGCAGCATGGGCGTGGACTATGCCCGGGACACGGTGGCCGGAAAGCTGGCCGATCTTGTGCGCAGCTCGAAGCTGGTGAGCGGGCTGGGCAACAGCCAGCTGGCCGCCAACACGATCTCCGGCGGCGTGGACAATGCGGTACAGGCCTTTGTGGAGACCTATGCGGACAAGATCATTGATGCCACGCTGGGCGGCGACCAGCAGGCCGCCGACGAGCTGCTGCAGAGCGACACCTTTTTGCAGGCGCTGCAGAGCGGCCTGACGGGTGGTGCCTCCGGCGCCCTGGGCGGTGCCGTGGGCACGGGGCTGGGTGCCATGAGCCGGACGCTGGACGCCCGGGCCGGAACCGAAACGGCTGCCCCGGTGCAGGCGGACACCGAGAGCCGGGCGGCGGATGCCGCAGCGGCGCAGCGGGCGCTGGAAGCGCGGGCCATGGAGCCGGGAGAAGCTGCACGGCAGCAGGCAGACCAGGCCGCCGCCGTGCAGCAGACGGACAATGCAGATGCTGCGGAAACAACTGCCCAGAAGGATGCGGCCCCGGCGGTGCGCAGCGAGAACCCGGCGGTGCAGCAGCTGGCGGCCGCCATGGAGGCGGACAACCTGACGGGCAAGACCATCAACCTGTTCACCCCGAACGCGGCCAACGAAGCAAACCGGGCGGCCTTTGCGGAGGAGTACGGCATGGAGCTGCCTGCCACGGCCAGCGAGACCCGGAAAGCCCTGCGCACGCTTGCCCAGCAGCAGACTGCCGAGCAGGCCATGCAGCAGGAGGCGGAGGCTCCTGGCACAAATGTCGGGAACAAGGCAGCGCAAGTGAAGAACCCTGCCGCCGATCAGCGCCAGAGCACTGTGGAAAAGGCCGGGGAAACCGTGGAAAGCGGGCAGGGCTACAGCGTGAGCATGAGCAACGACACCATGACGGTGCGCTTTGCGGACGGCACGGAAGCGGTGCGGACGGTAGACCCGGAAAACCCCAGAACGATGCTGTTTGACCCGGAACAGCTGCACCAGCAGGCGCAGGCGGAAAGCCGGGCCGCTGCGCAGCAGGAAGCGCCGGCGCAGCAGCAGAGCCCGGCGGAGTACGCGGACGTGGAACTGCGGGCAGACCCGGCGGCGCTGGAAACGGACAGCTGGACGCGGGGCGAGCAGGTGCAGACGGCGCAGGAGCTGGCGCAGCACTACCGGATGAGCACCCAGGCGGTGCAGACCGTGGTGAACAACATGCCGGCAGGCATTGGGGCGGAGATCTACGCCCCGGCGGCGGCCAGCCTGTACCGGCTGGGCGTGAACGGGGAAGGTGCCAGCTTTGCCGAGGCACTGCAGATGACCGGCAAGGGCAGCGCCCTAAGCGGACGGGTGCAGCAGGTGCTGGCCCTGGGCAACGCAGGGCGCACGGCGCTGGCGCTTGCTTACACCCAGGGCAAGGGCGAAGCGGAGCATTACAAGGAAATGAAAGCGGCCGAGCTGGGCAAGCAGCCCGGCAAGGCAGCGCTGCGGGATGACGCGGGCACCTACTACAAGGCGGACGGCAGCGTGAGCAAGGGCGCCCGGGCGGACGATGCCCTGATCGAGCTGAGCGCCAAGGCCAGCGGCGTGGCAGTGCAGCGGGTGGTGCAGGGCCTTGCAAACAACGCCAAGGGCCTGATCCAGAGCGCGGCGGGCAAGGTGTTTTACTCGAGTGAAGCCGACGCCGCCACTGTGATGCACGAGACGCTGCACGAGCTGAACCGCTGGGACAACGCCGGCGGGCAGGAGCTGATCGACACCTTTGAGCACTACCTTGTGCAGCAGAACGGCATGGACAGCGTGCAGGAGCTGGTGCAGAGCTATCTGGACCGGTACGAGCGGGCGGGCGGGCAGCTGACCTACAACCAGGCCATGGAAGAGATCACGGCGGACGCCATGCGCAGCATTTTTGGAACGGAAGAGGACTTCCGGAATTATGTGCGCCAGCAGGCGGCGGAAGCCAGGATGAACGCCCAGGTCCAGAAGCGGAGCAACCGGGTGATGCAGAAGATCGAGACGCTTTTGCAGAAGGTGCTGACCGACATCAAGACCCTGCTGGGGGCGGAACCGGACAATGCCGCGGCCAAGGCGGCACAGACCCTGACCGAGACCCAGCTGAAGGACCTGCGGCAGATCTACTTCAACCACCAGGCGGACGCCGGGGCCAACTACCGCGCGGCGCTGGAAGCAAACGGCGGCATGGAAAAAGCCGCTGCGGCAGACGCGGCAGCGGCGGAAGATGTGCGGTATTCCATTGACGAACGGTTTGAGGACGAGATCGAAAGTCTGAACAAAAAGACGGACGATTATATGATCACGGTCGGCAAGACATCGGATGTGCTGAAAAGCATTGGTGTGAAAGATCAGACGATTTTGTGGAATGCTGGTAAAATCAAAGAAATTCTGAAAAAACACAGTGAGGTAAGATATAAGGCCGGAAAAGAAAAATCCATCATGACACCGGACATCATCAAGCAGGTGCCACAGGTATTGGAAAACCCGGTGGTGGTGCTGCACTCGAATGAGGAGACCGGCGCAAATCAGGGAAAAAATTATAGAAGCCGAATCTATATGTTCGGTGAAGTGAAGGATGCACTGAACCAGCCGGTGAGTGTTTCGTTGGAACTGCTGCCGACCCGTAAGAATGGATTAGTGATGGATAATATTGTTCTTACCAGCGCTTATGGAAAGAACAATGTGCAGAATGCGTTGAACAGTGACCAAATCCTGTACATTGACCCGAATAAAAAAAGAACCGCAGCATGGCTGGGCAGTACTGGGCTCCAATTGCCGGTCCCCCCAACCATGTACGGTTCCAGAGGTACTTTAACATACTTCGGAGAGTCTGTCAAGATGATGGATGCAAATTCCCGCAACGCAAAACTTGCACAGTTTATGACGCAGGAAGGAGAAAACCGCTACCAGCTGGACGTGGACAGCGAGGACGTGGAAGCAGCCAGGCGCCAGAGCGTGGGGGACGGCGGCGCTGAGACCGAGACTCTGGCCAAGGTGATGGCGCAGGCGGATGCGGCACAGGTGTCGGATGAAAGCCTGGAACGCATTGCCCGGAAGATGGTGAAGACCAGCGACAGCCGGGCGGACGTGAAGACCCTGACCAGCCGCCTTGCCGCACTGCGGAACTACCTGAGCGGCGGCAGCGTGGACTGGGCCCAGGCCCACGGCTTTGTGCTGGACATGGCCCAGCAGGTGATGGAAGGCAGCGCCAAGAAAAACGACGAGCTGTGGAAGGCCTACCCCGACCTGCACAAGATGAGCATGAGCCTGGAAAAAGGCAGCAAGGACTACAACGAGGTGCTGTACAAGTACGGCAGCTGGGCCGAGGCCCGGAAGGAGCTGGCAAAGCACGGCGTGAGCCTGACGCTGACGAAAAAGGGCGAGGTGAGCCGGTGGGACGCCGACTTTACCGAGCTGCAGGGCATTGGCGGGGGATTGTTCCCCACCGAAACGCCCAGCAGCGCCGCCGACGCGCTGGAAGCCATGGCGGCGGCACACGATGCGATCAAGCCCACGATGGAGAGCGCCTATGACAGCGAATGGGACGCGGCCAAGCAGGAACTGGCCATGGATCTGTGGAACGAATACCTGGGCCTGCCGGGCGTGGCCAACAGCCGGAACGCGAAACTGCGGGCGGAGTTCAAGGCGCGGACCGAGCAGATGAACGAACAGGCAAAGCGGCACAGCCTGGCGCTGCAGGCCGAGGCCAACCTGAACGCGGCCAAACAGCGGGCCAGCGACCGGCAGAAGATGCGGCAACCCTATGCGGACCGGATGACCAAGGCCCAGCAGGACTACAAGGAAGCGGCCGCAAGGGCAGAGGCAAAGCTTGGCGCGAAGGAGCGGAAGCTGGAACAGCAGGCGGCTGTACTGCGGGAGGCAGAACGCGGAAAGACCCGGGAGAAAATTGCCATTGCACAGGCGAAGAACGCCGAGCGGCTGGCCCAGATGCGGGACAGCCGGGACAAGGACAACACCCGGCGGGCCATCCGCAAGGCGACGAGTGAGCTGACCAAGATGTTCGAGCACCCGAACGAGAAAAAGTATGTGCCGGAGTACCTTTTGGACAAGGTGCAGCCGGTTTTGCAGCTGGCGAACGAGGCCATTGGAAACCGGGAGACGGCCCAGCGGCTTGCCCAGTGGTCGCACCGGGGCGAAGAGGGCTGGACCTACGCGCCCATGCAGGACAGCAAGGCAGCCATGGAAAAAGCGGTGCACGGGCTGCGGGACGGCATCAAGCGGGAGATGGAGAACAGCGACCGGGCACAGCTGGAATGGGAGAACAGCGGCCTGCAGGACGCCATTGACGAGTGGCTGCTGGACGTGAACGACAACCGGGAACGGGAGATCGAAGTGCTGCGGGCGAAGATCGAGAACGCAAAGCAGTACACCCGGGAGGATGAAAGCCCGAGCTGGACGGCGTATGTGGACGGACTGAACGACCGACTGGCAGCGCTGAAAAACGGCGGCATGGCCACCTTGAGCTCCACCGAACTGCGAGGGCTGCGGGACATCATTGACCAGACGCTGCACATCATCAAGACCGACAACGTGGTGGTGGGCGCGGCCGAGGACGTGATGATCGACGAATTCGCCGAGGGGGTGAAAAGCGAGCTGACCGACGCCAAAGGCGTGAGCAAAAAGCCGGGCGCCCTTGGCAGGATGAGCCGGGCACTGAACAGCTATAAGATGAACACCATGAACATTGAACGGATGTTTGAGCGGCTGGGCGGGTACACCCACGGCGGCTACATGGAGAACCTGGGCAAAATGCTGAACGACGGCCAGCGAAAGAAAACAAAGATCCTGATCGAGGGCACGAGGGTGTTTGACGAGCTGACGGGGCCGAAGCACGAGAAGGAACTTTACCACTTTACCCATGACCTTGTGGACATCGGTCTGAAAGACGACAGCGGCAAGGCGCGGAAGATCACCCACAACCAGCTGGCGGAGCTGGCGCTGCAGCTGCAGAACAAGCAGGGCGTGCACCACATCCTGCACGGCGGCCTGACGCTGGAAAACATGGAGGCAAAGCTCTCCGGCGACACGGAGCTGGCAAAGCTGGACAAGGCCACGGTGCGGGTGGGCCAGCTGGCCGTGACCGACAGCGAGGGCAGCAAGCTGGACGCGGCTGCCCTGAGCCAGAACGAGGACGCCGAGCGCCGCACCCTGCTGGAAGAGGTGGACAAGCACCTGACCGACTACGACCGGGCGTGGATGGCGGCCTGGAAGACCCTGAACGCCAGGATGACCGGGTACATCAACGAGACCAGCATGCTTTTGAGCGGCGTGAAGAAGGCCACCACGGAGAACTACATCCACATCAACGTGGACAGTGACGCGAACCCGGAACAGAACAAGGGCATCCGGTACGACAACAGCGCGGCGAACCCGGGGTGGCTGAACCACCGGGTGAACAGCTCCAAGCCGGTTTTGCTGGTGGGCCTGGTGCAGCAGGCCGAGACCAGCATTGAGAACACGGCCCAGTATGCGGGCATGGCGGTGCCGCTGCGGAATGCGGAAAAGGTGCTGAACAGCATGCAGGGCGGCAAGACCCTGTTCAATACGCTGGAAGAGACCTGGGGGACCCCGGCCCGCACCTACATGAACAACGCTCTGGCCGACCTGTGTGAGGTGAAGGACAGCCGGGCCGTGGGTGACGGCGTGTTTGCGAAGCTGCGCAGCTATGCGGCGGCCGCGGCGCTGAACGCCAACGTGAACGTGACGCTGCTGCAGGCAGCGTCCTTACCCACGGCAGCGGCAGAGCTGGGCTGGGGCGCCACGGGAAGCGCATTTGTACAGTTTAACAAAAATCTATTCGACCTGCGCAATGTGGGGCGCTTTTTGGGCTCTGACATGGACAGCAGCCTGACGAAAATTGAACAGCGGATGGCCGAGCACGGGGACGAGCTGCTGGCCTACCGCCTGCGGGGCACCAGCGTGGGCGAGATGGCAAGTGCCAACGCGCAGAAGGGCTTTGTGGGCCGTACCCACGACGCGGCCCGGAACAGCGACAACAAGGCCGTGCGCGGGGTGACGAAAGCGGCCGACAAGGTGCTGAGCCTGTGGACGGCGGGCATTGGCAAGATGGACGAGATCACGGTGGCGGCGTGCTGGCAGGGCAGCGAGAGCTATGTGAAAGCCCACCCGGAGGAATTTGCGGCCGGGGCCGAGGTGGTGAACAGCCCGGAATACTGGGCGGCGGTGAACGAGAAGTTTGAGCAGGTGGTGGAGCACACCCAGCCCAACTACACCACCATGCAGCGCACGGGGTTCCAGCGGTCCGGCAACGAGATGACCAAGACGCTGATGATGTTCAGCACCCAGCGGCAGCAGAACGCGCAGATCCTGACGTCGGCCTTTGAGGACTATGCGGCGCAGGGCGAATGGGTGAAGGCCCGGAAAGCCGCCTACAAAGAGCACCCCGGCGCCGAAAGCAAGGCCGCGCTGGAAGAAGCGCAGAACGCAAAAGACCAGGCAGGACAGCGGGTGTGGCGCGCCGTGAGCAGCCAGGTGGTGCAGACGGCCGTGATCGCCGCACTGGGCGTGGGCGTGAAATTTGGGCTGCACCGGTGGCAGGACCTGCAGGACGACAACGGCGACATGACCCCGTGGAGCGTGGCATGGGACTTTGTGCGGCAGTTTGTGAAGAGCTTTGGCAGCAACTGGACCGGCGTGAGCGAGGCCATGACCGCCGTGGACCTGGTGACGTCCGGCTTTACCAGCACCCGCTCCACCATCAGCATGAACGGCATCGAAGTGCTGAACGATGTGGTGCGGAAGATCGCAAAGGTGTATCAGCTGGAAGCCAAGGACACCAGCGAGATGACCGAGAAGCAGCTGGACGCCTACAACGCCCAGATGAAGGAGGCCATTGCGGACATGCTGGGCCAGTTTGCGGCGGCACGGGGCATCCCCTACGCGAACCTGAAAAAGCAGGTGCAGGCGGTGACCGGGTGGATGGACACTCTGGCCAACTGGAACAAGGAGGGCGGGAACTTTGACAGCCTGCCTGCCAGCGCCACCGGCCAGTATGACCGGCTGTACAACGCCTACCTGAACGGGGACACGGTGGAAGCGAAAGCCGCCATTGCAAAGTTGAACGGCATGGTGGAGGCCGGAACGATCCAGGAGAACAAGATGTATGAACAGATGAAACAGCGGCTGCAGCAGTACGAGCCCCGGGTGACCGAGGCGGCGAAGGAGACCAACGCCGACCACTGGGAAAAGCGTAAGGAACTGGTGGACCAGATGACGAGCGAGATACAGCAGGCATTTGGCGGGGAACAGAGCAACGCCCACGACTGCGTGGTGAAAGCGGTGGATGCAAAGAGCAACGAGCTGCTGAAGGTGGAGAAGGGATACGACAAGAACAGCAGCATCTATGCGGGGCTGCGGGATGTCGTGGGCAGCGGCAGCGGCCAGAGTGTGCAGGACGAGTACGACCGGCTGGTGAAGGCGGGCAAGAAGCCGTCCAGCGTGAAAAATGAGATCACGAAGGCGGCTAAGGCGGACTATGTGGATGGTAGCGACTACGACCGGGAGCAGCTGGCGGAGATGCTGCTGGCCTTGACCGACAAAGACGGGAACGCCCTGTACGAGCAGAAGAATCTGGACGACTGGGTGAAACAGGCGGAGAAGAACGCAGAGAAGGAGGCACAGAAGGAAAACGAGTTTGACCGGTATGATCTGCTGAAGTAAACAAGAGCACCCCGGTGGCCGGAAATGGCTGCCGGGGTGCTTGTGTTTCCATCAGTCAAACAGGTCAGAGTGCGTACCTGTGCGGAACAGGAAGAGCATGAGCTGCTCACCGTCCACGCGATAGATCAGAAGCCAATCGGGACGGATGTGGCATTCACGAAAGCCGATGTAGTCACCGGTGAGATCGTGATCGCGGTTCTTTTCCGGCAGGGGCTGCTGTGCGGCCAGCTGGTCTACGATGGATTCCAGCAGGCCGAGATCACAGCCGCGCTTAGCTGCGAGCTTGAGATCCTTTTTGAAGCGATTGGAAAGAACGACCTCAAGCATTGGACAATACCTCGTTCATAGCATCGTGGAAGGATGCGTAACGGGGGTAATTTTCAGGGTGCGCCTTCATGGCGGAGTATTCGTTCAAGGCAGCTGCGGTTTCTGCATTGGGAATTTCCCGCGAGACGGGGAACGGCAGGCCCTGAACGCGGACTGCCTGCTTCAGGAAGATGGTGACTGCGGTGGAGAGATCCATGCCAAGATCGGAAAAAAGCTCCTGACTGGAACGCTTGAGATCTGCATCCAGACTGATGTTGGTGCTTACTTTAGCCATAACGAAAACCTCCTTCAGAACTATTCTATGCTTAGAATAACATGATATGCGCATGATGTCAACATGATGCGCACATAAAATAGGAAAATCTCTTTTTGCAATCCTTGTTTTGCGTGCGAAAGTCCGCAGGTTTTTTGTGCAGCGGAGTGCGGTAGACTGGAAGGGCGAAAGGAGGAGACGCGAATGCGTGTGAAGATCTTGAAGCGCAGTTTTGCCGGGGCGGAGTTTGCCCCGGACGTGCGGGTGCTGAAGGTGGGCGGCCAGAGCAGCGCCGGGGTGGAAAAGCTGGAATTTGAGCTGCCGGCAGAATGGCAGGGCCTGAGCGTGACGCTGCATGTGCAGTGGCTGGACGGCACCCTGCCCGCACCGGTGCTGCTGGACGACGAAGACAGCGTGGCGGTGGACAAGACCCTGACGGCCAGCCCCGGCGGCCAGTGGATGCTGCTGGCCCTGGGTGCGGACGGTTACCGGGCCCTGACAAAGCCCACCAAGTACGAGTGCTACAGCACTCTGAACACCGACGGAGACGTGGAAATCAGCCCCACCCAGTACGAGACCTTTGTGGCCCGGGTGCTGGAATACTCCAACACGGCACAGCAGGCCGCAGCCAGCGCAAAGACCAACGCCGAGACGGCGGCCACCGCAGCAACCCGGGCGGTGAATGCCAAGGGCCAGGCAGAGACGGCGGCCCGGACGGCAACGGCAGGGGCCGAAAACTCTGAAAATTCGGCAGTGAGGGCAGAGGCTGCGGCGGCCCGGGCAGAGGCAGCGGCCCCGGAGACCGGGAAGGTGGTGAGCGTCAACGGCAAGGGCGGCGCGGTGCACCTGACGGCTGAGGATGTGGGAGCCATGCCGGCCAGCGGTGCGGCGGTGGTGCAGAGCATCCGGCTGGAGGGCCGCACCCTGACCGTGACGATGGCCGACGGCAGCGAAAAGAGCTTTACCACCCAGGACACCACCAGCCTGCCGGCCATGACCGGGGTGCTGGGTACGGAACACGGCGGCACCGGGAAGGAGACCCCGCTGACGGCGGAGGACGTGGGCGCGGTGGAAGCGGGGAGCGGCGTGTACCTCAAGGCGCTGACCGTGCAGGGCAACACAATGACCGTGACCAAGGGCGACGGCAGCACCGAGACCGTGATGCTGGCCCAGGAGTACGTGCTGCCTGCCGCCACAGCGGACGCCCTGGGCGGCGTGAAGGTGGGCGACTATCTGGACATCGCCCCGGACGGCACCCTGAGCGGCAAGACGCTCAATGACAAGATCGCTGCCGCCGTGGCGGTAAAGTCGGAGCCACGGCTGGTGTGGAACACCTATGCGAAGTCTCCTGAAAGATTCAAAACTTGGGATGTTCAGATTCCAGGCAATGTTGATAAGATATGCATTACCAAAGGCAAGTTCAGCAGCTACGGTAATAGCACTGAAAAAAACATTGCACGCGGTGGCACGACAATTTATAACTGTAACGACAATTTTACAATCACATTCCAAACAAACGGCATCCTTCATGTTGCTTGTTTATCCAAAACAGTGTTCCCTCTGGAACTCTGGATTGACGGCTACCACTACCCCACCCTGGCGGACCTGCTGACGCAGGTGACCGCCGTGGAGAGCAGTGTCACCGATCTTCAGGTGGCCATGTGCGAGCTGTACGAAGAAAAGGAGGAAAATTGATGGCGAAAATTTATGCAGCCCTGATCCGCAAGGGTATCAAGACGCTGGACGAGGTGCCCGCCCGTCTGCGCAGCACCGTGGAAGCCCTGCTGGCCGCAAACGGCATCTCCGCAGTATCCGAGCAGGACGAAGAAACAGAAGAACCTGACGAAACAGAAAGGACGTGACAAAATGGCAATCAAACAGTATAGCCTTGCCAAGGACGGGGCCAGGCAGCTGGCCCCGGCCTTTAAGGTGCGAGAGTTCCGGTGCCGGGACGGCTCCGACACCATCATGGTGGACGAGGCCCTCACGGTGCTGCTGCAGGCCATCCGGGAGCACTTTGGCAAGGCGGTGGTCATCACCAGCGGCTACCGCACCGGCACCCACAACACCGCCGTCGGCGGCTCCAAATCCAGCCAGCACCTGCTGGGCAAGGCAGCGGACATCCAGGTGGCGGACACCACCGTGGAGGCCGTGGCCGCATACGCCGAGAGCCTGATGCCGGACTGGGGCGGCGTGGGCCGCTACCCCGTCAAGGCTGGCCGCACCAAGGGCTGGGTGCATGTGGATACCCGGCCCAATAAATCCCGCTGGACGGGCTGATCGTCTCACGGGACCCCGCTTTGAGACGATGCCTCGAAAATGAGACGAAAGGAGGAAGCAACATGAAAGACACTTTTTGCATGGCCGTGGGGGCGCTGGGGGCCGCCATTGCCAGCCTGTACGGCGGCTGGGATGCGGCGCTGCAGACGCTGATCCTCTTTATGGCCGTGGACTATGTGACCGGCCTGATCGTGGCGGGCGTATTCCACGCCAGCCCCAAGAGCCGGACCGGCGCGCTGGAGAGCCGTGCGGGCTGGAAGGGACTGATCCGCAAGGGAGAGACCCTGCTGATCGTGCTGGTGGCCTGCCGGCTGGACGCCGTGATGGCAACCAGCTTTGTGCGGGACGCCGTGGTCATCGGCTTTATCTGCAACGAGGCCATTTCCATCGTTGAGAATGCCGGATTGATGGGCCTGCCGATCCCGGCGGCGCTGACAAAGGCCGTGGACATTTTAAAGCAGCGCTCGGAAGAGCAGAAAGGAACCTGAACATGAACGCACACATCACGAAGAACAACAACATTTCCGCCGGCACCGTGGCACGCACCGCCGTGCTGGGCCTGGCCCTGGCAAACCAGATCCTCAGCGCCTGCGGCAAGCCGCTGCTGCCCATTGACAGCGCACAGCTGGAGCAGTGGGTGACGGCGGGCCTGACCTCGGCGGCGGCCATCTGGGCATGGTGGGAGAACAATTCTTTCACCAAAGAGGCGCTGGCGGCGGACAGCTATCTGGAGCAGCTGAAGAAGGGCGTGCACTGAGGTTGCTTGCATTTTGTAAGCAGCTGCACATGACTTAGCCACTGCGGCGGCAGGGTGTACGCCTACATAGAGCAACAGCCCCGGGAACCATCTGGTTCCCGGGGCTGTTTTTGTTTGCAAGCGACCTATTCCGACATATTGCGACACATTAGGACACAACTGACACATCCTGACATTTTTCGGCTAAAGTGGGCGTGGAAGGATGTGTAAAAAATGACTACGACTGAAACGACCGACTTTGCACTCCGGGCGGCCGACGTCTTGCGCCCGCTGGGGATCACCCGTAATATGAGAGCTTATCGCATTCTGCGGGATGCGCTGGCCCGGATCTATGAGCAGGAGGACAGGCTGGAGGCTGTACAGAAGGAAGTATATGAGCCACTGTCAGAACAATATCACTGCTACTGGACAGCCATTCAGAGCACGATTCGTCGAGCCGCACAGATCGCATGGAACACAAGCCCGGAACATGTGCAACAGCTGGCAGGCTACCCACTGACCGGCACACCGTCCGCGGTGCAGTTTTTGGTGATGCTGTACAATGCGCTGGTGAGAAGGGGTTAATGGGAGAGGGGACGGGTAAGAAGAAAATAAGAAGGAAAGACGGTGACGGTAAGGTTCGACTGGGGAAACATAAGGCGGACCAAGAGGTCCAACGATTTCGCAACAGAAGTCGTTGGACCTTTTCTTTTTTTTGTGCCTGCGCCCGACGGCTTTTTTGCGTGTGACAGGAGGAACGACGGCAGAAATAAAACACAAAAAATTTGTAGGATATGTAGAATATCGCACTTGAAATTGTGCATTTCTCCCAACAAAAACCTTGAAAACGTGTCAATCTTGAGAAAAAATAACCGCCTTTGTTTACAAAAAGGTTACAGGCTGGTATACTTTATGGCAGTGAAACGTGAAAAATGATGCCAGAAAAGGGAGGAGCGACCAGACCGTGAATACCGCAGCGCCAACGACCGCACATAAAAAACTGGTGGGCATTCTGCTCACCATCGTGTTTGCACTCACCTGTCTGCCCGCAGCACTGGCTGTGGACTTGAATGTGGATGCCGGGTTCTACTTCAAGCAGAGCCGGGGCGGCACCTGCACGCTGGCTTCGGCAGCCATGATGCTGCGCCGCCGCGCTTACTTTGACGGACGGACCGACTGGGTGGATGTGACTGAAAACAGTGTGCGCTCCACGGCCTGGTCCAATGGTCTGGCCCACAGCTTTACATACCGGGAGATGCAGGTGGCCTATGCGACCCTGCCCTCCAATAATCAGGAAAAGACCCAGCTGCTCATCCAGCTGCTGGCTCAGCACCCGGAAGGCATCGTCCTGTACGACCGCACGCAGCCCCATGCCGTGTTGCTGACCGATTATACGAACGGCGTGTTCTACTGTTCCGACCCGGCCGGGAACATCTCCTCCGGCCGCATCCCGCTCACCAGCTCCAGCGTGTCCATTGCACAGGCGTCCTGCTACTGGTATGTGAGCGCCGACCACAACGGCGCAGCCCTGCAGGCAGATGACCTGCGGCTGGAAGGCATGCGCTATCCGGTCAATGTGCGCACCGGCAGCGGCATGGCCCTTACCGGCACCGCCAACAGCACCTCCGGCAGCACGCTGGAAGGTGTGCAGGTGGCCATCCTGGACGAGAACGACAAGATCGTGCAGTCCGCACAGGCCCAGGTGGGCGGAACCAGCTTCTCCCTCAAGACGCTGGACGACCAGATCCACTTCGGTGAGCTGCCCACGGGCTGCTACACCTACATGGTCATCGTGACCGAGACCAGCGGCGAGAACCTTTGCTTCGCCAGCGACTTCACCGTTTCAGATGTCGCCACCAGCACCGCTGCCTATTGGTCGGTGCAGGACCCCGACGGTACCAAACTTACCGACCAGACCATTACGGCCACGGCGGAAGAAACGATCCAGAGCACCCTCGGCTGGCTGTCCGGCCTGTTTGGCTGATCCCTACTGCATGCATTTCACAGAGCCTGTCTCCTTCGGGAGATGGGCTCTTTTTTTATCCGGACAGGGAAGTTCCGGGGTAGTAATGGGCCAGGATGTCGGCAAAGTTCTGCCCTTGCTCGGCCAATGCCTTGGCACCCCACTGGCTGAGCCCCACGCCATGGCCGTAGCCTTTTGTGGTAAAACAGAACGCACCGCTCTCATACCGGACCGTGAAGCAAGTGCTGCGCAGGCCCAGCGCCTGCCGCAGGGCCGTACCGGTGATGCGCTGCCCGCAGACCGGCAGGGCAGCAACATAACCGGCGGCGGTGTACTCCGGGGTGCCGAACCACTGCTCCGGGGCGGCAAGGTCAGCGGTGAGGCCCAGGGCAGCCAGTTGCTGTGCCGTCTGCTGTGCCGAAAGGGTTAGGGCGTACTCGTAATGGTCGGCGGCAAGGTCGGTGCTGCTGTCCACCGAAACAAGGTAGGGCAGGGCGGTGCCCCAGACGTTTTCGCTGGTCTCGGTGCGGCCGTTGGAGATGGCAAAATAGCTGGCACAGGCAGGGGCACCGTCGCAGAGCAGTACGGTATGTTCCACCTCGTCCACCAGCGCGGCCAGACGGGCATAGTTGGTCTCATAGGCAGTGCCCCAGTAGCTGCGCAGCACCGGGTCAGTCAGGCAGCCCTGCCGTCGTGCCGGGTCGGCCGTCAGCCAGCCGATACTGTCCGGTGCGGCATGGTCGCGGCAGTACAGCGCGTAGCTGTGGGCGGCAACGGCCTGTGCCTTGAGGGCCTCGTCCGGCCAGCTCACCGGCATTTCGGCCGCTACCGCGCCGATGAGATATTCCCGGCGGGACAACTCCAGCACCTGCCCGGTGGAGGCATCCTGAATCAGGAACCGGTCCGCGTCACCGGCGTAGGCAGCGGAGATTTCCGGGGCGGAAGCAGTGCTCTCCGGTGACGAAAGCGGAAGGCGGACCGTGGAAACGGCAGGCCCCAGTACCGCGCGGGTGAGGTGGTAGGCGGCCAGAGGCAGGGCACATCCAAGCACCAGGAGCAGAGTGCACAGCAGCAGAAAAGCTTTTTTCATAACGGGATCTCCCTTGCAGCGTGAAAAAGATTCTGTCTCCAGTATAAAAAGACCTGCCTGCAAAACCCTGCGAAAAAACGTTGCCCGCAAAAATGAAAGTCGTTTGGCATGGGCCGGTGAGAAGTGAACACATTGCGCTTGAATTTACTGCACAAAAGCGATAATATAAGATTATGTCCATCAGTGAGGATGGCAGGAAAGTATGAGAAAGTAAAAAATAGGAACCGGAAGAAAGGAGAGATCCCCCGTGAATTTTGCACATGCAGAAGTGGCGACCCTGGACCCCACCACGATGCGGACCCTGTGCGAGGAGTACATGGCCAACAACTACATCGACCCCGAGACCAGTGAGCGTCTGGGCGTCAAGCGCGGTCTGCGCAACCCGGACGGCACCGGCGTGCTGGCCGGCCTGACCAACGTGTGTGACGTTGTGGGCTACAAAAAGGATCAGGAAGGACATGTGATCCCCACCCCCGGCAAGCTGATCTACCGCGGCGTCAACATCAACGAGATCGTGGAGGAGGCCTACCGCAACGACCGCTTCGTGTTTGAGGAAGTGATCTGGCTGCTGCTGTTCGGCAGCCTGCCTACCCAGGAGCAGCTGGATGATTTTTGCGAGATCCTGGCAGAGCACCGTGCCCTGCCGGAGGGCTTTATGGATACCATGAATGCCCCCTCCCCCAACATTATGAATAAGCTGCAGCGTTGTGTGCTGGGCCTGTACTCCTACGACGAGCACGCCGAGGACCTGACCCTGGAAAATATCCTGAACCAGAGCATCAACCTGATCGCCAGCATGCCCACCATGATGGTGAACGCTTATCAGATGAAACGCCGCTACTACGACAAGCAGAGTATGTTCTTCCATCTGCCCAAGCCGGGCCAGAGCACGGCCGAGCACATCCTGAGCACCTACCGCCCGGACCAGAAGTTCACCCACGAGGAAGCCAAGCTCCTGGATATGTGCCTGCTGGTGCATGCGGACCACGGCGGCGGCAACTGCTCCACCTTTACCACCCGTGTGCTGTCCTCCTCGGGCACCGACACCTACTCGGCCATTGCGGCAGGCATCGGTGCCCTGAAAGGCCCCAAGCACGGCGGTGCCAACCTGATGGTGAACCGCCAGCTCCAGGATATCCTGAAGCACGTGGAGAACCCGGAGGATGACGATGAGGTACGGGAGTATCTGCGCCGCATCCTGCGCAAGCAGGCCGGTGACGGCTCCGGTCTGATCTACGGCATGGGCCACGCAGTGTACACCATCAGCGACCCCCGTGAGGTGATCCTGAAGCAGCGTGCCCGTCACCTGGCCTACGAAAAGGGCTTTGAGGAAGAGTACAATATGCTGTGCAGCATCGAGCGGCTGGCCCCCGGCATCTTTGCCGAGGAAAAGGGCAGCACCAAGCCGGTGTGTGCCAACGTGGACCTGTTCAGCGGCCTGATCTACAATATGCTGGGCATCTCCGAGGACCTGTACACCCCCCTGTTTGCCATTGCCCGTGTGCCGGGCTGGTGCGCACACCGGGTGGAAGAGGTCGTGTTCGCCAACCGCATCATCCGCCCGGCCTACAAGTATCTGGGCGTGCGCCAGAAATACAAACCGATCGAGGAACGCTGATGAATGCACTGATTTTGCTTTCGATTCTCCTGTCCGCTGCGCTGGGCATCGCCCGCGGGGCAGATCTTGCCTTTGGCACCGATGCCGTGACCGGGCTGTGTACGGTCGGCTCGGTGTGGTGGCGCTATGCGGCATTGGGCGCAGTGGTGCTGGCCGCAGTGCTCATCGGTCGGCACTGCGCCGGAAAAGCCGAGACGGTCCGCAGCCGTCAGCCTCTGGCCGGAGTGCTGGCCTTTGCCGGAGCGGTGTGCTTTCTGGCGGCTGCCGGTGCGCAGCTGGCGGTGGGCCTGTCGGCAACGAGCAGCTTCGTGCGGTCCATTCTGGAGTGCATCTGCGCGGTGTGGCTCAGCACGCTGGGCCGCTGCTGGCTTACCCCTTCCGGCTGGAAAAAGCCTACGGGCGGGCTGTATCTGGCGGTGGGGGGCAGTGTGCTGTTCTACTGGAACGTGCTGATGCGCTTTATGGAGAACAGCTCCAGCTGGCACCGGGTGGCCCCCACCGCAGCGGTGTGGCAGGCGCTGGCAGCACTGTTGCTGCTGAGCAGCCTTGCCCGGGCGCTGTACCTGCCAAAGCCGGAAAACGGCCGCACCCTGTGCGCCGCCGGTCTGGCAGCACTCTGCCTGTGCCTGTGCTGGGAGCTGCCCCATGCAGCGGTCCTGGCGGTTGGAGCAGCGGCAGAACCGGCCCTGCTGCCGGAGCTGTTTGCCGCGCTGGCACTGTGCTGCGTGGGAGCGCTGGGCGGCGTGTGCGCCGCAGCCTGCGCACGGCGTCCGGAGTGACGAAAACACCGCCCGTTCTCTTGGTGTAATTGCCCAAAACGGGAGAGGGAAATTCGATAAAATCGTACAAAAGCAAAAAATGATAGATTTACCTTGTTAATTTTTTGGCAGAGACTTGAAAGTTTCTGCATTTTGGTCTAAAATAAAGATACCGTGATTTATCCATTTTAGGGTAAAAACAATTAGGAGGTACTATTAACATGGCTGTTAGAGTTGCTATCAATGGTTTCGGCCGCATTGGCCGTCTGGCTTTCCGTCAGATGTTTGACGCTGAGGGTTACGAGGTCGTCGCAATCAACGACCTGACCAGCCCCAAGATGCTGGCTCACCTGCTGAAGTACGATACTGCTCAGGGTTCTTTCTGCGGCAAGATCGGCGAGGGCAAGCACACCGTCGAGGCTACCGAGGACTCCATCATTGTTGACGGCAAGGAGATCAAGATCTACGCTGTTAAGGACGCAAAGGACGCTCCCTGGGGCGAGCTGAACGTCGATGTCGTTCTGGAGTGCACCGGCTTCTACACCAGCAAGGAGAAGAGCATGGCTCACATCCAGGCTGGCGCAAAGAAGGTCGTCATCTCTGCTCCTGCCGGCAAGGATCTGAAGACCATCGTCTACTCCGTCAACGAGAAGACCCTGACCGCTGAGGATCAGGTCATCTCCGCTGCTTCCTGCACCACCAACTGCCTGGCTCCCATGGCTAACACCCTGAACAAGACCTACCCCATCGTTTCCGGCATCATGACCACTGTTCATGCTTACACCGGCGACCAGATGATCCTGGATGGTCCTCAGCGCAAGGGCGACCTGCGCCGTGCTCGTGCTGGCGCACAGAACATCGTCCCCAACAGCACCGGTGCTGCTAAGGCCATCGGCCTGGTCATCCCCGAGCTGAACGGCAAGCTGATCGGCTCTGCTCAGCGTGTGCCTGTCCCCACCGGCTCCACCACCATTCTGGTTGCTGTCGTCAAGGGCAAGGACGTCACCAAGGAGTCCATCAACGCTGCTATGAAGGCTGCTACTTCTGAGTCCTTCGGCTACAACGAGGATCAGATCGTTTCTTCTGATGTCATCGGCATGCGTTACGGCTCTCTGTTCGATGCTACCCAGACCATGGTCGCTAAGATCGACGACGACACCTATCAGGTTCAGGTCG
>ENA-UONS01001289-UONS01001289.1-human-gut-metagenome-genome-assembly--contig:-CS19-NODE-1289-length-23675-cov-5.713251_pt1 | contig 23675 bp, 17 predicted proteins | sample MGYA00242458_ERZ724005 | MGnify/ENA metagenome assembly ERZ724005
GAATATGTAAGTAGGTGAAATATGTGTTGGTACAATTACAGGGACTGCTGACGACTGTAAATATTCTTGATTTGATAGATATCGTCGTTGTAGCTTATTTCTTATACCGTATATATCTGATGCTAAAAAATACCAGAGCGGCAACTTTGGTTAAAGGCTTGCTGGTATTGGTGCTTTTTATGCTGATTAGCCGTTGGCTCAATCTGCATGTTATCAGCTGGCTGCTGGAAAAAAGCATGACTGTAATTATGGTTGCTTTGCCGGTAGTTTTCCAGCCGGAATTGCGGCGGGCGTTGGAGCAGATTGGCCGTGGGCGTCTCTTTAATAAAGGCAGTGAGCTTGATGAACAGGAAATGGAAGAAATGCTTAATGCCGTTGCTAATGCTACTGTTATTATGAGCAGACGCAAAGAAGGCGCTCTGATGGTTTTTGAACGCGAAACAGGTTTGGAAGAGCGTATCGAAACAGGTGTAGCTGTAGATGGTTTGATTAGCGACAGTCTTTTGCTTAATATTTTTGAAAAAGATACTCCTCTGCATGATGGTGCTGTAATTATTCGTGGTAAGAGAATTGTGGCTGCCAGCTGTCTCCTGCCGCTGACGGAAAACCGTAATTTGAGCCAGGAGCTTGGCACAAGACACAGAGCTGCTATTGGTATTTCAGAGCAGTCCGATGCTGTGGTCTTAGTAGTCAGTGAAGAAACCGGTGCTGTTTCTATTGCACGTAACGGTGAACTGATGCGTTATCTTACAGCTGACGATGTTAAAGAAATTTTGCGCTCCTATTTGTTAAGACCTACTGTTAATGTCAAAGAAACTCTGTTTGAGAAAATTAAGCATATGCGTGGTGAAAAGAAATGAATTTTCTTTATAGACTGATGAAAAAAGAAAATATCCTGGCGCGCATTATTTCTATCCTGATTGCCTGCGGTTTGTGGATATATGTTATGACAGATCAGAATCCTATAATTGAGCGCAGTGTGGAAGTTGAACTGAAACAGGCTAACCTGCCGGAAAACATGGTGGTTTTTAATGCACCGGACAGGGTAACCGTAAAGGTCAGAGGTTCCCGTTCTTTAATAACTGATGACAGCGAAAAGCTGATATCTGCTTCAATTGATTTGAAAAACGTTACAGAAGGACAGCAGGAATTACCGGTTAAGGTGTCATTTTCTCATGGCGATATTATTTCTGTAAGTCCGGAAGAAGTTTCTGTATATGTTGATACTGTCAGTGAAAAGACTGTTGCAGTACACCCGCGTGTAGTAGGTGTAGTTTCAGATGATTTGACGCTGGGCAGCAGTAAGATTACTCCTTCGGAAGTAACCGTAAGAGGTGCGACACATCGACTGAAAAATATCAACAAAGTAGTTGCGCCGGTTGATGTTACTGATCAAAAGGATAATTTCCAGACTGTCAGTGATTTAGTTGCTGTTAACGACAACGGTTATGATATTCCCAATATGAAGATTATGCCGGCCAGTGTAACAGTAGAAGCTACTATGGTAAGGCAGATGATTACAGTAGATGTTCCTGTAAAAGTTATTATGAAGGGCAATCTGCCGGATGGTGTCAATGTTTCCAAGGTTGAGGTTGTTCCTAAGCAGGTACGCATTACTGCTCCGCCTTCTGTTTTAAAAGATCTTGCGGAAGTAAAAACTAAACCAGTTGATGTTTCTTTGCTGACAGGCAGCGTAACAATGGCGGCAGAACTGGATTTGCCGGAAAAAGTTATTCCGGAGACAAGTTCGGTACAGGTAATTTTTTCTGTAGGAAGGTAGAATGAATGAAGTTAAAAATAAATAATGTTAGAATAGCTTTGCTGCAGGAAAAGCCGTTAAAGGAAGCTGTAAGCCATAAGCTGGGAGTAAGGCAGGATGATATTAAATCTCTGCAGATTGTGCGTAAGGCAGTAGATGCCCGCCGGAAAAATAATGTCTGCTTAAATTTTCATGTGCTGGCTGATGTTGATGGCAGTAAAAAACAGTTAAGCCGTTTGCTGAAAGATAAGGATATATCTCAGTATAATGAGGAAGCTGAGCCAGAACTTATTTTAGGCGAGCTGCCGCTTGCAGCACCGCCAGTAGTTATCGGAGCAGGGCCCGCGGGGTTGCTTGCGGCACTGGAGCTGGCAAAATATGGTTATCGTCCTTTGCTTTTAGAGCGTGGTAATCAGGTCAGCAAACGAGTTGCTGATGTAAATAAATTTTGGCAGCGCGGCATCTTTGACCCTGAATCCAATGTGCAATTTGGTGAAGGCGGTGCCGGAACTTTTTCCGACGGCAAACTGACAACCCGTGTTAATGATCCGGTAATGAAAAGTATTTTGCAGACTTTTGTAGATGCTGGGGCGCCTGAGGTAATACTGTGGGAGCATAAGCCGCATGTGGGGACTGATAAACTGCGCGCCATGGTTACCGGATTGAGCAGAAAAATAGTCAGCCTGGGCGGAAGTATTCGGTATGAAGCGCATGTTACTGATTTTATAATTAAAAATAATACTGTGTGTGGTGTTGTTTTAAATAATGGTGAAAGAATTGCTGCTGGAGCTGTAATTCTTGCCTGCGGTCATAGTGCGCGCGATACCTATAAATTACTTGCTGAAAAAGGTATCGGAATAGTCAGCAAACCATTTGCTATCGGGGTGCGCATCGAGCATCCGCAGGAGCTGATAGATAGAGCGCAGTATGGCGAATTTGCCGGTCATCATTTACTGGGAGCTGCAGATTATGCTTTGGTTTATCATACACCTGATAAAAAGCGTACGGCGTATTCCTTCTGTATGTGCCCCGGAGGAACTGTTGTAGCGGCAGCTTCTGAAATTGGCGGCGTAGTGGTAAACGGCATGAGTATGTTTAACAGGGACAGCGGTGTGGCCAATAGTGCGCTGGTAGTAAATGTCAGCAGTGATGATTTTGGCAGCAGTCCTTTAGCTGGTGTGGAATTTCAGCGACAGTATGAGCGTCTGGCCTTTAGATTTGGCGGCGGTAATTATCACGCACCGGCACAAAATTTTGCCAGCTTCATCAATGGGACTGAACCTTCTTTAACCAGTCTCTGTGATTTTACCTACAGACCGGGTATTACTGCCTGTGCATTGGAAAAGGTACTGCCTCATTATGTTACTGATACATTGAAGCTGGGGATTACTGATTTTGGTCGCAAACTGGCAGGATATGATGACGGTGGAGCATTGCTGACAGGCGTGGAAACACGTACTTCGGCTCCTGTACGTATTGAACGTGACAGGGAAAGTTATGTGTCGGTTACTCATGATTTGCTTTATCCCTGCGGCGAGGGAGCAGGTTATGCAGGCGGTATTATGAGTGCAGCACTAGATGGCTACCATGTAGCCAGAGCAGTAATGAAGCGTTTTGCTCCTGTAAGCTGATTGCTCTTACAGAGAAAAAAGTTTATAATATTATGTTATAGATTTAAGAGAATTATTTACTATGAAGCGGAGGTTTTTTCATGGCACGTTTATTTGGTACTGACGGTGTTCGTGGTATCGCTAATGTGGAATTAGCGCCGGAACTGGCATTTAAACTGGGTTATGCAGCGGCGACATATTTTGGCAGGGAGGTTGCTAATCCTAAGATTATCATCGGACGCGATACAAGACGTAGCGGTCCTATGCTGGAAAGCGCACTGGCAGCCGGTATTTGTTCTGCTGGCGGCAATGCGCATCTGCTGGGGGTAATGCCTACACCGGCAGTGTCTTTCCTGACTTCTGAGGTTAAAGCAAATGCCGGTGTGGTAATTTCTGCCTCCCATAATCCTTTTGAGGATAATGGCATTAAGTTCTTTTCTCAGACAGGACATAAACTGCCCGATGCAGTTGAAGACGAAATCGCAGCTATTGTAGCTCAGCCTATTGATTATACAAAGGCTGCCAGAGGCTCCAGCGTAGGCACGATTATTTATGAAACCGGTTTGGCAGAAAAATATGTAAAACATATTTTAAGTACTGCTTACACTAAGTTGAATGGTCTTAAAGTAGTTATGGACTGCTCCAATGGTGCCAACAGCGAAATAGCTCCTCTTGTTCTGCGTGGTTTAGGTGCGGAAGTTGTAACCATTTTCAATGAGCCTAACGGTATCAATATTAATAACGGCTGTGGGTCTACCCATCTGGAAGCATTGCAGAAAAAAGTTGTAGAAGAAGGCGCACAAATCGGTATCGCTAATGACGGTGACGCAGATCGCTGCCTGGCTGTCGATGAAAACGGTGAAGCTCTGGATGGCGACCAGATTATGCTTATTTGTGCTGCTGAGCTTATGAAACAGGGCAAGCTGCATGACAATATGCTTGTAACTACTGTTATGAGTAATGTAGGTTTGCATAAAGCTATGAAGGATATGGGCGGCAAAACAGTTAAAACCGCTGTCGGCGACAGATATGTGCTGGAAGAGATGCTGAAAAACAAATATTCTCTGGGCGGCGAGCAGTCCGGTCATATCATTTTCTCTGAGTATGCTAAAACTGGTGACGGTATTTTAACTGCAGTGCAGCTGCTCTGCGCTATGGTAAAAAACAACAAGTCTCTCTCTGAACTTGGTAATATGATGACTAAATATCCGCAGGTACTGATGAATGTACGTGTAGCTGATAAAAATGGCTGGCAGGAAAATGCTGCTATTCAGGAAGTTATCAAGAAATACCAGGAAGAGCTGGGAGATAACGGACAAATTCTGGTACGCGCTTCCGGTACAGAACCTCTGATCCGTATTATGGCGGAAGGTCCGGAACAAAACAGACTGGAGAAAATTGCCAGCGCTATTGCTGATGTAGTTACTAAGGAATTGGCATAAAAGTTTACGGAATTTTGCCTGTAATCTTAAAACTTTGGCAATAATATATTTAATTGACCAAAAGATAATAGTATAGTAAAATATTATAAATCACATAGATGTGCCGCGGGGGCTGACCGGCCTGCGCGGCATGTTGTGTGCTTACAGCACGTAATGTGGATAGCGCAGGTGCCGCAGTAATGCGGCAGACGAGGAAAGAGGTCGTCGAATAGTCAGCGGATGCCTCTCGGCTTGCTGCAGGCCGTAAAGCTGGGTACAAATACTGCCGGTAACGGCAGAGACAAAATCCTGGTGGCAGAAGGGTTAAAAAATTTTAAGGAGGATACTGACATATGTGTGGTATCGTAGGTTATATTGGTTCAAAACAGGCAGCTCCTTTTTTGCTGGACGGAATGAGCAAATTGGAATACCGTGGTTATGATTCTGCCGGTATTGCCGTAATGGAAAAAGGCAGCATCCGTGTTGAAAAATGCGTAGGTCGTCTGGATGCGCTGCGTCAAAAGCTGGAAGGCAATATGCCTGATGGCTGTATGGGTATCGGTCATACCCGCTGGGCAACTCATGGCCGTCCGTCTGACCGCAATGCTCATCCTCATACTGATGGCAGCGGCAAGTTTGTTGTTGTACATAACGGTATTATTGAAAACTATTTAAAATTGAAAGAAGAATTGATTGCTAAAGGCCATACCTTCCTTTCTGAAACAGATACCGAGGTTGTGGCACATCTGATGGCAGATCAGTTTGACGGTGATTTTGAAAGCACTGTTAAAAAAGTGCTGCGTCTTATTAAAGGTTCTTATTCTTTGGTTTTCATGTGTGAAGCAGAACAGGATAAGATTATTTGCACTAAGAAAGATAATCCTTTGGTAATTGGCCTGGGTGAAGGAGAAAACTTTATTGCTTCTGATATTCCTGCAATTATCAATCATACCCGTCGTACCTATATTATGAGTGATGGTGAAATTGCTACTGTTACTAAAGACGGTGTCTGGGTACAGGATATCAATGGTACTCCGATTAATAAAAAAGTATTTGAAGTAAACTGGAATGCAGAAGCAGCTGAAAAAGGCGGCTTTGAACATTTCATGCTGAAAGAAATTTACGAACAGCCTAAAGCTATGCGCGATACCATGACTGGCCGTGTTCATGCTGAAAACAATACTATTGCTTTCCCGGAACTGAACTGGACTGCAGAAGAACTGCAGGGCATCAATAAAATTTTCATTGTAGCCTGTGGTACTGCTTATCATGCAGGTATTGTTGGCAAATATTATCTGGAGCAACTGGCACGTGTTCCTGTGGAAGTAGATATTGCCAGCGAATTCCGTTATCGCAGTCCGCTGGTTGACGGCAACAGCCTGACTATCGTTATCAGCCAGTCTGGGGAAACCAGTGATACCTTGGCTGCTCTGCGTGAAGCAAAACGCTTGGGTGCACGTACTTTAGGTGTAACCAATGTTGTTGGTTCTTCTATTGCCCGTGAAGCTGACCAGGTTGTTTATACCTATGCCGGTCCGGAAATTGCGGTTGCTTCTACCAAAGCTTATACTACTCAGCTGCTGGCAATGCTCATGCTGGCTGTATATGTAGGCCGTCTGCGCGGTTCTTTAAGCGAAGAAAAAGCTGCTGAACTGGTGCATGGAATAACCTTTATTCCTGAACAGATTCATAAAATGCTGGAAAATGTTGACCAAATCAAGGTATTTGCCCGTGAATACGGCAGCTGTGAAGATGCTTTCTTCCTGGGACGCAGTCTTGATTATGCAGTTGCTCTGGAAGGCGCCTTGAAGCTGAAAGAGATTTCCTATATCCATGCCGAAGCTTATGCTGCCGGTGAATTGAAACATGGTACTTTGGCTCTTATTGTTTCCGGTGTGCCTGTTATCGTACTCGCTACGCAGGAAGATGTTTATGATAAGACCGTAAGCAACCTGCAGGAAGTAAAAGCACGTGAAGCAGTTGTTATTGCTATTGGCTTTGAAGGTGATACTTCTCTGGCAAAATATGCTGACCACGTTATTTATATTCCGAAAACAGATAAATATCTGGCACCGCTGCTGGCAGTATTGCCGCTGCAGCTCCTGTCCTACTATGCAGCTCTTACACGCGGCTGTGACGTAGATAAACCGAGAAACCTTGCTAAATCTGTAACTGTAGAATAAAAAATGGAAAACCTGCTGATACTTTCAGCAGGTTTTTTCACTAGTATATCTAAATAGAGGTGTTTAATATGCTGAATAAAGAAAGATTGATTGAAGAGTTTATTGAACTGGTAAGTGTTCCTTGCCCCAGTAAGGATGAACGGCAGGAAGCTGAGCTTATTATGCGCAAGCTGAAAGAACTTGGCATAGAAGCAGAAATGGATGATGCCGGTGGAAAAGCTGGCGGTACCTGTGGTAATGTATGGGCTTATATCAAAGGGAATTGTCCGCAGGCTCCGGTATTATTTTTTGAAGCACATATGGATTCAGTAGCGCCTACTACAGGTACTAAAGTGGTGCGGAAAGACGGAGTTTTGTATTCTGACGGAACGACTACGCTAGGTGGTGATGACAAGGTAGGTATTGCTGCTGCTTTGGAAGCAGTACGCGCTATCAAGGAAGATAAGCTGCCTCATGGTGATATTCAGCTGTGCTTTACTATTGGTGAAGAAATTGGCTGCTTAGGTGTAGTTAATATGGATAAAGCACGTATTAAGGCTGACTTCGGTTATTGTCTGGATATTGGCGGTGAGATTGGTGAAATAGTTTATGCAGCACCAAAGCTTTATGAACTGTTTGTCAAGGTTACTGGCAAGGCTGCTCATGCTGGTATTGCGCCGGAAAAAGGCATAAATGCTATTATGCTTGCTGCTGAAGCACTGCACAGACTGCCTGGGTATGGTCGTATTGATGAAGAAACTACTTTAAACGTAGGTGTTTTTCATGCCGGTGTAGGCAATAATGTAGTTGCTCCGCAAGCTGATTTTGTTGTGGATATGCGCTCGCTTAATGTAGAAAAACTGGAAAAACTTAAAGATGAGGTTTGTGCTGTAATTACTGCTGCTGTGGAAGAAGGCGGCGGTAAGGTTGAGATTGACGTTAAGGAAGGCTGCCCGGCAGTGGCAGTAGCCCGTGATCATGCATGTATTAAATTGGCACAGAAAGCGGCTGCTAATTTAGGGCATAAGTCTATTTTAAAAACAACTGGCGGCTGCAGCGACGGCAATTATCTGTGCGGTTATGGTTTGCCCTGCGCTCTTTTAGCTACTGGTATGAGCAATGTTCATACGACTGAAGAATATCTGAAAGAAGACGATCTGTTTGGTACAGCTCAATGGGTATATGAAATTATCCGCTTGGCTGCAGAAAAGAAATAAAAATATTTTTTATTCTAAATTAATTTTAGAATGCATAAAAGGGTTATGTTAATACGTTCATATATTGCCATATATGTGTTAGATAAGGTTTGTAATTAGATGTGCTGATTATAAAGTGTGGATTTATTTCTTTAAACGATGTATGTTTACTTATCTGAATTTAATTATAAAGAAACAAGGAAAAATCTAATGGAAATTATAAAAATTGATGATGGCGATAAAAAAAAGTATATGGGGCTATTATTGTTAGCGGATGAACAAGAAAGTATGATAGACAAGTACCTTGAACGTGGGGAAATGTTTGTACTTAACGATAATGGAGTAAAAGCTGAATGTGTAGTTACAAGTGAGGCATATGGTATTTATGAGCTTAAAAATATTGCAGTTGTGCCTGACAGTCAACGCAAGGGTTATGGTAAACGACTGATTGATTATCTATTTTTCCATTACACTGACTGTGATACTTTATTTGTCGGAACTGGTGATGTTCCTTCATCATTTTGCTTTTATCACAAATGCGGCTTTACAGAATCACATCGTATAAAGAATTTTTTCACGGACAATTATGATCATCTGATATTTGAAGATGGAAAGCAGCTTGTTGATATGGTATATTTGAAACGGAAACGCTAAAATCTTATTTGTTACACTGATTTTTATTTATTTTGTAAATGAGTATGAAGAAAAAATATTAAGTCAGACACTGCTAATAAAAAATTGTCTGGCAACAGTGTACATATATATTTAATAAAAAATGTAAGCTATAGTTTTGAAATAATAATTTCAAGATATCTTTTTATTATCCCTGTACTTTATGGTACAGGGATTTTTTCTTAAACAAAGGTTTGCGAAATTTGCGTGAAAGAGCTTTAAAAAATTTTTTTCTAATGATACAATAACAATAGATAATTTTTGTTGATTAGCATATTGTTATAAATTAAGGAGGAAGAAGATGAAGCTTATTTCATGGAACGTAAATGGCCTGCGGGCGTGTATGAATAAAGGTTTTAAAGATTTTATGGACAGCGTAGATGCTGATATTTTCTGCGTGCAGGAAACTAAAATGCAGCGTGAGCAGGCAACTTTTGTTTTTGATGGTTATGAAGAATATTGGAACAGTGCGGAAAAGAAAGGTTACAGCGGAACTGCTGTTTTCAGTAAAACCAAGCCGTTAAGTGTAAGCTATGGCCTGGGAATTGAAGAGCATGATAAAGAAGGCAGAGTAATTACTGCTGAATTTCAGGACTTTTATCTGGTGAACGTATATACGCCTAATGCTCAGCGCGGGTTGGAAAGATTGGATTACCGCATGGTATGGGAAGATGTATTCCGTCGTTATGTTAAAGAACTGGATGAGAAAAAACCGGTTATTATCTGTGGTGATTTAAATGTTGCACATAATGAAATAGATTTGAAGAATTTTAAGACCAATGTCGGTAATGCCGGTTTTACCTATGAAGAACGCGGCAAAATGACCGAACTTTTGGCAAGCGGCTTTGTGGATTCCTTCCGTTATCTGTATCCTGATAAAACTGGTGCTTACAGCTGGTGGAGCTATATGTTTAAAGCTCGTGAGAAGAATGCCGGTTGGCGTATTGACTCTTTTATTGTTTCGAAAAAGCTGGCTGACAGGATTGAAGATGCGGTAATTTATCCGGAGGTTATGGGCAGTGACCATTGCCCGGTAGGATTGCTGTTAAAATAAGGTGATATTATGGATTTTAAGATTCAGGCGCCCTTTGAGCCGGCCGGCGACCAGCCGCAGGCTATTGAAAAGCTGGCTGATGGAGTGGAGAAAGGACTGCATGCTCAGGTTCTTTTAGGTGCTACTGGTACAGGCAAGACCTATACTATTGCCCAGGTAATAAATAAGGTACGCAAGCCTACACTGGTAATTGCGCATAATAAGACGTTGGCTGCACAGCTGACCAGCGAGTTAAAGGCATTCTTTCCAGAAAATGCTGTAGAATATTTTGTTTCTTATTATGACTATTATCAGCCGGAAGCGTATATTCCTCAGTCCGATACTTATATTGAAAAGGACGCTTCTATTAACGACGAGATTGATAAGCTGCGCCACTCGGCTACCAGCGCTTTATTTGAGCGTCGTGATGTAATTATTGTGGCCAGTGTATCCTGTATCTATGGTTTGGGTGCGCCGCAGGAATATTATGATATGGTGCTGTCGCTGCGCCTTGGTCAGATTATTGACCGACAGAAGATACTGCATAAACTGGTAGAAATACAGTATGACCGCAATGATATAGATTTTAAACGTGGTACTTTCAGGGTACGCGGCGATGTTATCGAAGTTATACCTGCTGCCTATGGTGAAAAGGCTGTGCGCATCGAGATGTTTGACGATGAAGTTGAACGCATTATGGAATTTGATGTGCTGACTGGTGAAATTTTGGCACAGAGAAACCATGTGGCTATTTTTCCTGCTTCTCACTATGTTACCAGCAGAGAAAATCTTGAGCGTGCTATGGAGGACATCAAGGCAGAACTGGAAGAACGGCTGGCAGATTTAAACGAGCATGGGAAATTGCTGGAAGCACAGCGCCTGGAACAGCGTACTAATTATGATTTGGAAATGATGAATGAAATGGGTTATTGCTCCGGTATAGAAAACTATTCCAGACATCTTGCCGGACGTAAGGCAGGAGAGGCTCCTTTTACTCTGGTTAATTATTTTCCAAAAGATTTTCTGCTGGTCATTGATGAATCTCATGTGACATTACCGCAGATAAGGGCAATGTATGCCGGCGACCGTTCCCGTAAGGAAATGCTGGTAGAGCACGGCTTCCGTCTGCCGTCTGCTTTTGATAACAGACCGCTTACTTTTGACGAGTTTCAGGAGCAGGTTAATCAGGTCATCTATGTTTCGGCGACACCGGCAAAGTATGAGCTGGAGCAGTCGGAACAGACAGTAGAACAGATTATCAGGCCGACAGGCTTGCTTGATCCTAGTATTGAAATACGTCCGATTAAAGGACAGATAGACGATTTGCTGGGAGAAATTCATAAGGTAACAGATGCAGGTGAACGCATTCTTGTAACAACTCTGACTAAACGCATGGCAGAGGATTTAACCGAGTATCTGAAACAGGCTGGTGTACGAGTACGTTATCTGCATTCGGAGATTGCTACGATTGAACGTGCTGAGATAATTGATGCTCTGCGTGCCGGTAAGTTTGATGTTTTAGTAGGCATTAACCTTCTGCGTGAGGGCCTGGATTTACCGGAAGTATCGCTGATTGCTATTTTAGATGCAGATAAGGAAGGTTTTCTGCGCAGTGATACGGCGATGATACAGACTATTGGCCGTGCGGCGCGTAATGCCCATGGCAGGGTTATTATGTATGCTGACAGGATAACGGATTCCATGCAGCGTGCTATTGACGAAACTAACAGACGCCGCGAAAAACAGCAGGCTTATAACCAGGAGCACGGCATTGTGCCTAGAACTGTATATAAAGAACAGCGCCAGCTTATTAAGCTGACGAAGGTTGCTGAAAGTGAAGGCGTAGCAGCTTATGAAGAAAAAACTCTGAAGAAAAAATCTTCCAAGGAGCTGCAGAAACTGGCACGAGAGCTGGAAAAACAGATGCAGGAAGCTGCTAAGGCTCTTGATTTTGAAGCAGCTGCCGAATTACGTGATAAATTGATTGTTATTAAGGGGCAGTTGGGACAAAAGCTGGTGCCGAAGCGCAAAAAGTAGGAGTAAATATAGGAAAATGCAGGATAAATTGATTGTAAAAGGTGCTAGACAGCACAATCTTAAAAATATAACGGTAGAAATACCGCGTAATAAAATGGTAGTTATCACCGGTCTGTCCGGCAGCGGTAAGTCATCTTTGGCTTTTGATACTATTTATGCTGAGGGACAGCGACGTTATGTTGAATCATTATCAGCTTATGCCAGACAATTTTTAGGTCAGATGGATAAGCCGGAGGTGGATTATATTGAAGGTCTGAGTCCGGCTATTTCTATTGACCAAAAAACTACCAGCCGCAATCCGCGTTCTACTGTAGGCACAGTAACGGAAATTTATGACTATCTGCGTCTGCTGTATGGACGTGCAGGCGAGCCTCACTGCCCTAAATGCGGCAAGCTTATTGAACAGCAGACAGTGCAGCAGATCGTAGACCGCGTATTGGAAATGGAGCAGGGAACCAAGTTTATGGTTATGGCCCCTATGGTACGCCAGCGTAAGGGTGAGCATGTCAGAGTTTTTGATGAAATGCGCCGTGCTGGCTATGTGCGCGTCTATGTAGATGGCAGTGTATTTACACTTGATGAAGAGATTAAGCTGGAAAAAAATAAAAAACACAGCATTTCGGTGGTTATTGACCGCTTGGCTGTACGTGACGGTATCCAGCAGCGTCTGTCTGATTCTGTGGAAACAGCGTTGAAATTAGCTGACGGTTTTGTAGAAATAGGGATTATTGGTGGCGAGGTACAGCTTTACAGTGAACACTTTGCCTGCAATGACTGCGGCATCAGTTTGCCGGCTATTGAACCGCGTCTGTTTTCCTTTAATAATCCTTATGGAGCATGCCCGGCCTGCACAGGACTAGGCATGAATATGGAGTTTGATAAGACGCTCATTATTCCTGATGGCAGTAAGACTTTTGCTGAGGGGGTTATTCAGTCTTTCAGCAATAATCTTAATTCCTATAGAATGAAACAGCTTGAAGCTGTTCTTACTGCTTTTGGCTACAGCTTAAATGATACCTGGGACAATCTGCCTGCCGAAGTACAGCAGCTTTTGTGGGAAGGAACAGGTGAAGAAAAATATCAGTTCTGGTATGAGAATCTGCAGGGTGAAACCAAACTGCACGAAACAGTTTTTGACGGTATTTTGCCGATTATGAAAAAACGCTATCGTGAAGCTTTTTCTGACAGCATGCGTCAGGAGCTGGAAGAATTTATGACCAGTAATCCTTGTCCGGTATGTCACGGTGCGCGTCTTAAACCGGAAGTACTGTCCATCCTTATTGGCGGCAAAAATATCTGCCAGGTGACTGCATTGACAGTGCGTGACTGCATCAGCTTTTTTGAAAAATTGCAGCTGACAGAAAGACAGCAGATTATTGCCCGGCAGGTACTTAAGGAAATTATGGCTCGTCTGCGTTTCCTTAACGATGTTGGCTTAGATTATCTTACTTTGGACCGCAGTGCCGGTACTCTGTCCGGCGGTGAAGCGCAGCGCATCAGGCTGGCTACGCAGATTGGCAGCGGCTTGACAGGAGTGCTCTATATTCTTGATGAGCCAAGTATAGGACTGCACCAGCGAGATAACGGCAAACTGCTGGAAACACTCAAGCATCTGCGTAATCTTGGCAATACTCTTATTGTTGTAGAGCATGACGAAGAGACCATGTATGCAGCTGATGAAATTATTGATATCGGTCCCGGAGCTGGTGAGCATGGCGGACAGGTTGTGGCACAGGGAACAGCAGAAGAAATTAAGCTGGCAGAAGACTCTGTAACAGGTCAGTATCTGAGCGGACGTAAGTTTATAGCTGTGCCTAAGCAGCGCAGAGCTTGTGATGGACGTTATATTACTGTTAAAGGCGCAAAAGGCAATAACCTGAAAAATATTGATGTGTCCATACCGCTGGGTGTGTTTACTGTTGTCACCGGCGTATCCGGCAGCGGCAAATCGACGCTGATTAATGATATTCTTTATAATGCACTGGCTTCTAAGCTGCATGGAGCACGTGTGCGTCCGGCAGAATATGGCAGCATTGAAGGCCTGGAATATACTGATAAGGTTATCAATATCGACCAATCGCCTATTGGACGTACACCTCGTTCTAATCCGGCAACTTATACCGGTGTTTTTGATTTTATTCGTGAACTTTTCAGTCAGACTAATGAAGCGAAAGCGCGTGGCTATAAGCCGGGACGTTTCAGTTTTAACGTCAAAGGCGGACGCTGTGAGGCCTGCCGCGGTGATGGCGTCAATAAAATAGAAATGAATTTTCTGCCTGATGTTTATGTGCCCTGTGAGGTATGTCATGGCTCCCGTTATAACCGAGATACATTGGAAGTACATTATAAGGGAAAGACAATCGCCGAAGTGCTTGATATGACTGTCAGTGAAGCCTGTGAGTTTTTCAAAAATATTCCGCGTATTGCCCGCAAGCTGGAAATTTTGCAGGATGTAGGCTTAGGCTATATTCATCTGGGGCAGGCGGCAACGACGCTTTCCGGCGGTGAAGCTCAGCGCGTTAAATTGGCTACGGAGCTTTCGCGCCGCAGTACAGGACGCACAGTATATATTTTAGATGAACCTACGACAGGCCTGCATATTGCTGATGTGCATAAATTGCTGGAAGTATTGCAGCGTTTGGTAGAAGCAGGCGACAGTGTTATTGTTATTGAGCATAACCTTGATGTAATCAAAACAGCTGATTATATTATCGACCTCGGTCCTGAGGGCGGTGACAAAGGTGGTACCTTGGTTGCCTGCGGTACGCCTGAAGAGGTTGCTAAGAACAAAAAATCCTATACAGGTCAATATATTAAGCAGGTACTGGATCAGGCTAAGAAAAACGGGTGGTATCAATGATTGCGGAAGATTTCAGTGAAAACATACGCGAAGCATTAGCCGTTCTGCCGGATAAGCCTGGCGTTTATCTGATGCATGATAAGGATGGCAAAGTTATCTATGTAGGCAAGGCAGTAGTGCTCAAAAATCGTGTGCGCAGTTATTTCCGCAATCTTGCATCTCATACGCCTAAAGTGCGTGCCATGGTAGCAAAGATTGCCGATATTGAGACGATTGTTACCAGTAGCGAGGTAGAAGCGCTGATTCTGGAATGTAATCTGATAAAAAAATATCGTCCGCGTTATAATATTATGCTTAAGGACGATAAAAGCTATCCGTATTTAAAGGTAACGCTGAACGAAGAATTTCCGCGGCTGTATGTAACGCGCAGGCAAATGCGTGACGGTGCCAAATATTACGGGCCATATGCAGATGCCGGTGCTATGCATGCTACCGTAAAGCTGCTGCGCAGCATGTTTCCGCTGCGTACCTGTCGGACGATGAACGCCGAGCGTCCCTGCTTAAACTATCATATTAAACGCTGCCTGGCTCCCTGTGCCGGCTTGGTATCTAAAGAAGAATACGGTAACATGATTAAGTCTGTCTGTATGGTATTGGATGGCAGGACAACGGAACTGGAACGGGATTTGAAACGTAGAATGCAGGAGGCAGCAGACAATTATGCCTTTGAAGAAGCTGCCCGTCTGCGTGACCAGCTGCAGGCTGTTATGCGCTTTAATGAGCAGCAGAAAGCTGTTACTGGACAGGACAGTGATATGGATATTATCGGCTTTGCGAAAGATATGACAGGTATCTGCATTCAGATATTTTTTGTACGCAAAGGCAAGCTGCTGGGAAGGGATAATTTCTTTTTGCAGGATGATGGCGAATCAGAGCAGGAGGTTATTACTGCTTTTGTAAAGCAATACTATAACGAGGCTTCGTATGTTCCTCGAGAAATAGCTTTGCCAGTGCTGCCGGATGCAGAAGAACAGGCTGTTATTGAACAGTGGCTGGCAGAGAAAGCGCAGCGTAAGGCAGAGCTTGTGCGTCCTCAGCGTGGTGTAAAAAAAGACTTATTGCAGCTGGCAAATGATAATGCTGTAAAACTTTTAGAAGAACGCTTGCGCAAGGGGCAGCTGTCACTGAAAAATGATGTGCAGGCAGCAGAAGAGCTGCAGCAGGCTTTGGGGCTTCCTAATCCGTTGGAGCGCATGGACTGCTTTGATATTTCTCATACGCAGGGCAGCGAAACAGTTGCTTCTATGGTTGTATTCCGTAACGGCAGTATCAGTAAGAAAGACTACAGGCGTTATAAGATTGTTTCGGCAGAGGGTAAGCCAGATGACTTTAAGTCCATGCAGGAGGTTGTTTATCGGCGGTATAAAGATTACGAAGACTTACCAAGTCTGGTAGTAATTGACGGTGGTAAAGGACAGCTGAGTTCTGCGCTGGAAGTTATCAGAGGCTTAGGCCTGCATGATTTGCCTGTTATTGGTCTTGCCAAGAGAGAAGAAGAAATTTTTAAAGAAGGACAGAGCGAAAGTATTTTGCTGGACCGTGATTCAGCGGCGCTGCATCTTATTCAGCGTATTCGTGATGAAGCCCATCGTTTTGCTATTACCTATCACCGCAAGCTGCGTGGAAAACGTAATCTGGTATCTGTACTTGACCATGTAGAAGGTATTGGCAGTAAGCGCAGACAGGAATTATGGAAAGCTTTTAAAACTTTGGATGAAATGAAAGCAGCCAGTGTAGAAGAATTGGCTGCAGTAGAAAGCATGAATTATGCAGCGGCACAGAAACTCTATGACTTTTTTAGACTGGAGTTATCGGAAAAGAAAGCTTTGTTAAAATAATTTAAGTAAATTTCACAATAAGCACTAACGGAAAATAATTATTTATGTTATAATCAAAACAACAGAATTTGTAAAGGAGTGCAATGACTATGAAAAAATGGGTTTGCAATATTTGTGGCTATGTTTATGATCCTGAAGTTGGCGATCCGGATAACGGCGTTGAAGCAGGTACTGCATGGGAAGATGTTCCTGCAGATTGGGTATGCCCTCTATGCGGTGTTGGTAAAGACGATTTCAGTGAAGAAGCATAAGAAAAAAGCTCTGCAACAGCAGAGCTTTTTTTTATATCTTTTAAGTGATAATTTTACCAAGATTTAACATAGTAAAACAGGATTTTAACATGATAATGTTAAATTAAATAAGTTAATATGCAGAAAAATGAGGGTGGCTGAAATGATAATCTGTGTGGAAGATGAACAAAATATTTGCGAATTGGAAGTATATACTTTACAATCTGTTGGTTTTCAGGCTAAAGGCTGCGGCAGCGGCAAAGAGCTTTTTGCCGAGCTGGAATACGAGATACCGGAGCTTATTCTGTTGGATATTATGCTGCCCGATGAAGATGGTCTCAGCATTTTAGAAAAGCTGCGTTCTGACAAGCGTTATGCAGCCATTCCTGTTATTATGGCTACAGCAAAAGGCTCAGAATTTGATAAGGTTAAGGGTTTGGACAGTGGTGCTGACGATTATATAGCCAAGCCGTTTGGCATGCTGGAAATGGTATCGCGTATTAAGGCTGTATTACGCCGCTGCGGTAAAGAAAAACAGACTGGTAATATTATCAAGGTAGAAGATTTGCTTGTAAATATTTCTGAGCATACCGTAACAGTAGGCAGTGAAAATGTTATTCTTACATTAAAGGAATATGAGCTTTTGAAAAAGTTCTTGACCAATCCCGGTATTGTATTCTCTCGTGATAAGCTGCTTAATGATATTTGGGGTTATGAATTCAGCGGTGAAACACGTACTGTAGATGTTCATATCAGAACGTTAAGACAAAAACTGGGCACTGCCGGAGAGCTGATTGAAACTATTCGCGGTGTAGGCTACAGAATGGTAAATAAAAAATGAGAAAGAAAATATTCTACAGCTTATTTTTTCTGACATTTACAGCTTTGATATTAGCCGCGTCCTTGTTTTTATGGGTAACATACAGGCAGGTTTCGCAGGAAAATATCAACGGCTTAAAAAATCAGGCGCATCTTATGATAGCTTTATATCGTGATGGGCAGTTAAATTTTCAAAGACTTAAGGAAAGTAGTATTTTAGACAGGGTAACGGTACTTTCTCCTGAAGGAAATGTGCTGTTTGATAATTATGTCGATGCTGAAACAATGGAAAATCATCTGCAGCGAGAGGAAGTACAGCAGGCTCTGCATAATAAAGAAGGCTATGCTGTCAGAATGTCGGATACACTTGGTAAAGAGGTTATTTACTATGCTGTACTGATGCCTGACGGAGATGTTCTGCGTTTTGCCAGAGTAAATGATACAGTACTGATGCGTTTTGCCAGTGTCAGCCATTATGTACTGGGTATACTGCTGATTTTGATAGCCGGTGCTTTTTTTGCTGCACGTTCTATTACGGCCAGAGTTATTAAGCCTTTGGAAAAGATTGATTTGGACAGACCTTTAACCGGTCCGCCTCTTACTTATCCTGAGCTGCAGCCTTTGCTGGAGCGTATCGTTACACAGCAGCGGAAGCTGGAAAAAGAGATGCGCAGGTATAAGAATAAAAAGCAGGAGCTGAAAGCTGTAACCAATAATATGGATGAAGGCTTACTGTTTTTAGATAACAGCGGTGAAATTGTTTCTATTAACAAAAGTGCTGTAAGATTTTTTGCCAGCGAAAAACAAGAGCTGATTGGTAAAAATCTTTTGACATTGAGTCTGGGCAAAGAAATTGAAAAATTATTTGCCAAGATAGATACTGCAGGAAAGGGAAGCCTGCTTTTATCCAGGGGCAGCAGCTATTATCAGCTTAACGGCAGTAAGATTGGCGATAAAGGCATGGTACTGCTAATTATGGATGTAACAGAAAAAACTGCTTCGGAAAAGCTGCGCCGTGAGTTTTCTGCCAATGTTTCACATGAGCTTAAAACACCCTTACAGTCTGTCTTGGGATATTCGGAAATCATGCTTAATGGATTGGTCAAAGAAGACGACAGGCCAAGATTTCTGCGTAAGATTTATGATGAAGCAAAAAATTTATTGCAGCTAATTGATGATATTATCAAATTATCCCGTTTGGAAGAGCAGCAGCAGGATATGCTGGAAAAATTCAATCTGCGTAAGGTTTTGGAGCAGGCAGTACAGCGTATGGCTGATAAAGCTTCAAAAAATAAAATTACTGTTAATCTGGAATGCGGGGCTGCTGAATACCTTATGCAGGGGATTCCTTCGATGCTGGAAGAAGTGTTTGCAAATTTACTGGATAATGCTATCAAGTATAATCGTCCAGGCGGCAGTGTCACTATGAAGGTTATCGAAAAAGAAAACAAATGGGTAATTTCTGTAGCTGATACTGGTATAGGTATTGCACCGGAGGAAAAAGACAGGATTTTTGAAAGATTCTATCGTATTGATAAAAGTCGGCATAAAGCAGTAGAAGGAACTGGTCTGGGGCTTTCTATTGTTAAACATGGTATCATTTTCCATAAAGGTACGATTAAAGTATTAAGTGCCCAGGGAAAAGGAACAGAATTTGTAATAAAATTGCCTAAGACTTTGGTGTAAAATAAAAACGCTTATGGATTTTTCCATAAGCGTTTTTGCTTTCTATTTATTCTTTCCAGGCGGTTTCCAGATAGCTGCAGCAATCATTAATAGCTGAAAGTTCAAGTTCTTCTGCTTTGCCTGCATCACAGGCAGCGGCGATAGCTGGGTCAATAGGAAGATTTGCCAGTACTTTTAGGCCGTAGGCAGCAGCAGTTTGTTCCAAGTGGCTTTCACCGAAGATTTTATAATCTTTGCCATTATCAGGGCAGTGAAAATAGGAATAATTTTCCACTAAGCCTAAGATGGGGATATTCATCATTTTGGCCATTTTTACTGCTTTAGCGACAATCATAGAAACCAGTTCCTGAGGAGAGGTTACTACGATGATGCCATCTACAGGCAAGGATTGAAAAACGGTTAAAGGCACATCGCCGGTTCCGGGCGGCATATCTACAAACATAAAGTCGATATCTGTCCAGACAACATCGGTCCAAAATTGTTTTACCATATTGGCAATCATAGGACCACGCCAGATTACAGGGTCAGATTCATCCTGCAAAAACATGTTAGCTGAGATAACTTCGATGCCGGAAGCTGTAATAAGTGGCATAAGGCCTATTTCGCTGCCGCTGGCTCTGCCGGAAAGACCAAAAGATTTAGGTATGGATGGGCCAGTAATATCGGCATCTAAAACAGCGGTACGATGTCCGCGTTTACGCATTGCTGTAGCCAGCAGAGAGGTAACCAATGATTTGCCTACACCGCCTTTGCCGCTGACGATACCAATAACTTTTTTAACACTGCTCATAGGATTAAGGGCAGCGGAGAAATCAGAATGATGTTCACCGGCATGCTCGCAGCCTTCACAGCTGCTGCGTCCGCAGGAAGTATTACTGCATTGTTTTTCTTGTTCACTCATTATATTTTCCTCCAAAAGATAATACTAATTTATATATTCTGCTTTTAGCGTAATATACCTGCCGCAGAGAGAAAATAAAAAGACCTGCAGTTTCTAACTGCAGGTCTTTAAGATGTTTAATTTTTTTGTGTACAGGCTTTCCAGATAAAGCCAAGTACGATACCGGCTATACAGGGAACAACCCAGCCGAAGCCAATGTTATACAAGGGCATATAAGCTTCAAGAGAAGCATGGATAAAACCGGTGTTGATACCTGCTGCTTTCAAGCCATCCAAAATTGCAAAGATGGTAGTAAAAAGAACGCATGGACGAAAGATGTAAGGATCTCTTTTGAAAATACCGCTGCATACGTTTAACAGTACCAGTACGATAACTATTGGATACAGCATGCAGAGTACCGGGATAGAGAACTTAATGATGTTGCTGAGACCAACGTTGGATACGGCAAAGCTGAAAACAGAAATTGCCAGCACGTAACGTTGATACTGAATTTTCTCATTAAACAAAGCATTAAAGTAACCGGAAATGGAAGAGGTGAGACCGATGCTGGTAGTAATGCAGGCAAAGAAGATAATCAGAGCCAGAATTACTTTACCAAAGTTGCCCATGTAATGAACGGCAATCTGGTTGAGCAGCTGACCGCCGTTGCTGACAATGCCGAAAGCTTGAACGCTGGTTGCACCGGTGTAAGCCAGAGAAGAATAGATAAGAGCAAGGAAAGTAGCTGCAATAATGCCTGCGTAAATGCAAAGTCTTGTCAGCAGCTTGTGATCAAGAATGCCCTTGGATTCTATAGCGTTGACGGTTGCTGCGCCAAAAAGCATTGCTGCTAAGAGGTCCATGGTATTATAACCTTCCTGGAAACCTTTGAAGAAAGGAACTTCAGCATAGTCTCCCTGAGCTGCTTGGGTAGGTCCAAGAGGATCAAGCAGTACAAAAGCAATGAGGATGGCAAGACAGATTAACAGCATAGGTGTCATAATCTTGCCGATATTGTCAATTATCTTAGAAGGATTTACTGAGAGATAATAGGTCAGTAAAAAGAAGAATAAGCTGTAAGCTATCATGCCCAGATCGTGATAACCGGCAGGTACAAAGGCCAAAATACCAGTATCAAAAGAAACTGCTGCAGTACGGGGGATAGCGAAAAAAGGTCCGATAGTAAGTGCACAGATAATAACTAATGCTTTAGCAAAGTTAGGATGTACGGGAGAAGCAAGGTTATCCGGGTTATCGCTGCGGTTAATTGCCATAGCAATGATACCCAAAAGAGGAAGACCTACGCCGCTGATGCAAAAACCGATAGTAGCAGACAGCAGATTATCTCCGGCAGCTTGGCCTAAAACCGGCGGAAAAATGAAGTTGCCGGCACCGAAAAAGAATGAGAACAGCATTAAGCCGATAGGTAGTATTAAAGATAGACTGATTTTTTGCTCCATAAAAATTCTCCTGATTTAGTATTGTTGCAGACTAGTGCTAAAAATAAAAAAACTTCTCCAAGTTTAGATTGGAGAAGGATTCTCACTGCGAATTATTATAATAAATTTATAGTAGTTTTGCAACATTTTATTGTAGACAATATTTATTCAATGTAACAGGCTAAATAACATAAAAAATTTTGAAATATACAAAATAAGACAGAAAATTATAATATTTATACAAAAATAAGAAAAACCTCCGTTAGCGAAACGGAGGTTTTTTGTAGTTATTTTACAATAAGACGGAAATATTTTTTCTTACCTTTACGAATTAACAGACTTTTGTCCTCATCAAACATACTTTCAGCAAAGCATGCATCTACGTCAGTGAGTACATTATCTTTAATATACAGTCCGCCTTGAGCAATCATTTGTCTTGCTTCACGCTTACTGGAGAAAATTTTGCCGGCAGTCAATACATCGATAACTTTGCCGTTCATATCAGCAGAGGTGATTTCAACAGTAGGGACATTTTCCAGATTATTGCCGCCGCCGAACAGAGCTTCAGCTGCCTGCTGTGCTTTGGTAGCTTCTTCTTCACCATGTACAAGCTTGGTAACTTCGAATGCCAGTACTTTTTTAGCGATGTTGATTTCTGCGTCTTTCAGTGCACCGAGACGGCGTACTTCGTCCATCGGCAGGAAGGTAAGCAGGCTGAGGCAGTTTTCTACGTCATTGTCATCGACGTTACGCCAGTATTGATAGAAATCGTAGGGAGAAGTTTTTTCAGGGTCAAGCCACAGAGCACCTTTTTCAGTTTTACCCATTTTGCGGCCGTCGCTGGTGGTCAGCAGCTTGCAGGTCATGCAGAAAGCAGGTTTTTGTTCTTTACGACGGATAAGCTCAACACCTGCCAGCATGTTAGACCATTGGTCGTCGCCGCCTAATTCCATGATGCATCCGTATTCTTTATTTAAACGCCAGAAATCATAGCTCTGCATAATCATATAGTTGAATTCGAAGAAAGAAAGACCACGTTCCAGACGTTTTTTGAAACATTCAGCGGTCAGCATACGGTTTACAGAAAAATGTACGCCTACTTCGCGCAGCAGCTGGATGTAGTTCAAATCTAAAAGCCAATCAGCGTTGTTAGCCAAAATTGCTTTGCCATCAGAAAAATCAATGAAACGGCTCATTTGTTTTTTGAAGCAGGCAATATTATGGTTGATAAATTCAGGGGTCAGCATTTTACGCATTTCATCTTTGCCGCTGGGATCACCAACCATGCCGGTGCCGCCGCCTAAAAGGCATATCGGACGATGACCAGCTTTTTGCATATGGCTCATCATCATCAGCGCAATAAAATGGCCTACATGCAGGCTGTCAGCAGTAGGATCAAAGCCTATATAAAAGGTTATTTTCTCTTTTTCCAGCAGTTCTTTAATTTCGTTTTCATGGGACATCTGCTTAATAAAGCCGCGTTCCTGCAAAACATCAAATACGGACATCAAAATACCTCCTAAATATTGCATTGGACAGCTTTTTAACTGCCCATGTATAATAAGCTAAAATCTATAATATTATACAATATCATAGAAGGTTTAGCAAATTGAAAGCTTGTGCCTGCAATATAGTTTTATGCTTTGGTGCTGCCTTGACTGAAAGGAAGCAGTAACATATAATAAAAGGTATGCAGAAAGCTTTAATACTTTTTGAAAGTTTGAATATGGAGGAATAAAAAATGCGTAAAGATTTAGTAGTGCCTGGCGAAGGCGAAGAAAAATATGTCCTGGCTCGTGATGCCCGTGTAGTAACTGTACCATTTTCTCCATTAGAACAGAGAATGGCTGAAGAAAAACCTTATGTAATGGAAAAATTACAGAAATTAAAAGAAATCTTAGGTGAAGAAACTTTTCATCGCCTGATTAGCAAGGTTCATAATATTAACTATGCAGGCAACAGAATTTTGCTTGTTGCAGAAAGTGAGCTGCATCGTTCAAATATTGAGCGTGATTGCCTGTGTGCAATAGCTG
>ENA-UONS01001292-UONS01001292.1-human-gut-metagenome-genome-assembly--contig:-CS19-NODE-1292-length-23653-cov-4.965463_pt1 | contig 23653 bp, 12 predicted proteins | sample MGYA00242458_ERZ724005 | MGnify/ENA metagenome assembly ERZ724005
ATATCTCTGTTTCATCCATATTGTACAAAAACTATACAAATATAAAAGAAAAATAGATAAACTTCTATATTATTTGAAAAAATCATGCAAAAACAGGTCTTTTTATTCAAATATCTAAAGATTTTACTTCCGAAAGAAAGAGTGCGGAATAACGGAAGAATCTGTTAACCAGAATATTCTTTCATCATCCCGCACCCTGCACTATTGAAAACTTTTTTAATTCATCGTCACTTCCGTACGATCTCCTGTTGCCGACACAGCATACAATTTAAACCCTTCTTTCCAGCTGAGAGGCAAAATAAACGTATGTGTAGAAGATGGAGTGGTTTCACCACTGCAAACAAAAATCAACTTTCCATCTGCATCCTTTACTTCATAAGCCACTACATTTTTCCATCCTTGGATAGTTATCGCTTCACCAATAGCCTCCGTCTTCCCTTCTGTGAAGCTTTTGGCAGTGTGTGTTGCGTGCGAACCTGCCACTACCGATGCCCTACTTTTATATAGTTCAAACGAATTGTCCGATATGTACTCCAAGGCTACATCGGGTTTGGAATATCCCAAGCCATTTACTTTATGCCTTAACGCATCTACCATATCCGGCGTTACGGTAAGAGTCCTGGTGTCATAGTCCTCAATTTTTTTATTGATAGGAGTAAGGAATCCCCACTTTTCAAAGAAATCAAGCAGATTCATCTTTGCCGACAGGCAGCAATTATAGACAAAATCCAATTGTATGTCTCCGTCCGTCATGCCTGTATAATCTTTATTACGGGCATACTCATAAACATCCGGATAGAATCCGCCTTTGTCCGACTGTTGCAAAGGAGTCCGTCCCAGCACTTTTCCGAAGTAAAGTTCCAGTTGCCAGAAAGGAACCAGTTTGCAGAAGACATCATTCGCATCGTCACCTATATTTGAAAAATCAGCATGAGAACTACCCGCAACGATTATTCCATTCCAGGCTTTTGAGTATCGATTACGGTAAACATCCCCCATGTCTTCAGTTTGTATACGCGAGCCCTGACCAAAAATTGTTGTCTGGATATACTCGGACATAATGTTATTTGTCACTTCCGTCATTCCGATCCACATCACTCCCAAACGAGTCTGGTTACAGTGACCTATTTCGTGTGCCGGTCCCCAGCAAGCGCTTGTCTTAAGTTTGGAAGGATTACAGATATCACTCATCGTCGTTTGATTATAAGCGGTATGATAGGAAGTGGCATACATATATGATTGATACATGACATTCAAGTACATACGGTTTCTGAACATCTTGTCATATTTCTCCAGTCCCAACAACTGCATTTCGTTCAACGCAATCTGGTCATACAAATCAATCAGTTCGTTTCCGTTATTAGCAGCATATTTACGATAGTCATTCGTTTCGAAAGTCATGTGTACATACTTCCCTACTACGTCAAAATACTTATCCGTAGCTTTTCCCAACAGTTCATTCCAGCGTCCCTCATGTTTCTGCGAGTCAAAATAACCGTTTACTGTTCCCGATGCAAAATGAATCTTCACCGGCAACGCAGCCGCATCATCCAACGTCCGGGTATGGTACATCACGTAAACCAATCCTTTCTCACTGATTGTCAACTTGTTCGTTCCTCGACTCAACGGATAGGTCACTCCTCCGAAGCCGTCACTTTCCGGAGCATCCAGATTCTGTACCTTCAAACTGATGTCATAACCGTGCGTATCGCCCACAAGTACAATCAGGTTTTCATTGGCCTTCACCGAAATACCGGTCGGATTGTCTAAAAGACTATACGGATTCGTTTTATGAGTCCCCGATTGAATATCAGGATTCGGGTATGCTTTAAATTCACCCACACGGAACTCCGGCTCATATTTACCTTTAATCATGTAATAAGCCAGATTCTTAAAGAACGGGAACTCGCACTTCTCAATGTCAGCCTCAGTAATTCCCGCTTTTAGCTCACTACACGTCTCGTCTGCAAAAAGAGTTGAATAATCAAAGGCTTCGGGATTCTTTGCATAAAATTCCATTTCAGCACAAGAAGCAAACCCTTGTCCATCTCCTGCACCAGTTTTTACGATAAAGCGGAAGGATTTAGCACGAACGGGAGCATCGAATAATACTTTAGTAGCAGAAGCGGAACCTAAGAAATCTTTATCAGCCAAAGGAGTGAAAGCACTCCCATCTTCGGAATATTGAATTTCCACTTCCTTAAACTTTCCGTTGGCACCATCCGTGCGAGGATAATAAACCAGATAATCGACATCGGACACTTCTTCCAAATTATAAGTCAGTGTAATGGGGAAGTAATTGCTGCCGGAGTTATTCCAACTGGAATGATAAATGGTAGAGTAGTCTCCGTCAAATGATTTTTCAATCTCTCCACCACCTTGGAAAGAAGAAGCGGTCCCATCCTTTACTTTCAATTTAATATCGCCTTTGATATCTTCCCCCGTGTCGGCATTATATTCATTGAGTCCATGTTGGGTGACAGACACGGTGGCAGAAACCGGTACATCGTTTTCCGTTGCATCTTCCGGCAAGTTTCTCTGTAAATACGATAGTACCTTGTCTTTTGTTGTCCAATATACTGGCACGTACCGAGTAGCAGTAGTCCGTTGTCACCATTTCGGCAGAACGAGTTTTAGGAGCTTCGACAATCCAGTCGGACAGAACCGGTTCTACCTCAACATTGGTAGTCACGGCAAATTTGATTTGCGCACCTACCGCCGGTACTTCAAACGCTTGCTGATCAATCAAGATAGCCGCTTCATAACCTAGCTGACGGACTCTGATCGTTTTCGATAACCCATCTGCCGTAACCGATACGGTAGCTTCACGTACCAATCTTTCGTCACTTTGATCTACGGATATTTTCAGCAGTTTTCCTACAATCGAAGGGCGGCACCAACTTTTATCCGATTGGGCAGTCCACGCAACAGCATTTGTAGTAATCGTCAGACTTTGTTCGCTTGCTTCACTTTTGAAGTCAACTGTTGTTTTACTGATTTCCAATGTAGCAATTGCTATTTCATCGTCGCTGGAACAAGCCGCCAGCAGACTCAAGGGAATCAAGAAAAGCAGTAATAAATATATTCTTCTCATAGTTTTCAATTTAATTTATAAAAGGGGAAAAAGAACGGAGATACAAATATATCCTAGCAATCATTTGTATCTCCGCTATCAATTCTCTGTCAGAGAACGTCACTTATTTCAAGAGACATTAATCCTCCACTACCACTGTCTCTCCGGTTTCGGGATCATAGATTGTCGTTGTCACTTGTTTCAATGCCAGTTCCGACAGAGCAATCCAGTTACTTCCGGAAGTTGCAGACAATACTTTAAACCAGACATATCGAAATGTTTCATCCGAAGAAATTCTGTCCGACATATATGAGGCTTTCCGAGTTCCCGGAAGTTCTGAAAGAGAAGCCAACTTAGTCGTTCCCGTTTCATTTACATAATCAGGCTTCGATCCCACCAGTTCCTTACTTACCAAAATATCCATTTCTTTCGGATTATCACAGTTTGCGTTATCCCTAGCAGTATAAGTGAAACTAAAAAAGTTTGTTTCTTCTTTTAAATCTACTACGATATAATGCGGAAAAGGAGTCGAAGCACTCCAAGACATATGGAAGTAATTATCAGAAGCAGTACTACCGTCAAACAGATTCTTCAACGGCCCTTCTGATGTTTCCTGAGCATCGGTCCATGCATCTCCTTCTCCCGTTATTTTAAAGTCTTTAGAAATAGTTACAGTCTGCTTATTTGCTGCCGCTGCCTGTGCAGTAATAGAACAAATTTCTCCGCCATTACCATCAGCACTGCATGGCTGTAACGTAAACACAATATCTCCATATCTTTTCAATAAATTATCCACCAATATCGTATCACTATATACACTAGCCAGACGTAAACACTCCTTACCACTTTCCGGCAATGTATAAGTAACTTTGATATACTTATAATTAGCATTCTCCGGAATCTTCCATTTCAGTTTTACAGCTCCTGCTTTCGCCTCATAAGAGAGTGTACTCGCATCCAAAGCTGTCGGAGTCGGATAAGATTCATCATCAGAGCAAGCAGTAAAAACCGTCACTCCCAAGATTCCCATTATAATATAAGATAATATTTTTTTCATATTAATAGACATTTTATTGATTAATACCCCGGATTATTCACCAATTGTGGGTCTCTGTTTATATCAGTAGAAGGAATTGGCAACAAATACTGAGTAGGAGATTTAAACTTACGCTCAAAACTGATTTCTGTCAGTTTGGCAAAATCATCAATTGTTGACGCTTTAATATTCATACCTTTCGCTTTTACTCCGAAATATTCCTCAGCCAGAAGCCAACGACGCATATCCCAGAAATTTTGATTCTCCAGATACAATTCAATCATTCTTTCCTGACGGACAATTTCCCGAAGTTTAGATTGGTTCAGCGTAGCTATTCCATTCCATGAAGTTTCTAATGTCGGAATTCCTGCACGTTCTCTGATATAATTGATATATGTCTTAGCATTCGTCAAATCATCTGATGTTCCAATTTCAATGCAAGCTTCTGCATAAGCCAAATATAAATCTGCTAATCTAATAACCGGCCAAGGATATTGGTTCAAAGTCGTACTGCTCGTCCCCACGGTAGTATTGGGATCCACTCCTTTTTTATTCAAATATCCACCAGGACTATAGTTACCATCACGCTGCACGTTAGCTGTACCAATACTACAATTACCTCCCAAAAGGAAACTACATACCAAGCGTCCACCATCTACATAACCATCGCTGTAAGCCGGATTTGTAGCATTGTTCAATACCTCAAAGTAACCACCCTGAAAAGCTATCCAAGCATAATAACGAGGCTCACGGTCTAAATTAAAGAGAATTGTTTTCTGACCCTGTGCAGCTTGAGTAGCATGAGCAGCATCTACACTAACCACTTCGGTTTTCACTTTCGATGCAAATTCCGGATCTTCATCCCAAGGCAAACCATTCTTTGTATAAAAGCGATTCAACATAGCCCAAGTAGGACAAACACCATTCCATGCCCAACCGTCTTTCACAAACGGCAATGATTTATTTTGTACGCCATAGCTACCTTCATTCCGAGTTTCGGCAAACAAAACTTCTACGTTACGTGATTCCCAATCCACCATACCTGTACGCAAACATCTGACAGCTCCTTCTTCGGGGTATGGATTAGCTTCTGACTCATCCAGCCGGTAATCTTTCTTTTTATATAAATCATGTCCGTTCAGCACGGCAAGTTCAATAGCCTCTTTACAGGCATCTCTTGCAAGTACCCACTTATTAGCGTCATAAGTAAGCGGCATCAACTGCACACCATCCTTATCTACAAAGTTGCTATAAAATTTTGAATTACCATTGAATAGCGGCGAAGCTGCATAAAGTCGCATCTTTGCCTTTAATGATTTAGCAGCGATACTAGTGGCAAGTCCGAACTCAGAAGCCGTAGAACGAACAGCCGGCAAATCATTGGCAGCTTCGTCAAACAAATTACATATCCATTCCACACATTCATCATAAGGTGTTCTTCCCAAATATTCTTCCACCGGAGTCGTGATAGAAGGTGTTTCTTTTATCAGCAAAGTAGGACCATAACAACGGGCCATCAAATAATGATAATAAGCTATCAGAAATTTAGTCTGTGCCTTATAATCCACTTTCAAATCGTTTCTCAAATCAGCTACCTTGTCAATCCTTTCAAGCAACATATAACATTGGCGGATACCCTGGAAGAAAGTGTCCCAATAAGAAATTACAGGAGTTGCCGCAGAATAGTTTCCTTTAGGGAAACCGGCAAACGTTTCATGCTCGAATGCAGTAATCACCTCATCACCTGTCATCTGGTCCAAACTACCACTCGATATGTTACACTGCGGCAAATAGGCATAACAAGAATAAAGATAATCTCTCACTGCATCTTTATCAGCATAAGTATCCTCGTCAGTAGTTGTTTCATCCGGAACAATGTCCAGATAGTTACAAGAACTATATCCAATTAATGCAACTAGCAAGAATAAAATTCTATATATTTTTTTCATAATCACTGGTTATTATATGTTTATTTGAATGTAATTTGAACACCTAAGTTGAAAGTTCTCTGAGTAGGATAAGCCATACCTTTTCCTCCACCCATTTCAGGATCCCACAATTTAAACGGAGAGAATGTCAGCAGATTGGTTCCACTCATATAAACTCTTCCCCATTTAAAGTTATAACCAACTTCTGCATTCTTTAATTTCAGGAAAGCGGCGTTTCTCAACCAATAAGTAGAAGATTGCATATTATTATTGTTGTTGTACTTAGTCAAACGAGGATATTTAGCATTCGGATTCTGATTTTCTTTGCTCCAATAATCCTCTGCAATCCACTCCAACACATTGTTTTTACTTTGAGTACCAAAAGGCTCAAAACCACTCATCATCAATGAGACGTTAGCCTGTCCCTGGAAGAATACGGAGAAGTCCCATTTCTTCCAAGTAATAGACGGACCGAAACCATAGATAATTTCAGGAATAGTAGGATGACCAATGGCGACTCTGTCATCGGAGTCTATCTGTCCATCATAATTACCATTTACATCCGGTTGGTCTACATATTTCACATCACCTGCCGCTATTGTTATATTACCTAATGTAGAGGTAGGATTATTCGCTATACCAGCTTCGTCAATATATAGTCCGTCAGCTACATATCCCCATAGTGTATTCAAGGGTTTTCCTACTGCGGACAGAGCCGGACGTATATCAGCGGCCTCATCAGTTTCCATTACACGATTTCTGGCAAACGTAAACGTTCCTTTAAACTGAATTGATAGATCCCTATTGATCTGTTTACCATAATCAACCGCCAGATCAACTCCCCAGTTCTTTACCTTGGCAAAGTTTCCATAGATTACTGTCTTGGCTGCTCCCAGATAATTAGGAATAGAACCTTTTGTAGTAAGGATATTACTTCTGATCTCACGGAATGCGTCAACTGTCAAATTGAGAGAGTTAAATAATTGAATGTCTGCTCCCACATTCAGCTTATGACCTACCTCCCATGTCATATCTTCATTTTCAAATCTTGAGAATGTAGGGCCATTATGTGACTCTTTATGGCTGCCATAACCAGTCTGATAGCTGGGCGAATCATTCAATGTAGTGATTCCCATATACAAGAAACGAGTATAAGGTACTTGGTCGTTACCCACCAAACCATAAGAACCGCGAATTTTGAAATTAGATACTATATTTCTAATTGGTTCCCAGAATTTCTCCTGACTGATATTCCAACCCACTGACACAGAGGGGAAGAATCCGAAACGATGTCCTTTTGCGAAATTCTCAGATCCATTATAACCAGCATTGAACTCAAATAAATAGCGATTGGCATAATCATAAGCAGCACGAACGGCAATACCCATTCTACGTTTGGGCAAAGAGTTCAATAAACTGGAATTAACATTTGAGTTATATTCATCCTGGTTATACAACAACATACCACCTACATGATGATCGCCAAAAGCACGGTCATAATTAAAGTAACCTTGAATGTAAAAGCGTCTGTCACCGTCAGTACCAAAGAAAGAATCTAACGTATGATTGGTTGCATCTCCTATTGAATTTACTGTATAATTATATGTTCCATCTTCATTCTTGGTATAGTCAGTCAGCTGGTAAGTATTATAACCCTGTAAACGATATTTGGAATTATAACTCCAGTTCTTAAATGAAATCAATGCTTTGAAGCTCAATCCTTTGGTAATAAAATCAAGTTTCTGATCAAAGTCCAGATTGGCAACGACCGTACTCTCGAACGTATCCTTATATCCCATACTGGACACAGCAACAGGGTTTACAGGATTATAGTTACCTGCCACAATACTACCCCAACGATACCATTTCTCATCTTCTTGCGGATACATTACAGGAAAATCGACCGGGTTAGTTCCCATGATAGCCCCAAAAATATTATCTACACCGGCTCCTTCTGAAGTTGTCAACGGACCATGCATATTGTTCAACTGTACATTCAAGTGTAAAGACAAAGTAGAAGTCTTCGACATATGGAAGTCCACATTATTCTGAAATGCATATTTCATATAGTCGATATTATTCTTATAAGAGAAGAAGTTGCTGGAACGGTCTTTCAGCATACCTGTTTCATGATTGACATTCACATTCATAAAGTAAGTAATCTTGGAAGTACCTCCGCGAACATTGAAGTTAGCTTTCTGATTGAAGGTCGCGTTCTTGAATACTTCGTCGTACCAATCCACATTCGGGTAAATGTATGGATTCAAGTTATTCGCCGTACCATAGATTTTATCATCTGAATACAGTGCATCTCCGGTACCTTGATTAGTAACGGCTTCATTATACATTCTCATAAACGTCACTCCGTCCACCGTTTTCGGGCGCTTAATGGGGGTATTGACGTAAGCCTCTACACGCACACCGATAATCGGTTTTTCAAGGTCGGAACCCGACTTGGTTTTAATGATAAGTACACCATTCGCACCGCGTGTACCGTACATGGCGGAAGCAGTTGCATCTTTCAGTACAGAAAAACTTTCAATGACTTCCGGATCAAGTGCATTCAAATCCGCTTTTGAGATTTCAACTCCGTCAAGTACAATAAGCGGAGTAGCACTGTTCATGGTAGCAACACCACGGATAAAGAAATCCGCACCGTTATTTCCAGGCTCACCACTACGTTGATAAGAGATCACACCGGAAAGGCGACCGGCAAAAGCCGTAGAAAGATTAGCAGTCGGTACTTTCAAATCTGCCGGACGTACAGACTGGATAGAACCTGTTACTGTTTCTTTCTTCTGTCCTGTTCCGAAGGCCGTTACGACTACTTCATCCAGCTGTTCTGCATCGTCAGATAAAGTAACACTCAGTACTTTCTGGTTTCCTACTTTGATCTCCTTAGAAGAATATCCGATAAAAGAGATAACCAGAACATCACTGGAAGTCGCCATAACCTCGAACTTACCATCTACATCGGTAGTCGTACCGGTTTTTGTTCCTTTAATCATAACAGATGCCCCAGGAATGGGATCTCCGGTGGCCGACTCGGTCACTACACCAATAATCTTGTGTTTGGCCGCTTGTTGAGTAGATTCGCCTTCAACTTTTAAAATAACTTCGTTACCTTTAATAGTATAACTGACTCCACTCCCTTTGAATACTTCGTTAAGCACTTCATTAATTGTACCCGAACAATTAATATTTCTAGTTTTTGTGTTTTTCAGGTCTGCTGCATTGTAGAAAAAAGTATAACTACTGTTTTTTTCAATAAGCTGAATAGCCTGTTTAATAGTGATTGACTGCCCTTTTACTGAAACTTGTCCCTGAGCTCCAAGGACAGATAACGGATAAAAAAGCAAAGTGAGGACGATATACTTCAAATATCGCCTGCAACTAGAGATTCTTTGTTTTCTCATGCTTCGACTGATTAGATTAGACATTCGATTAAGTTTATAATAAAATATTTATATTGATATTAATGAATAATAATTTGTTCATTGTGTGTTTCTATGGTCAAATTGAGACTAAAACAGATTTTATCAAGTACATCATCCAAAGTTTCGTCATAACGGATACTCCCACTAAACAATGCTTTTTTTCCTAAATTCCTCTTTAAGACTATATTTGTATTATACATCTGATTGACTGTTTCAATCAGTTGAGTCAACGGAACATCTTCAAAGTTATATCTTCCATTTTCCCAACTGATATTTGAGATATTCTCTATTTGTGTTTGTGCATTATCTACATTATAAGTCACTTTCTGAAGTGGTTGCATGACTATTTTCTTCCCGGTAGATTCAACATTAAATTCTATCTTACCATGAAACAGCGTAATTTCATTCTGCTTTATATCATCTTGCTTGACAAGAAAGCAAGTTCCCTTCACTTCTATAAAAGCTTTATTAATGTGTACTTGAAAAGTACTTCCCTCGTGCTTATAAACTTCAAATAATGAATTACCACTCAACCAGACTTTTCTGTCTTTATTAAAATCTTTTGCAAATTGAATAGAACTTCCGGGCTTCATCCAGACCTTGGTGCTATCCGGCAAAATATACATCATACTTTGTTGGGCTTCAATCCTTACCAACTCATTCATTTCCGCTTTATTATCACCTAAAATCATCCAAAGTCCACCTATCAACAATAGGATAGCTACTGAAGCGGCAGCCAAATATGGCCTTAGTTCTACAAGAACTCTGTTATTTTTCCTGTATTCACATTTAGTTTTTACCTTTTTCCATATTTGTTCTTTTATTGCCATATCAGCAGCTCTGTTTCCAGATTCATTCCATTGTTTTTTTATTTCTATATCTACCGATTCCAAGTCAGCAAAGGCTTTCCGTTGCTTTTTGGAGAGTCTACCTGACAGCAGACTTTTGATTAATCTTTTCCTTTCGACCTTATCCATTCTATTCTACCTTGTTGGTTTTAAACTCTATTGTTGCTCATATACTATAAATACACACCAGCTCTTTCTAACCCCACATCGACTTTGTAAAAAAGTGAAAGTTTTTTTGAACGTAAACTGTAATTGTCTGATAATTAGCAATGTAGTTAATTGATTAATGCGAAAAAAAAATAAAAAAGATGTGAGATGTATTACTAAGTTCTTGTAGAACCAAGGTGGTATTTTGCCGCTGCCTCAATTGCACTTTTATTGACAATAGGCGGATTCTGGTTAACGTTTAAAGGCGACAAGATAGCTAATGAGCTTATTAAAATTACAGCTCAGCAGAACCAGATGTACACTCTTCCGGATAGCAGCAAAGTATGGATGGAGCCCGGAAGTTCTATTCAATATACAAAATCTTTTAACAAAGAAAGAAAAGTCTGGTTGAGTGGTAATTCATTATTTGAAGTTTATAAGCATGAAGGAAGTACTTTCCAAGTATATATCGACAAGGCTTTTATTGAAGTAAAAGGAACTTGCTTCCATATCAAACAAACCGATGCCGAAAAGAACGAAATTACATTGTTTCGTGGAAAGATAGAATTTAATGTTGAATCTACCGGACAAAAAACAGTAATGAAGCCTTTACAAAGAGTGATATACAATCCGCGTAATGCTGAAATGAGAGTAGAACAGATTACTAATATAAAATGGGAAAACGGAAAATATAACTTCACGGATATTCCCTTGCAAGAGCTTATTAGTATCATCAATCAAATGTACAACTCCGACGTCACATTAGCAAAAGGTATCAATCATGAATCAGCATTTACCGGAAGCATTCGCTATGACGAACCATTGGAAGATGTAGTCAACAAAATTTGTTTCACATTAAACCTGAATAAAGAAGAACATGCAAATAAAATCATTATAAAAAAATAATAATTAAACTTATGTCTAATCTAAAATGCTAAAGCATGAGAAAAATTCAAATTTCTTACAAGCAACGATATCTGAAGTATATCGTATTGCTGTTGCTTTTTTACCCGCTCAACATCCTAGGAGCACAAGGAGTAATCTCAGTAAAAGGGCAAGCAATGACTATCAAACAAGCAATCCAGCTAATTGAAAAAAACAGTAATTACACATTTTTCTACAATGCTGCAGACTTGAAAAACACAACCAACAAAAATCTAAATTGTGAAGGGACTATTGAAGAAGTTTTAAAAGAAGTCTTCAAAGGTAGCGGAATCACCTACATGATCAAAGGTAACGAGATCATATTAAAGGTAAACAAAGAGGAAGCCGCACAGCAACAACCCAAAAAGAAACGTACCGTTACGGGTACGGTGGTAGACGCTGAAAATGGCGATCCGGTTATCGGTGCTACTGTTGTAGTGAAAGGACAGAAGGACGGAGTAATTACCGATTTGGATGGTAATTTCACGATTGCTATCAGCGGCTCGAAAGCACAGCTGGAATTCAGTTACATCGGTTACAGAAAGAAAACAGTCGATGTAGGCGATCTTGGTGTCATCAACGTAAAAATGGAATCAGACAACCAACTGCTGAGTGAAGTTGTAGTAGTAGGTGCCGGTACACAGAAGAAAGTCAGTGTAACAGGGTCAATCACCAGTGTGAAAGGTCTGGAACTGAAAGCTCCAAGTTCTTCGCTTACCACCTCCTTTGCGGGAAAACTGGCAGGTGTTATTTCTATGACTTCGACCGGCGAACCGGGTGCCGCTTCCGAATTCTACATTCGCGGTGTGAGTACCTTTGGCGGACGAGCCACTCCTTTAATACTTTTGGATGATGTAGAAATTTCTACGGCAGACCTGAATAATATTCCGGCTGAAACGATTGAAAGTTTCTCTATTTTGAAAGATGCTTCTGCGACCGCTATCTACGGTGCCCGTGGTGCCAACGGCGTTATGCTCATCACTACCAAGACCGGTAAAGAAAACGAGAAAACCAGAATTAACGTCACGGTTGAGAACTCTTTCAATAAACCGATGAACTTCCCCGACTTTGTAAATGGTGCCACTTGGATGGAAATGTACAACGAAGCCCAATTGACACGTAATCCGGGAGCGACCCCAAAATATTCGCAACTTGACATCGACAACACACGCAACCAAATTAATCCTTACATTTATCCGGATGTACAATGGAAAGACGTCATCTTCAAAAACATGAATATGAATCAGCGTGCCAATGTCAACATCTCAGGCGGTGGTTCAAAAGCATCTTATTATATGAGCTTGCAAGCCAATCACGATACAGGTTTGCTGGATACAAAGAAAGTATATTCGTATAATAATAATATAAACAATTGGGGATATAATTTCCAAAACAATATCTCTTACAAAATAACATCTACAACTAAAATCGATTTACACATGAACGCCCAGATTCGTAACAAGAAGGGACCGAACTACAGTACTTCCGATTTATTCGCTCAGATGTTGTATTGTAATCCTATTAACTTCCCCGTTACTTTCCCGGCACAACCCGGAGACACACATATCCGTTTTGGTAATGCTATATGGACAGGATCTTCGGTACGTACCAACCCGTATGCTTATATGTTGAGTTCATTCAAGGAATATAATGAGAACACACTCAATACTTCTTTAAAAATCAACCAAAAACTTGATTTCGTAACTAAGGGGTTAAGCGTACAAGCAATGGTCAATTGGAAGAATTGGGCTTCATCTTCCTACAACCGGACGATCGAACCTTATTATTATGGTATTAAAGGAGGAAGTTATAACCCTTCAAATCCTACTGATTATGAAATTGAACGCCTGGGAACATCAGGAACTGACTATCTGAAAACATCAGATATAAGCAAAGCTTCCGACCAGACTTTCTATCTGGACGCCCGCGTGAATTATGACCGCCAGTTCAACCTGCATCATGTAACAGGAATGTTGATGTATATGCAACGTGAATATCGTAGTAGCGTACTACCCGAACGCAATCAAGGATTCTCAGGACGTTTTACTTACGACTACGGTCAGCGCTATCTGGTAGAACTGAATTTCGGTTATAACGGAACAGAACGTCTGGCCAAGAAAGAACGTTTCGAATTCTTCCCCGCCGTATCTCTAGGCTGGGTAATCAGTAACGAAAAGTTCTTTGAACCGATGACCAAGTATATAGATAACCTGAAAATCAGAGGATCTTATGGTCTGGTAGGTAGTGACGAAACCGGACTTTCTGCCGGTGCACAACACTTCCTGTATATCGACCAAGTATCGCTCAATAACATAGGCTTCACTACCGGTGTAGATATGAACTATACCCTATATGGACCTTTAGTAACCAATTATGCAGTTGTTAATGGCGGTTGGGAACGCGTAAAGAAACTGGATATAGGTATCGACCTCGAATTATTCCGCCAGTTGACTATTACTGCCGATTATTTTAATGAGAAACGTTACAATATCCTGCTCCACCGCGAAGCATGGCCGGAATCTCTTGGATATTATACAGCTAAACCTTGGAGCAATAAAGGTAAAGTTGATAACTGGGGTATTGAACTAAGTGTAAACTGGAGAAAAGAATTCACAAAAGATTTATATGTAGATTTCCGTGGAAACTTCACATATACTGAAAACAAATATGTCAACCTGGATGAACCGGTTTATCCCTATGTATGGAAAACATCTACAGGCAAACCGTTAAGCCGCACAACCGGATATATCGCCCAAGGATTATTCAGCAGTCAGGAAGAAATCGATAATAGCCCGACACAGAATCTTGGTAGTACTGTTAAACCGGGAGACATAAAATACCGTGATGTAAACGGAGATGGTAAAATAGATGGCAGTGACCAAGTAATGATCTCTCCTTATGGAACTACCCCCCGCATCCAATATGGTTTGGGAATGAATGTAACCTATAAAAAATTCGATTTCGGTGTATTCTTCAATGGGTCGGCTAAACGCACTATCATGATTAGCGGTATTTCACCATTCGGCCAAAGTGACTATAATGTCATGCAATTCATTGCAGATGACTACTGGTCTGAGTCAAATCCCAATCCGAATGCTAAATATCCGCGCTTAGGATTAACTAGTTCACAAACAGCCAATAATACAGTAGCTAGTACTTACTGGATGCGTAACGGTAATTTCATCCGTTTCAAGACACTGGAACTGGGATATAAATTCAAATATGGACGCGTATACCTGAACGGTGACAATATAGCCGTATTCAGTCCGTTCAAGCTATGGGACCCGGAAGTATCATGGAATGCTTATCCTTTGCAGCGTACATTCAACATCGGAGTACAACTTAATTTCTAATATATGAACCTAAATACGAGATAAATATGAGACTTATAGATAAAATAAAGAAGATGGGTAGTCTGTTAATACTCTCTACGTGCTGCCTGACATCTTGCAATTTCCTAGATGTAGTACCTCCCGAACAAGCAGGTCTGGGAGATGCCGTTAAAAAGCCGGAAAGTACACTTGGCTTCCTCTACTCATGCTATGCAGGAATCAAAGGTTCATCCAACCCAATTACTTATACCGGAATGGAAGCTGCATCTACTGATGAATTTGTATTCCCGGAATTATGGGGACACAGCGGACAACGTGCCGGTTGGGGACTGCTGACTCCGGAATCTCCCGGAGACTGGAAATGGGGTAATATCTACCGCTATATCGGACAATGTTATCTGTTTCTGTCCCAATTACCAAATGCCCTCGATGTATCGGAAGTACAAAAAAGAGAATGGACTGCCGAAGCCAATTTCCTAATTGCTTACTATCATTTCCTGATATTAGAATACTATGGCCCGTGCCCTATCACTGATTCATACATTGATATGGATACACCGAACAATGAATATCACGGACGTTATCACTTTGATTACGTAACAAGCTGGATTTCCATGAAACTGGACGAAGCAGCTAAAGATCTTCCGGCCTCCCGTATCGGTTCGGAATGGGGACGTGCAACTTCCACTATTGCAAAAGCAGTAAAAGCACGCTTGTTGCTCTATGCAGCTTCTGACTTATGGAATGGGAAATTCCCTTATCCGGATTGGAAAAACAAGAATTTCGAAACACCGGGATATGGGAAAGAATTAGTCAGCCAGGTTTATGATCCCGATAAATGGGAACGCGCACTGACTGCTTGTAAAGACGCACTGGAATGGGCAGAAGGAGAAGGCGGATGCGGACTGATGACTACTAAAGAAAGTGCAATCCTTATGGGTAATCAAGGACTTAATCTAGGAGAGCTTGATGTTCCCGTAGACGGAGTTACCGAAGAATTCAAAAAACATGTTTATTTGATGCGTTATCTCGTAACTAGCCGTTACTCGGATGGTAACCGTGAAATGATATGGGGACTTGCAGATGACGGCGGTGTAGTAATGGCTTCTTTACCAGTACACGTGGTAAAAGTAGACGGAGGCCCTTGGAGAAGTGGATATAGCGGCTACTCTCCTTTATTAAACAGTGTAGAGCGATTCTATACCAAAGAAGGAGAATTACCTCGAATTGCTGCCAATAAAGGGACTTTCGCAGAAGAAGATTCATGGTATGAATCTGCAGGAAGAAGCAATGCGGATATTATCAAGTTAAATACCAACCGCGAACCACGATTCTATGCATGGCTTTCATTTGACGGAGACCAATACAGCCCACGAATTTCAGGCGGCAAACCTCTGGTACTCAATCTTAAGAAAGGCGAAGCACAAGGTTGGAACAGAACTGAATTCGCCCGTGATCACTGTGTCACAGGATACATGTCAAAGAAATTTATCCAGCCCGACCTGAACTGGGGTACAAACTGGAGTAACAACGAAAAAAGCTATCCACGTCCTCTCTTCCGCTTAGCAGAACTTTACCTGAGTGTAGCCGAATGTTTGGCAGCTTTAGACAGACCCAAAGAAGCACTTACGTATCTTAACGTAGTTCGTGAACGTGCCGGTATACCGGATGTAACAGAAGAAATGCTGAATGATATGCCGGCCATGGATTGGATACGCAACGAACGTTTTGTAGAACTATGGGGAGAAGGCCTACGCTATTACGACGCACGACGTTGGATGATTGCCCCTGAAGTTTTTGCAGCTGGCGTACGTAAAGGGTTGAATATGGAACAAGTAGAAGAACCTACTTTCGAAGAGTTAAATCAACCTGTTATTGTAAATCAAGATTACAAATGGGAAAACCGTATGTATCTGGCACCTATATTTGCTAACGAAACATACAAGAATCCACAAATGGTTCAAGCACCCGAATATTAATCTTTAAACTGTTTACAAATTATGAAACAAATATTATACTCACTTCTTTTCTTGGGTTCACTCGCCACATTTACCGGATGTGAAGAAGCTGACTACCAAGAACTGATACCCCAAGAGTACAACAAGATTCTTTATTTAAAGAATAGCGGACAGAACGATCTGGTACTCTTCAACGATGGACAACAAGTAAAATATTCTATTACTGTAGTCAAATCCGGAAGCGATCCTTCCGCTACGGCCCAAGTCAGACTAAGCACATTATCTCAGACTGAAATTGATAATGAATCACGTTACAAAGGCAACAACTATGTTGTATTGAACAGTGATTGTTATACTTTCCGGAATAAGGATATTAGTTTCGAATCCTCAGATACCTATAAAATAGAAGAGTTTACATTAAATCCGGAAAAAATAACAGAACAGGTGGAAGCGGAAGCTAATGCCAACAGCATCTTTATTTTACCTATCCGCTTAACCAGTAAAACTGATTCTGTCAATTTTGAGCAAAGAGACTTAATTCTTAAACCTCAAGTGAAACAGCTAGGTATCAAATTTGAGAAATCATCCACAATGATAGACCTGGGAGTTAATAAGGAAGAAGAAATTATTGCTGAAATCAAAGTCTCCATGACATCCGGAGTCATCAACCAGTGGAATTTTACGGCCGGTATAAAAGCCAGCACTGACCAAACAGAAATAGATGCATACAATACGGCCCAAGGAACAGATTACAAAGCAGTTCCGGAAGGAGCGTTTTATCAACTGGAAGATTTGATATTCAGTTCCGGAATTAGTGAAAGCGTCGGGGTTTTAGTAGTAGACCGTTCTAAATTGACTAAAGGGGCGACTTATTTAATTCCACTACAACTTGAACAAAGTGAAGATCTTGAAACTATTACCTCGGACACTAAAAAACATTATGTAATCTTGAAGTATATGTTCGATATGGTGGATGATAAGATTGACTTGACAGATAAAATTACTGATCCGTTGAGTTGTGGAGCTAATTCACTAAGTTTTCTTTACGATGACGATACCAGTACAGCTTATGAAACCAAATATCAATCAGCAAGCGGAAATGCTCAGTATGGACAACCTATTGACATCAATTTAGGTAAAGAAATGAGAGCTATCATGTTTGAGTATATTACAAAAGGTTGGAATAACTCAGGACCTAAAGTAATTAAGTTATTTACTAGTAATGACGGAACAAATTGGAATGAGTTTGTCGAAATAAACGAAGGATTACCAACAGCAAGTGAAGGAGGAAAAACATATACCTCAAAAGTATTTACGTCGCCTAATCCTTTCAGCTATCTAAGATTGACAGTAATGGAGTCTTATTTAGGAAATTGCATAGGAGAATTCCAGCCAGGTAGTACTTCATGGTATGCATGTTGGGGAATGGCCGAACTTAAATTATGGGGAATGTAATCACTAAAGTTAATACATAGGAAACGCTCTTATTGTTTATAGAACGGTTTCCTATACAAATCCAATAACTTATGAAATATATACATTTATATTTAACATACTTCTTATGTCTAATAACATCCTTAATATATACCGGATGTAAGGACGATGAGAGTGAACTGATTCCAAATACATTTGAAATCAGCAGTAGTGACCTGAACAAAGAGATTGACTTTAGAAGCACTACAATGTCAATCCCGGTAAAAACAAATCTGCGAACCAGCCAATGGAGCGTCAATTCCGACGAAAAATGGGCTACAGCTTTCCAACAGGATGATAAAATAATGCTTTCTATCCTTGATAATCAAGGAAAAACAAAACGTTATGCCAAATTAGCTGTTAAATCTGAGTTGGGCAATTATACCATTAATTTAACCCAATATGGAGTTAATGATGTTGATTTCAGAAACGATACTCAAATAGCCATAGTAAGTGGAAATGCTATCTCACAAGGAGATAACTGGAGCATCGAAAAGACATTCGACGGAATCAAAGGCTCACAGACACAAGGTGATGGATATCATTATCATTCTCCTTGGGATAATACGACTCATCCACTGCCTATAGATCTAGAATATACACTTCAAGGAGATAAACAAGTCGATTATTTTATCTATTATCCTAGAAACGGAAACGGAAACTTCGGAGCAGTCGATGTTTACGTTCAAACAGCGGATAATCCGAATTATGTTCTTGCAGGTACTTATGATTTCGGACAGCAGGGCGGGTTTGACGGCAAGACCGGAATACTAACTAAAACGGTCAAAGCCACTAAAGTTAAAATCACCGTTAAGACGGGTTTAGGAGGCTTCGCCAGTTGTGGAGAAATGGAGTTTTTTGAAAAAGCAAATTACAGAGATTTGAATGATCCACTCCTGACTGTCTTTACAGATCTTACTTGTAGTTCCTTGAAAGAAGGAGTTACCGACGAAGAAATCGATGCATTGGAAAGTGAAACTTTCAGACGTGTGGCCCATGCATTAAAAGATAACACTTATGACGAATGGGAGAAAGATTTCCGTATACGCGAATATAAAGCATATAGCAATATCGACTACTGGGCAACAAGACTACAAACAAAGAAATACAGTAATCTAGACAATCCGACCGGAATCTACGTCAACAAAGATGAAGAAATCATAGTATTAGTAGGTAATATCCCGGAAGGACAAAAAGTATCATTACAATGTATTTGGGAGGAGAATGTCTATACAAGCGGTAGCTCCACTGACTACTACAAGCAAACACAGGCAACCGGAACGACCTACTCTTTGGAAGAAGGGGTTAACTTATTAAAAATGCAAGGTCCCGGTCAATTGTTCGTTATGTACAATGTGGATGGAGAACAGTTGCTTAACAACCCTGCTCCTATCAAAATACATATTCCTCTAGGACACGGTGTAGTTAATGGTTTCTTCGATCTGGAAGAACACAAGACAGATGCTAAATATGCAGAATTAATCAGTAAAGCCACCCATAAATATTTCTGTGTACGTGGAGAACGAATGATGTTCTATTTCCATCGTCTGAAAATGTTGGATGCTGCTCCGACTGAAATTTTATCCGCTATTCATCTTTGGGATGACATTGTCGGTTGGGAACAATCGTTAATGGGAATCTCTCAATACAGACAGGACGGAAAAATCAATAACCACATGTTTGCCATTTCTCCTGAAGGTTCGTATATGTGGGCATCTGATTATCGTATGGGATTCGTATATACGTATCTGAAAAATATTCTTTTACGTGAAAATGTAATGGCAGCAGAAGATAATGCTTGGGGACCTGCCCACGAAATGGGACACGTACATCAAGCAGCTATCAACTGGCCGTCGTCCACCGAATCATCCAACAATCTGTTCTCTAATTACGTAATTCGCAGATTAGGAAAATATAAGTCACGCGGACGAGGCTTGACATCTTTAGCCAATGCAATTTATAGAGATAAGCAGGTATGGTGGAATATGGGTACTTCTACTCACCAGAATGAAGATACTGAGATTCACATGCGTATGAATTGGCAGCTATGGATCTATTATGATTTATGTAAAGGTAACGAACAGGAAGCTAAATTCTGGCCTAAAGTATTCGATATCATGCGTACAACATATAAAAATGTGCCAGAAAGCGATCCGGGAGCAAGACAATTGGCTTTCGTCAAAGCTGTATGCGAAGCTGCCCAGGAAGACCTTACGGATTTCTTCGAAACATGGGGATTCTTCAAAACTGTAGATAATGTAAAAGTAGAACAATACGGTACATGGACTTATACAGTGACTGACAAGATGATAGCAGATACTAAAGCATGGATTAAAACTCAGAATTATCCGAAGGCCGCTCCAATACAATATATTGAAGATCGTAAAATTTCAGATTTTACATCCGGCGACTACCGATATAAAGAGGTTGGAGACTTAGGATATTATACCCAGTTCCAGAACAATGAAAAGATTACTAAAACTCCAACCTATACAATGGTGGCATCTGTGACAGGAAGTGAAATCACAATTAAGAATGGAGAACAAGCCGTAGCCTTCGAAGTAAGAAAGCAATCAACAGACGGTACTATGGGCGAAGTTGTTTATTTCTCTAACTTCTTAAAATTCAGTGTACCGAGAAATATTCCTTTAATCCGTACAGGCATTTATGCCGTGCAGGCTGATGGAGAACGTATTCTTGTGAATAAAGAATAAGTTGCATTTCACGATAATTATTTATAAAAATGGCAGGTAATATATGCCTGCCATTTTTATTACCTTTATAACGCACAATCTATATCAATAACACAATCAGACTTATATGAAAACATTCCACAAGTTTACCCTCCTGTTTCTATTTCTCTCTATTTTCAATGCAACACTTTCTTGCAGTTCCAACGACAAAACACTGCCTCAGCCTATACCTGACATCGAGGAAGAAGAGGAAGAGACAAAAGATGTAGTACTTCCCGAAGATATTCAGATTATACCGTACGGAGGAAAAGCCAGCGAATACCAGCCCGGATCTGACATTGACAAATCATACGATGGCAAATTTACTCAAGGAATCAGCTTCGAGTCACATTATCACAGTTCATGGAGTAATACATCCTTCCCTGTCACTTTGGAATATTTCTTCAAAGGAGATACGGAAATCAATTACTTTATTTATTATACCCGATCAGGGAATGGTAATTTTGGTGAGGTTGAAGTTTACACCTCTACCGATTCCGATAGAAAAAGATATACGCTTCAAGGAACTTATGACTTCAAAATGAAAGATACTCCGAGCAGAATCGTATTCAAGAAAGGGATGAAAGCCACAGGCGTTAAGTTTGTTGTCAAAAGCGGACTTGGTAACTTTGTCAGTTGTGACGAAATGCACTTCTTTAAAAAGAATGAGGATAACACTTTGGCAACTAAGTTATTGACCGTATTCAAAGATATTACTTGTAGCGAACTGAAAGCTGATGTCACCAATGAAGAAATCAACAAATTGCCAAGCAAATATTTCGTCCACATAGCCGAAGCGTTAAAAAACAACGCTTATGATGAATGGGAGAAAGAATTTCGTATCCGCAAATACAACGCTTATAGTGATATCAACGAGTGGGCGGAAAAGTTAATGACCAAACATTACAGTAGCTTGGACAACCTGACCAGTATTGCTGTGGAAAAAAACGACGAAATTATCGTCCTTGTTGGCGATACCTATGGACGCGAAGTTTCAATACAATGTGTAGGAGAAGAAAGAACGAACTTTTGGGAACCGCAGGAATATGTACAGACCGCCGCTTCGGGAGACGTTTACTATCTGGAACCAGGTATTAACAAAATCAAAATACGTAATAGGGGCCAGTTATTCGTCATGTACAACTGTGACCTGACCAGCCATCCGAAACCTATAAAAATCCATATTCCATTAGGAAGCGGAACGGTCAGCGGTTTCTTTGACTTGAAAGAACACAAAACAAATGCCAAATATGCCGAATTGTTATCAAAAGCCACCGACAAGTATTTCGGAGTACGTGGTGATAAGATTATCTTTTATTTCCACCGGGATAAACTGCGTGAGTTTGTGAAAGATGAAATATTGTCCGCTATTAACCTATGGGACAACATCATCGGTTGGGAGCAGGAACTAATGGGTATTGAAGATGTGCGCCCTACTCAGGTTAATAACCACTTGTTTGCAATTTCACCTGAAGGTGCATATATGTGGGCTTCCGACTACCGTATTGCATTCGTATATACCTATCTGGAAAATATATTACTATACGACAAGGTGATGAGTGCCAAAGATAACGCCTGGGGACCCGCACATGAAATCGGACACATTCACCAACTGGCAATCGACTGGCCTAGTTCTACTGAGTCGTCCAATAATCTGTTCTCGAATTTCATACTGTATAAACTTGGAAAATATTGTTCACGCGGCACAGAGCTTAATCTTCCTAAAGCGGCCGATAACCGAACGACTAACTCCGAAGGAAATATTACAGGAATGACACTTTCGGAAGCCCATTGCGTACTCAACCGACCTTGGTGTAACTTTGGCAGCAATTATCAGGGAGAAAATACAGAACTGCATATGCGTATGAACTGGCAACTATGGAATTACTATCATCGTTGCGGACACAAAACGGATTTCTGGCAAAGACTGTTCAAACTCATGCGGGAGAACCGGACATCCTCCAATAATCCGGGAGTTAAACAACTTCTGTTTGCTCGAATGGCAAGTGAAGCCGCACAAGAAGATCTGACCGAGTTTTTTGAAATGTGGGGATTCTTTGTAACCGTAGATACACAGATCGATCAATATGGCAGCTATCAGTATACTGTAACGAAGGAAATGATTGAAAATGCAAAGAAAGCTATGGCTAAATATCCGAAAAAAGCCAAACCTTTCTATTATCTGGAAGACCGGAAGAAAGGAGATATAGGATTGGATACTACTCCACCGGATGTTGGTCATTATACCCAGTTTCAAAGGATAAGACCTATAACAAAGGATATAAAAGGAAATATCAACGGACGGGAAGTGAGCATTACAAACGGAGATGAAGCTGTAGCTTTCGAACTCAGGGAAAAAGACGCTAATGGAAAGTTACTCTATTTTTCTACCTTTATCAAATTCGAAGTTCCCTTGACGGTATCATTGACGTACGCCAAATTATACGCCGTACAAGCCGATGGAAAACGTATTCTACTGGAAGAATGACTTTGCTTCACATAGACATCCGATAAGAAGACAAAAAGTTAAGCAATACTAAAAAGTGGTTCCTATTCTAGGAGAATGTTCCCATAGTGTGTCTTATATTTGAGTTGGTTTGAAATAGTAATAGTAAACTTAAACATTAAGAAATGCTAAAAAAAACATTAGTTCATAGGGGAACACCCCTTACGAGGTGTATTTACTTCGTACACACGGAAATATGACCGTCACAACATAAACGCATTAAGACCATGACAAATCTGAAAGAAAAAGTAAGACCTGT
>ENA-UONS01001296-UONS01001296.1-human-gut-metagenome-genome-assembly--contig:-CS19-NODE-1296-length-23614-cov-14.370347_pt1 | contig 23614 bp, 25 predicted proteins | sample MGYA00242458_ERZ724005 | MGnify/ENA metagenome assembly ERZ724005
TATTATGAAACAAAAACTACACGCGACCGTGAAATCGTGCAGCCAGGTGTTTTGCAGATGTTAGGCTGGCAAATAGAGAGAGTGTGGTCAATCGACTGGTTTACGCATCGTGACAAGGTGGTAGAGCGAATTGTCAACCGACTTGAAGATTTATCGCAGCATAAGGCTGTGGTATCACAGCCGGTTGTTTCTCGGTTCGCTTCGGGTACTGGCTTTTCTGTTGCTGACGAAACTCTGGTTGAGGCTGTTAACAATCGTAGGCAATCCTATAAAGCGGCCGAATTTACAGCTCCTTCCACACCGGTCTGCATAGAAGATGTGTTGGCAGCAGGCCCCCGTGTCAGGCAACAACTTCACGAAATTATTGAAATAGAACAACCAATTACTAATATTCTGCTTTACAAGCGTATTGTGCAGGCATGGGGCTTGCAACGTGTCACTTCGCGTATACAGGCCTTAGTGGACGATTTGCTCCGGGAGGAATATTCTGACTCTTCGATTTCGGACAATGTCAGGACATACTGGGTGTCTCGTGAGGCCTCGGTCGGCTATGATTCATATCGAACTGATTCCAAACGTGACATACAGGAGATTCCTTTAGTTGAGGTAATGAATGCTACGCTTTATGTCGTAGAACAACAGGTATCCTTGCCGCGTGAGGACCTCAAGCGCATCGTGGCTCAACAATTAGGTTTCAGCCGAAAAGGCACAAATCTGGAAGTAGCTACAGAAAAAGCCGTTCAGCTTTTAGAAGAAAAGGGTATCCTTTGTCAGGATGGTGACAGAATGCAAAAGTGCTCTGAGAAGAATTAGGGTAAAAGGGGATTGTTTTTTATAGCGCTGAGTCTTGTCGGTGTGCATTTTCTGTTCTGTATCTCAGAGGTGAAACACCTGCATTGGCCTTGAAAAACTTGCCGAATGCCGATTGGTCGGAGAAGTGCAGTTTGTCGGCAATGCTCTGTATGGTCAGGTCTGAATGAATCAGCATCCGGCAGGCTTCGGCATAGAGCAGGCCTGTAATGAAGTAGCCGGCCGTTTTGTGGGTGACCTGGCGTATGATGCGCGACAGGTAAGTCGTGGAAATGGCAAGCTGGCGGGCATAGAACTCAATGCCGTGCTCTTCTTTGTAGTGCTGAATGAGGAGTGAGATGAACTGTTGGAACAATACCTCCGTATGGTTGGGAACGGTAGAGTGGGCGGCTGTCAGCGTTTCAAGCTGCTCCAGGGTCAGTAGCAGGCAGGTGTGCAGCAAGTGGTGCAGGATGTCTTCCTGATAGGAACCGGGATGCAGGATGCAGCGGGTGATTTGCTGCATGCAGCTATCGATGCTTTGCATCTGTTCATTGTTCAGGTGGACAACAGGATATTCCGTCTGGCAAAAGAAAAGCGAATAGCGTTGATATTCAGGGCGGGATGCCAGCAGGCGTTCAAACAGACTGCGTTCGCAAAGCAGGTGCTGGGCCGTAAAGTCGTCGCTCTGCCGGGTGAGCGAAACAAACAGGCTGGGCCAGAATAGCAACAAATCTCCCTCGGCAACCTTTTGCTCGCGATAGTTCAGCGAGAAAACGGCTGTTCCTTTCTTAACTAGTATGAAAGAGAAAATGTCGGCACATACAGGAGGTATCGTGTCGATGTTTACCAACCGGTTGTCTACTGTAAAGCAGGCAACACTATTCTTATATACTTCTTTTACCCGGTGATATTCCACCAGTTCGCTCAGTCTGATTATCTTTTCCTTCATTTCGCTAGTTGCAGTGGCTAAGGTGGCGTAAAGATAGGAGTTGTTTCGTATTTAACCAATTCCGGTCATTGATTTAACAGCGGTTGTTGCCTGCTAATACCGAATTTTGCAAGCAGAAAGACGACATTAGTCTGATGACTTGTAAACAATAGAAAGTATATGATGAAACAATGGATTTATGCAGGAACAGTGGCTCTGGCAGCCATCTGTGCGCAGCCGGCAGTAGCGCAGCAGGAATTAACGCTGCACAATGCCGACGGTAAGGAAATGAAAGTGGCGCTCCGCAAGGCATTGCCAGTCAGTGCAGAGCGGGTGCGCTATCCGGGATTTAAGCAGGAAACACTGGTGTTGAAGGCAGGCAGCATACGTCGGGAGGGTGCCAAACCGCTGTCGTGTGATATCTTGTTGGAGCGCGATGTACCTATTCGGTTGCGCGACGGAGTGACCATTTATGCCGATGTTTTCCGTCCTGTGGGCAACGACGTTTGTCCGGCCATTCTGGCTTGGAGTCCTTATGGTAAGGAGATAGGCGGACAAATGCTGGACGATGTACCCCTGCGTTCGGGAGTACCTTTGGACGCTACGTCGGGACTGGAAAAGTTTGAAGGACCTGACCCGGCTTACTGGGTGGCTCACGGCTATGCTGTGGTCAATCCTGACAAGCGGGGTGCCTACATGTCGGAGGGTAATCTGCTTTATTGGGGACATGAGGATGCTCTTGACGGTTGCGATGTCATTGAATGGATTGCCTCACAGAAGTGGTGCAATGGCAAGGTGGGCATGTCGGGCAATTCCTGGCTCACTGTTTCCCAGTGGTTCATTGCAGCCGAGCGGCCTGAACATCTGGCAGCCATTGCTCCATGGGAAGGCTTTTGCGACCACTATCGTGAGTCGGGTACACGTGGCGGAATTCCTACGCCCGAGTTTCCTGAAATGATAGCCGAAACATTTTCCTCTGCTCATGGAATGCTGGAAGACCAGCCACGCATGATAGTGGAGAAGCCTTTCCTGTGCGATTATTGGCTGGATAAGGCTGCGCGCGTGGAGAATATCGACATTCCGGCCTATGTGGTGGCCAGCTACACCAACTCTGTGCATACCCACGGTACGTTTGCCGGCTACCGCCGTATGGCTTCCAAAGAAAAGTGGTTGAGAGTGCATAATACTAATGAATGGTTCGACTATTATACCCCTGAAAATGTGGACGACCTGCGCCGCTTTTTCGACCACTATCTGAAAGGTATGGACAATGGTTGGGAGAAGACGCCAAAGGTACGCCTGTCTGTGCTGAATCCGGGTGGACGTGACATTGTAGGACGTGCCGAGGATGAGTTTCCGCTGGCGCGTACCGTTTACAGGAAACTTTATCTGTCGGCTGCCGACAGTACGTTGCAGGCAAGCCTGCCGCAGCAGGAGATAACGGATATCTATCAGTCGGCAGCCAAGGACAATAAGGTGACCTACCGTTATCGCATGGACAAGCCGACCGAGATAACCGGCTATATGAAGCTGCATTTGTGGGTCTCTGCTCCCGACTACGACGATATGGACCTTGCCGTCAGGGTAGAGAAACTGTCGAAAGATGGTCAGCCCTTGCCCGACCGTGCCGGCAACCGTATTGTGGCAACCGGCCAGCTGAGGGTTTCCTTGCGCCAACTGGATACGTTGCGGACTACCGAGGCCGAACCTTACTATACCTTTACCGGTGAACAGAAGCTGAAGCCGGGAGAGATAGTTCCGGTAGAGATAGAAATCTGGCCGATGGGACTGTTCTTTGAGAAGGGTGAAATCCTACAGCTCACCGTAGGTGCCTACCAGCCCGAGAAAGCTGCCATACCTTTTGGTTCGGCAAAGATTACTGTTCCCGAAGAAGGATTTACTTATATGCCCGGGCAACCTGTGAAGATGATGACGTTGGGAGGCGATGCCACGGAATGTGCCGACCCCAGCGAAGTTGTCACTTCGCCAGCTACGCACAACGTTGGACGCCATTGCATCTACACCGGAGGGCGATACGACAGCTATCTTTATATTCCTGAGGTTCCTGCCAAATAATCCCGCTATAACGATAAGTACTTGAATATCTTTAATATATATATAAACTGAGAAAGTAATCTTTCACTCTTAGCAAGGACACTGATAAAAGAGTGTATAGAGTTTTATAGATTTAATAAATCAAATCTGTGTCGCTCTATTGGAATCTGTATCATTAATCAAACCGGTGATGCAGATTCCATTTGCTTTTTAACTGCTGAAAAGTAGGGAGAAAAAAGAGAAAAGTAGGGAGAAAATGATTATTTAGTAGGGAGAAAATTATTGCTTTGCTATCTCAAGACAATACATTTAGTGCGGCCGCACTTGCCGAACGGTTAGGCATAACTCCAAAGGCTGTAGAAAAACATATCGCTAAGATGAAAGCAGAGGGAATACTCAAGCGTGTCGGACCAGATAAAGGCGGGCATTGGCATGTGGTCGAGAAAGCAGATTAATTTTGTAGTTATTCTGGCAAAATGACACTTTGATTTTCCTATCGCCTGAGAATCGCGTATTTCCGGGCAAGGGTAAGGGCAGTACAAAAAAATGAGGTAAAAATGATGCTACTTGTTGATAGATAATTAGATAGTGAAATCCTTACATTTGAAATAGAAACGAAGGATGGGAAAATAGGTAGTTGGTAGTGCTAAAGTAGGTGTTTACGACGCTAAAGAGGGACTTTACGGACGTAAACACCTACTTTATGCATGCAAAACATGCACTTTTTTCTGTCGGAACAAGCATTGTTTTATTCCAAAAGCGGCATTCTTATGGTGCAAAAGCGGGCATGAAAAGCCCGGTTAGAGGCAGAATGAGCGTAAAAAAGGTGGTTCATAGCCTTTTTTACGCTCTATTTTGTTGTTTTCTGAATCCCTCGATGTAAGCAATATGTGGATTATATCATTTATTTGCTGGATATATGCACCGATTACTGTCTTTTTGTAATGAGGGTGTAAAGCCGGTGAAAGGGTAGAACATCATTGGTGTACGTCCTTCAGATACAGGACGGGGAGGTTTCTATCAGGGCTGGTACGTCCATCCGCAGTCGTTGTGATAGACCATCAGGCGGCTCATGCCTCCGTCCACGGTGATGTTCTCGCCGTTGATAAAGGAATTTCGTTCGTCGCAGAGAAACTCTACTGCACGGACAATGTCTGCCGGTTCGCCTACGCGTCCCGAAGGATGTTGCAGGAGGTCGGCTTCGCTGTAGTTCGGGGTGTAGTTGTCGTCGTGGTAACGGCCTGTGTCAATCCAGCCGGGGGCAATGGAGTTGACGCGTGCCACGCCAGCCAGGCTGACGGCCAGCGCATGGGTCAGTGCCGTGATGCCTCCTTTGGCTGCCGTGTAGCTTTCGGTGTTGGGTTGCGACTGGAAGGCACGGGTAGACGATATGTTGACAATGGAACCCAGCCCCTGGAAGTGGTCCTTGAAGAGGCGTGCCAGCATGTAGGGAGCAGCCACACCCACCCGCAGAATGTAGAGAAAGTCGTCATAGTCGCATCCCTGCAATATGCCGCCGTGCATCAGGCAGGCATTGTTGATGAGGCAGTGGATACCCTCGGGATGTTCGTCCAGCACAAGACGGGCAAAGTTCTCCAGCGTCTGCTTGTCGGCTACGTCGCCTGCCACTCCGGTCACTTTCCATCCTTCGTCGTGCATTCGCCTGATTTCGGCCTGGGTATCTTCGGGGGTATTGTCAATGAAATATACGTTGTCGCCCTGTCGGGCAAAATGTTCTACAATGCAACGGCCAATGCCTGCGGCACCGCCGGTGATGATGATGGTTCGGTTCATGGTTACTGTTGTATAAATGATTACTTTCTTAAAATCTTTTCCATTGCTTTCCCTTTGGCCAGTTCGTCTATCAGCTTGTCAAGGTAGCGTATTTCGCGCATCAGCGGTTCCTGTATTTCTTCAACTTTGATGCCGCAGATGCTTCCCCGTATCATAGTCCGGTTAGGGTGTGGGGCAGGAGCGTTGCGAAAGAAATCGCCGTATGTTGTCGGGCTTTTTAGTAGCTCTTCCAGTTCTTCCTGTGTGTATCCGGTCAGCCACCGTATTATCTCGTCAGCTTCAGCTTGTGTCCTTCCCTTGCGGGTGGCTTTGTTGACTAATAAGGGGTAGACTTTGCTGAGTGGCATCTGGTATATTTTCTCGTTGTTCATAATTGGTTATGTTGTTGGGTAATATGTGCAGAGTTTGTGCATAAGCAAGAGATTTATTCCTCCGAGCAAGATACCTATCAGGGAGTAAATAATCAATTCGTTTAAAGTAAAGTAGCAATGACTTTTCAGTATAGCCACGATACAGTATGGCAGACATAATGCCGTAGATATGATGGCAGGAATATATCCGCGCCATACAACAAACTGGGCGATATGGCCGATAAGATGGATGCTGAATGCGGCCAGGCAGCAATACCATGCTGTCTGGTTCTCTGTCTGCAGGCTTACAAACGTGCAGACAGAAACAATCAAAAGTTCCTCAAGGGCAATTGTGGCAAATCTTTGTGTGGTCATTTGCTCCATCTTATTGATAATACGTTCCAATTTCGGGAAACGTCTACGCATTATTGTGCTGTTCTTTTTTACTCACAGTGGAATCATAAAGATTTCTTCCAGTTCATGAAGTAGGAAGAAAAATGGTAAAAGTAGTATGACTGTTGAGCTTATCATTCTGGGTTATTTATTTGTTTGTCCTTCTTCAGCTCCATCTTCAATATCGGAAACGGATTACCCTGTTCGTCGGTCTCTGTCCGTTCGAAGACTTGAAACCCAAGGTGTCGGTAGAAACCTGCTGCCTGCGGATTTTGTTCGTTTACGTCTACATAGCGGATATGATAGTTTTCGATGGCTTTGCGTATCAGCAGCTTGCCGATTCCTTTTCCGATTTGTGCGGGGGCAATGAACAGCATTTCGATTTTCTCTCCTTCGATGCCGATGAAGCCCAGCGGTTGGTTGTCCTGATAGGATACAATCAGGGTCGTTATGCCTCGGATGGCTTCATACACAAACGGGGTAAGCCGTAGAATGTCCTCTTCGGTCAGGAAGTGGTGTGTAGCCCGGACGGATGCATTCCATAATTCCACTAACGTGTGTATCAGGTCGTCTGTCCGTTCAGAGGAAGGTGTACAGTGAAGCTGTGTCAGATTCCTTTGGAGATAAATCATGTCTGTCAGCACTTTTCCGTCTTCTACAATCGGATGGTCATAGTTGAGGGTAAAGAAGTCGGGGAGGGTATGCGAGTAGGTGAAGCCACAACTTTCGTAAAAAGAAATGGTTTGCCTGCTATCGCCCGTACCGACCAGTAACGTATGGCATGTGTCGGCATAGTGTTGGCAAATGAAGTTTATCATTTGCCTGCCATAACCCTTTCGCTGGCAGGCGGGAGCAACAGCCAGGTTCTTTAATTCGCCGATGCCGTTCCCTTCCTGAGTAACGACAGCTACGGCAATAGCTTCTGTTTCCCCTTCGTCGTACATGACGAATAAGTCACCACGCTCCAGATAGCGGTCAATCATTGACTCCTGCTCATCAGCCAGGAGGAGAAGGGGAAGGAAACGTTTCTTATCGGTAATGATGGGCTTTATCTTCATACAAAATCTTCTTTCAGCAGTTCAAAATAGTGTGCATCTATGAAGTGATGGTTCTTGAAGCAGGCCTTGCGAAAGACACCAACCTGTCTGAATCCTGTCTTTTCGAGTACCCGTATGGAGGCCCTGTTGTTTTCAAAAACGTTGGCAAAGATGCGGATGACGTCTGTCGCTGCCCAATAGTGACTTAAGGCTTCCCGCAGGGCTTCGCTTGCAATGCCTTGGTTCCAGAACGGTTCAGCCAGCCAGTAACCCACTTCGGCATTAAAGCGTTCCACGTCCGTTCCTCTTATGAAACTGATATTGCCCACGGCTTCACCGTTTATATCAATACAGTATTCGCCGGCCTCTTCACGACTTGTTGCATAGCCGATAAAAGAGCGGGCATCTTCCTCTGTATATGGAAACGGTAGCCGGTCGCGGCAGTTGTCCCAAATCTTTTTGTTATTCAGATGTAGAGCCAGCGATTGTACATCTGACATCTGCCAGGTACGGAGTTGGAAAGAATTCTTCTGTATCTTCATAAGTGATGGCATTATTTCTGCAAGATTTTTTGTACTGCCTTCCGGCAACGGGTCAGGTCTTTAGAGTCTACAGGCTTTTCTTTGATACTTCCTTTCTCTATAACAGCCTTTACTCGGAAACCGGTCCATTTCAGGACTGCCTTCAATGCCTTTATGGTACCTCTTGACTGGTTGAACAATATATTGAAAGGGTAGGGCGTTGTGCATGTGCTTACCAGTATAGCCTGCTTCCCCTTGTGCAATGGTTTCGGAAAGCCATGCGGATTATCTTCTATCAAGGCATAGACCATGCGGTCGAAAAGTACCTTGAGCTGTCCGGGCATATTTCCCCAGTAGCAGGGAGCACCGATAATCAGTGCATCGCAAGCTTTGATTATTTCAGCTATCCGTTGGGCGTCATCAAGCGGTAGGACACAGTCTCTTCGGGTGCGGCAGGCCATGCATCCCGTGCAGGCTTTTACATGCAGGTCGGCCACGCGTATCGTGTCTACGTGGGCGCCTTGTTGCACTGCTTCTTTCTCCATTGCGTTGAGCATGGTCCAGATGCTTCCATTGCTGCGCGGGCTGGCGTTCAGAATCAATATATTCATATTCTTTATATGAGTTTCTTCATTATATAATTGGTCAGTTGCAGACGGTTGGCCTGTGCGCATTGTTCCTGTTCTACGATGTAACCCCGCCGTTCAAAGAAGGGGCGCGCCGTGATGCTTACTTCGGAGGTGATTTCGTGTATGCCGTGTTCCTGTGCATAGCTCTCAATCCGTTGCAGCAGGGCAGTGGCCAGACCCTGGCCTTGGCAGTCTTTATGGATAAACATGGAGTGCAGATAGCCGTCACTGCGGATGGAAGTGAAGCCGACGATGCGTCCTTCGGCATCGGTGGCAGCTATGAAGTGCAGGGTTGCCAGCAGCTTTTCCCAATGTCCGGGCTTTTCTGCGCACGAAGCCCAGTCGGCCACTTCCTCAGCTGTATAGTCGCGTCGGTTTATGGTCAGGACGGTATTGCGGAAGAGTTCCTTCAGTTCGGGAATATCGACCTCGGTGACGGAACGGAAGGTGAAAGAGGATGCTGTTTGTTTGTTATTATGCTCCATCATGTTTTTCTGGGTTATGTTATGGAATTATCGTTCGTGTACGATTCAGAAGCAGCTCTATGGGCTGCCAGTGAAACTTGACCGGCTATTGTCTGTTTGCAAAGTTAATCATTTCTTGCTTTTATCTTCTTTTTCTTTATTCAAGATGGCTGCTGCTACGCGACGGATGTTGCGCTTGGTGTAGCCAAAGGAAGCCAGAGTGCTGCGCTTGTCCAGGTCGTTCACGCTGTTGACCCATACACAGCCCTGGTCAAAGACAATGAATATCTGTTCACCCCACGTCAGGCTTCCAAAGGACGGGTTGGTGTGGCACACGATGCAGTCATCGCCGGCATGGTCAAGGCTCCATTTGTATTTTGTTCCGGCAGCGGCAATGGCGTCGAATATGTCTTTCTTGCCGAGTGTGGTCCGTATCTCCTGAAAACGAAGTTTACGGGTTTGCAGATGCCAGGTGATGAGGCCTAACAGTAATGTAATGAAGAAGAACCAAAGGAAAAAGTCCAATCCGCTTCTATAACCCTCGATAACGTGTTGCTGGATGATCATGCAGAACATGCAGGCAGAGAGGTAGAACATCATGGCTGGAAAGCCGTAGTGCGTCGTGGCCCAATCGGTGCTGAGCGGCAATCTTTTATTGCGTAGGATAAACGGGGCAAAGTCCACCTCTCCTTCGCGACGGAAACGCAGTCGGAACAGCATTCGGCCAATCAGGTAGCAGCCTATGAGCAGCAGGAAGAAAGGCCACTGGGAGGCAAAGCCTTTTTGATAAATGCCGGATTTCCTGGCCGAGAACCTGAGAGAGTTGTCATAGTCGATGCCATCGAATGCCAACCCTTCTACCTGACAGGTAAAGACGCTGTTGCTTTCGGGAAAGAACTTGTATTGATACACATATTCGTGCGACTCCACGCCGTCTTTCATCTGATAAGCGGAACTTTCGCTTTGTTTCTCCAGTTTCCATCCGTCAATGCTAATGGTGGGTGGGGTGAGATCGGGCTGCCGACTGCATGTGAGTATTATCCGTACCGGGTCATCTTTTTGCTGGGGCAAGCAGGCTGAGAGCGTACAGACCACGGTGTCATTGCTTGCCTGGCGGGGAAAGAGGCGGGTGATGAATTGGGGAGCGTGCATGTCGTTCGTATTGATAGCTTCATTCCCGATTGTTTGGCTCAGGCTGCCTTGTGCCGCTGCCGGTGTAGCAAACAGGCAACGGACTATGAGGAATATCAGGAGAACTAATGGCCATCGTAGGGCAGAAGATGTACTGCTGTGGTTGATGCTGTTTTTCATAGGGTTTCGCTTTTGGATGGTAACGAATATTATGACTGTTGGCTTTGTTCGGACAAATATAGTTTATCTGCTTCATTATGTCAATTTTGCATGAGCTTTTTCGCTCGGATGCCGGACGTTGCATAGAAGGATAAATTAATGCCCTGCTGCTTGCAAACAGGTAAGGCTTGCATAAAAGTGGCTAATCTCTTAATTTTGTATCTCAAAGAGTAGGGAAGACTCCTCCTTTTAGTAATATGTTTAAGTTTTGCATGTAATATTTCCTTGGAAGTTAAGAAGTTATAGAAGTTATCACTCCGCTTTGCTCTGTTAGAAGTTAGAGCCGATAGCCTTGCAAAAGAGGAAACTGGCAGTAACAAGTCTATTGACTTTTAACTCCTAAGCCCACCTTGGTGGGCGATAACTTCCTTTAACTTCTTTAACTCCTGCAAGTTTGACTTCGTCGATTTTCAATTCGCACTTGCGAAACTTGAGTAATATGTATTTAATCGAAGAATAAGATGAAAACATCAACTGTGTTAATTGTAATTTTGGCCTTGGCGGTGGTGGCACTTGTTGCCAGACTGTTCTTTTTCAGTAAAAGCACTTCTTCTGCTGCATCGGCCGTGATGGAAAACTTGATGACCCGCACCAGCATTCGTGCCTATCAGGACCGGCCGGTGGAAGATGAGAAGGTAGAACAACTGTTGCGTGCCGCCATGGCTGCACCTACGGCGGGCAACCGGCAGCCCTGGAAATTCGTGGTGATAAAGGACAAGCAGACATTGAAAGCCATTTCCGGGCATTTCAATACCATGAAGATGGCCGAGCATGCACCATTGGCCATTGTGGTATGTGGCGATATGGACAATACTTATCCCGCAGACGGGCGCGATTATTGGGTAGAAGATACCTCGGCTGCTACCGAGAACCTGCTGCTTGCGGCTCATGCCTTGGGACTGGGAGCTGTGTGGTGTGGCATTTACCCCATGCAGGAACGGGTTGCCTATCTGAAAGACCTGCTCGGTCTGCCCGAAAATATAGTACCCCTGAATGTCGTTCCGGTAGGTTATCCGGCCGAGAATCCTAAACCTAAAGATAAATGGAAGCCTGAAAATATCCATTATGAGAAATGGAATGGAGGCGATTCTGCGGTGCGCTGAGTAGACCTGCATATATACAGTAAGAGGGTGAACCCAACATGTCGGTATCGCAATCTGTACAGAAGCGGTATCTGCCCTTAGGTTCACCCTCTTGTTTATTGTTTGGTCTGAGTTCCTGCGGTAGTAAAATAATAGAAGTTTCGGTTTTACCGAATTGAAAATCGGCGAAGCCAAACTTGCAGGAGTTAGAGGAGTTAGAAGAAGTTATCGCCCGCCAGGGCGGGCTTAGAAGTTAAAGGCCAATAGACCTGTTACTGCCAATTTTTTTCTTTTACAAGACTATCGGCTTTAACTTCTAACAGAGCAAAACGAAGTGATAACTTCTATAACTTCTTAACTTCCAGTAAAATATCAAATCGGAAACTTAAGTAAAACAAAACCTTATCTCCTGAAACCTGCTCTCAGGCAGGCTGTTACCTTCTTTACTACTTGGAAGTTACGGCTTGCGGCAATGGGTATGTTTTTCTGACGTGTCAGAATGTGATACCCAGCCGGAAACCTACGTTGCTTTGTCCGTCAATATCGCCGGTCAGTGTTTCGGTCTTGTTGGTGGCAAAGCTGTAGTATCCGGCAATGTGGAATCCCCAGTTCTTCTGGCGGGTAGGATAGATTTTCAGACCTATTTCAGGAGAAGCATAGAATCCCCAACTCTTGTCATAAAGTCCGCCTGTGCCGAAGTAGGTCGTGTTGCGTGCAAACATGGCACCCAGCTTGGCGCCGATGTAGGGGCGCACATGCGCCTCCTTGTTGAACGAGTAGGCGGCAGTAGCACCAAATGGCAACTGGAAGGCCGACCGTTGCTGGTCGGTTGTCAGGCTTTCGGTAGGCGAGAGGCTGATGGTTTGCCTGTCTATGTAGCGGTGATTAGTGTGGAAGGAGATAAAGCCACCGACAGCCAGCTGTGGCGTGACGTCGTAGGTACCTTCAAAGTTCATACCCCATCCGCTGATTTTGTCGGCAAAGTCAGTAGATACAGGTGCGTTCATCTGCCAGTCAATCGTGGCATGTATTTTTCGTTGCGATGCTTCCTGGGCATGCAGGTTCATTCCTGTCAGCATGCAGGCCATGATGGTCGCTGCCTTCAAGGATGAGGCTATGTAGTTTCTGATAGTTTTCATTGTTCTACCTCCGTTTCTTATTTGTTGGATTGAATATAGGGTGACTGTTCAAAGGCCTGGCCAATGGCTGCTGTCATCAGCTGCATGCCATAGTGCGTGTTGTACTGATAGCCCGAAGCATCGGCATACCATACGACGGGCAGCTTGGCATCCTCCGTATCCTGTGCGGTCAAGTCCACCATTTCAATGACCAGCGAGTTGGTGTTGTAGCTGTAGCTCACCGTGTAGGGGTAGTACCAGCCTCCCCACCATGGTCCCCAGAAGCCGTAGTCCCACCAGCCTCCCCAGTAGCCGCCGCTTATGATGTTGGTTGTCTGTGCTATGTAGGATAGCTGTACACCCAGGTCGGCATCGGTCTTCTGTTCAGGGTCGGTAATGCGACGATAGCCTCGGTTGTTCATCTGTGTTTCTACAGCATTGATAAGCTGTTGGGCGTTCTCGTCTTTCCAGTAAGAGGCATGATGTCCTCCTGCTTCCAGAATGCTGTCGGGCAGGAAGTAAGTCTGAAAATCGCCGAAGTCTGTTTGGCTGTCGTGGTCAGTGTAGACCACCATATCGCTGTCCAGTTCCCCCATGTCAGGGTCTTTCTCACACGAAGCGACGGCCGCAGCCATGCAAATCAGTAATAAAATCTTTTTCATAATGTTACGGGTTTAGTTTGTCCGACGGGCATCGGCCGGTTTCCCCGGATAATACCCATCGGAATACATATTGGTGATTTAAAAAATAATTCTCTGAAGCAGAAAGGCATTATCAGCCTGTCGTCAGGCAGGCTGGTACTTGCTTTATTCCTTCAGCACTAACATCGCTTTATCTCGGTAGTCGGCTGTCAGAGCGAACGTCCCTTGAAGACATTACTTTTGTCAAGGGGGAAGATGACGCCGTTGAGCGTAATGCGGTTAGAGTTGAAGTTGGGAGTAATGGTCACTGTAGCCTTGTTGCTTCCGTTGTAGAGGGTAATGTCCGCGCGGGCCGATATACCGGTTCCCGTGACGTTGATAGACAGCGATACGTTTCCCTTCTTGTCTTTCTTCAGGTCGTATTCAGAGAAGCGTCCTTCCACAGTGATGCCACCCAGTCCGTTAGGACCGCTCACCGGAATGTTGAAAGCTACCTGCACGATGGCCTGGTCGTCTTTTACCGATACAAAGTTGGTGTTCGACGTCACATAGGCAGTTTGTCCGTATTTGAATATAACCTGGTCGGCCTCCAGTGTAAAGGCCCGGTCGTTCAGGGCTTTCTCTGCTTCTGCATGTTGCAGGCTGTCAATGCGTGCTTGTAAGGCTTTTCTTTCAGCCTTGGTCAGTTCTCTTGTTTCCTCTTGTGCTGTGGCGCTTCCTGCCAGCATGAGCAGGAACATCGTCATAAATAATGCAATATTCTTCATTGTTTTGTCTCTTTTTTCGGCGGACGACATTGTACGCCGTATATCTATATAACAACCATGAATGCTTTTTTACTGCTTACTGTTTGATTAATAATGCTTAAGAAGTCTGTCGTTTATCTACTTTTAATGATTCAACTCCTTTTTGGCTTCTTTTCCTGAAGATAATCTAACATACTTAAATTATCAGACACAGGCAAAGATAGGATTTTCCGTGTAGCCTTTCTGTTATAAAAATGCTGAAGCGGGCAAATCACGGTCTGATATGTATAAAAACAACTCCGGCCGTTGCATATCCTGATGCAACGGCCGGAGCCTATCAGTTTGTTCTATTGTTCTTTCTGCAATTATTTGATGCCCAGCTTGGCCTTGATTTCAGCAGGAACAGCATCTTTGTGTACCAGGATGTTCATGGTCTTGTAGGCAACGAAAGCTTTCGATGCATACCAGATGCCGTTATACTTGCCGCTCAATCCCCATGAGTTCTTCACCATGAAGTATTCCTTGCCGTTCTGGTCTTTGGCAATACCGTAGATAACCATACCGTGGTCGTCGGTTGTTTCCCAGTTGTCAAAGGCAACCTGACGCATTTCCTGAGTAACGTTTACTTCGGGCAGCGGTTTGCTGGTCAGTTCCTTGCGCTTGTCAGCAGCAGTCATGCCGGTCCAGCGGGCCATGTCCGAACCTGTCAGTTCTGCACCACGGGCAGCATCGGGCATTACGGCAATACCGTCGCGTGTGAAGCCCTGTTCGCTCACGTCGCTTCCCCATGCAAAGGTGTATCCGGTACGGATGGCATTGTCCATCACAGCCATCAGTTCGTCAATCGGCAGGTTGTATGACAGACCGTTGCGCCAGTTGTCCTGAATCTCAATGGCAAACTGGGTGTAGAACGGATGGTGAGTATATGAAGTCAGCGATACATAGTCGTCGGGGTTGATGCCCAGGCTTTCTGCAAAGCTCTTCGGAGTATATTCCTTGCCCTGGTAAGTGAAAGTTTCGGGGCACTTGCCCAGATAAGTATCGTAGATGGCGCTGATACCGTTCTTCCATACCGGAGTCAGCTTGCTGAATCTGCCTTTACCGATGGCGCGTACGTAGGCTTCGGCCACAGCATCCAGTTCGTTGTGTACCGGCAGTGAGTCACCGTACATGATGCCCGGCATAGCCTCCTGAGGAACGAGACCGTAGTTTCTCATGCAGTACATGATGTCGTAGAAGCTTCCGCCCGGTGAGAAAGAAGCATCGCCGTGGTAGCGCACGTAGTTCACGGCACGGTCTACCATCGTGTGGTGTACGACAAACATTTCAGAGAGGTCGTAAGTGCCTTTGCCCATGCGCAGCAGCTCGCTCTCCAGGAATCCCAGGCTTGAGAAGCTCCAGCACGTGCTTGAGCGGTTCTGGTTCTTGATACTGGTGATGGGGTTTTCCTTTACGGTGGTAAATACAAAGCCCTCTTCTTTGGGTTCGGTTTTTTTCTTGGCCGACATATCAAAGGCTACCAAAGCCATGGCGGCGATAAGGATGGTTTTTTTCATCATGATTAATTTATTTAGAATTTTTTGTTGCTGGGCACAAATATAAGAAAAGGTGAGTGCAGAGGCAAACGAAAACGAAGTTTTCTGGTTGACTTTGCCAACCTCACTCTTATATTCTCCAAATATGCCGAGAATATCGCTGACAAATGCTATCTTTGGATGTTAAATCAGGATGGATTATGAAGAAAACAATTCAAATTGACAGCCATACGGGGCTAGTGCTCGAAGGAGGGGGCATGCGGGGAGTGTTTACCTGCGGTGTGCTCGACAGTTTCATGGACCGTGGCATCCGTTTCCCTTATGTCATCGGGGTCAGTGCCGGTGCCTGCAACGGCCTGTCCTACATGTCGGGGCAGCGCGGAAGGGCCAAGTTCAGCAACATCGACCTTTTGCAGAAATACCATTATATAGGCCTGAAGTACCTGCTGACCAAGCGGAACATCATGGACTTCGACCTCCTGTTTCATGATTTCCCCGAACAGATTCTTCCTTATGACTATGAAGCCTATTTCAATAATCCCGCCCGCTACCTCATGGTCACCACCAACTGCCTGACCGGCCAGGCCAACTACCTGGAGGAGAAGCGCGACAAGAATCGGGTGATAGACATTGTACGTGCTTCCAGCAGCCTGCCTTTTGTGTGTCCCATTGTCCGGGTCGATGGCATTCCGATGCTCGATGGCGGCATTGTCGACAGCATTCCCCTGATGCGTGCACAGGCCGATGGCTGCACCAGAAATGTAGTTGTGCTTACCCGCAACTATGGCTATCGCAAGAAGATTCAAGGCACGCGTGTCCCTTCCTTTATATATAAGAAATACCCGCTCCTGCAGCAGGCCATCAATCAGCGCAGCGTGGTCTACAACGAGCAGTTGTCCATGGTAGAGCAGCAGGAAAAGGCGGGCGAGGTGGTTGTCATCCGTCCTGAACAACCCATGCAGGTCGACCGCATAGAGCGCGATGTAAACAAGCTTACAGCCCTGTACGACGAGGGCTATCGTTGCGGCATGGAGGTGGAAATCACCATGAGTTGATAGGTTTATTTTTTAATAAGACAGGATGCGCTCCGGCAGTACCTTTGCTCAAAAGCTAGCTTTTGGCTTGGTACTGCACTCACCTTTCACTATCTTTAGATAAGATAGGATGCGGTTCGGGATAAAAAATATCTGAAACAAGTTTCAATATTTTATTCTCCACTCACCTTTCACTATCTTTGTGCCCATGACAGCAGATATTTATAAAACCATTGAGGCTCCTTCCGAGGGAATTTATACGGAGAAGCGGAGTAAGTTTATAGCCATCGCATTGCCTGTGCACAGTGTGGATGAAGTCAAGGTATTGCTCGAGACTTATCAGAAGAAGTACTACGACGCCCGCCATGTGTGCTATGCCTATATGCTCGGACATGAGCGCAAAGATTTCAGAGCCAATGACAACGGCGAACCGTCGGGCACGGCCGGCAAGCCTATCCTGGGACAGATAAATTCCAATGAATTGACCGATATATTGATTATCGTAGTGCGCTATTTCGGTGGCATCAAGTTGGGCACCAGCGGACTCATCGTCGCCTACAAGGCTGCCGCTGCCGAGGCCATAGCTGCCGCCACGATTGTAGAGAAAACGGTCGACGAGGACATCACGGTGTGGTTTGAATATCCGTTCATGAACGATGTCATGCGCATTGTCAAGGAAGAAGGTCCCGAAATCAGGGAGCAGGGCTACGACACGGATTGCAGCATGACGCTTCGTATCCGTCGTTCGCTGATGCCCCGGCTCAGGGCACGGCTGGAAAAGGTGGAGACATTGCGCTTTTAGTTATGTTCTCAAGTTTCTTAGTTGTATCTTTGCAGGCAAAAGTCTTGAAAAGGAAAAATGAAAATTTATAGTAAATGATATGGAAAGTTTTAGTGAATTGATAAAGAACCGCCGCAGCATGCGGAAGTTTACGGACGAAGAACTGACACAGGATGAAGTAGTGACACTGCTCAAGGCTGCCCTGATGGCGCCAACCTCCAAGCGCAGCAACTGCTGGCAGTTTGTAGTGGTCGACGACAGGGAACTGCTGAAGGAATTGTCGCATTGCAAGGAGCAGTCGTCGCAGTTCATTGCCGATGCCGCACTGGCCATTGTCGTGATGGCCGACCCGCTGGCCAGCGATGTCTGGATAGAAGATGCCTCCATCGCTTCCATCTATCTCCAGTTGCAGGCCGAAGACATGGGTCTGGGCAGTTGCTGGGTGCAGGTGCGCGAGCGCTATACGGCGGCAGGCATGGCTTCCGATGAGTTCATCCACGGTCTGCTCGACATCCCCTTGCAGCTGCAGGTTGTCAGCGTGATTGCCGTAGGCCACAAGGGCATGGAACGCAAGCCTTTCAACGAAGAACATTTGCAGTGGGAAAAGATTCATATCAATAAATACGGAGGACAATAACGGTGAGTGCAGTAAAAGCAAAGAACAACCGTGACACCTACCAGGCGGCTGCCGTCACGCTGATAGTGATAGGCTTGCTCTATTTGTTCGACAAGCTGGTAGGTTTTGCCCGCGTAGGTCTGCCGTGGGTCATGAACAAGGATAATTTCCTGCTCTATACGGCCATTGTCTTTCTGTTGTTCAAGCACGACAAGTCGGTGGGGCTTATTCTGCTCTGCCTGTGGCTGGTGCTTAACTTCGGACTGATTTCGGCCTTGGTGGGCACCATGTCTGCCTACCTCTTGCCGTTGGCCATTCTGGTGGTAGGCATATTGTTGTATTGGTTTTCGGTCAGGTAGGCAGGATATGAAGCGCAGTATAGAAGATACATCCATCGTGCTGGTTGGTGCTGGAAATCTGGCCACCAACCTGGCAAAAGCCCTTTACTACAAGGGTTTCCGTATTGAACAGGTCTATAGCCGCACACCGGAGTCGGCCCGCACACTGGCACAGGCGGTCGAGGCATCGTGGACCACCGATTTGACCCAGCTGGTTGCCGATGCCGGACTCTACATCGTGTCGCTGAAAGACGATGTGCTGGTCAGCCGTCTGCCCGAGATTGTGCATGGCCGCGAACACTCCCTGTGGGTACATACGGCCGGCAGCATTCCCATGGATATCTGGCAGGGGCATGCCAGTCAGTATGGCGTGTTCTATCCCATGCAGACTTTCAGCAAGGCGCGCGAAGTGAACTTCGAGGAGATACCTGTCTTTGTGGAAGGCAGCTCTCCGCAGGTGGTCGATTACCTGAAGGCGGTGGCCGGTTCGTTGTCGGGCAAGGTCTATGAAGCATCCTCGCTCCAGCGCAAGTGCCTGCACCTGGCAGCCGTGTTCACCTGCAACTTCTCCAACCACATGTATGCTCTGGCCGACGAACTGCTGAAGAAATACAATCTGCCTTTCGAGGCCATGCTGCCGCTGATTGATGAAACAGCGCGTAAGGTACACGAGATAGCTCCCCGGCAGGCACAGACAGGACCGGCAGTGCGCTACGATGTCAATGTCATGGACAGTCATTTGCAGATGCTGGCCGATGAACCCCGGCTGCAGGACGTCTACAGGCAACTGAGCGAAAGCATTCATCGGCTGTCGCAGGAGGAATGAGTGTGGTGAATCAATAATGGGGGTATCTTAAACTCTCCTCCTTCTGGAAGGAGGAGTACCCGATAGGGGGAGGTGGTAGGAAAAAATCTGCAGTTCTGACATCCAAAGTATCGGGACAACTGCCTACCACCCCGCCCGTTGGGCACCCCTCCTTCCTGAAGGAGGGGAGTTGGACAGATGTTACATCCTTACTTGAGTAAATATTAGATCTATGAGTACAATAAACTACGATTTGCGAAAGATAAAGGCAGTGCTCTTCGATGTCGACGGTGTGCTGAGTGCCAATGTCATACCCATGAGTATGGAGGGAGAACCCATGCGCACGGTGAACATCAAGGACGGCTACTCGCTCCACATGGCCGTCAAGGTGGGCCTGCTGGTGGGCATCATTACCGGAGGACGCACCGAGGCGGTGAGGAAACGCTTCCAGGCATTGGGCGTGGCCCCTGAGAATATATACCTGGGCTCGTCCATGAAGATTCACGACTACCGCGACTTCAAGGAACGTCATGCACTGACCGACGAGGAGATAGCCTATATGGGCGACGATATCCCCGACCTGCAGGTAATGCAGGCATGTGGCTTGCCCTGCTGCCCCAAGGATGCGGCAGCCGAGATCAAAGCCGTCTCACGCTATATCTCTCACGCTCCCGGTGGCTATGGCTGTGGTCGCGACCTGGTAGAACAGGTGCTGAAGGCACAGGGACTATGGATGGCCGACGAGAGAGCTTTCGGATGGTAAGAGAATAGGTGTTGGATAGTGGTTAGTGGTCAGTGGTTAGCATTTAGCTTGGTAATGTCATTCTGAACGTAGTGAAGAATCTCAAAGCCAACAGTTCCTTGAGATTTTCTTAGGATGACGGAAGAGCGATGTTAATTTTTTAGACGCGGATAGCGCGGGTCGGGCGGATTAATATTTTATATTTAGTAAGGTATTATCAGCCTGCAAGGGGAGTAGTTCATGGCTTTAAGTTTAACTCCTAAGCCCACCTTGGTAGGCGATAACTCCTTTTAACTCCTTTAACTCCTTCAAGTTTGGCTTCGCCGATTTTCAATTCGGTAAAACCGAAACTTGAATTAAATAATAAAACGATATGTTGGATAATCTGAAGAAATACAAAGTGATATTGGCTTCCAATTCTCCCCGGCGCAAGGAACTGCTGGCCGGATTGGGAGTAGAATATGAAGTCAGGACCTTGCCCGATGTAGACGAGTCCTATCCCGAAACTTTGCAGGGAGCAGACATCCCTCTCTACATAGCCCGCGAGAAGGCCGATGCCTACAAAGCCCTCTTGCAGCCCGATGAGTTGATGATAACCGCCGACACCGTTGTCTGGCTCGATGGTCGTGTACTGGGCAAACCCGCCGACCGGGAAGAGGCTTTGCAGATGTTGCGTTCCCTGTCCGGACATACCCATGAGGTCTTTACCGGTGTTTGCATCACCACCACACGCTGGCAGCGTTGCTTTGCCGCACAGACCGAAGTGCGCTTTTCTACCTTGTCCGAGGAGGAAATCAGCTATTACGTCGACAACTACCGTCCCTACGACAAGGCCGGTGCCTATGGTGTACAGGAATGGATAGGCTTTGTTGGCGTCGAGTATATCTCTGGCAGCTATTTCAATATCATGGGACTTCCCGTACAGCGACTCTATCAGGAACTGAAAACAGTGGAATAATCTGTGGGGCTGTTTTTTTAGATGCGGAGGCAATAAGGAGTTAGTTGAGAGTGGAGGGTTGAGAGGTGAGAGTTGAGAGTGGAGAGTTGAGAGTTGAGGGTTGAGAGTGGAGGGTTGAGAGTGATTTAACGCTTATACTAATCAATTCTGAACTCTGAAATCAGCATTCTTTTGCTTCTTCCGCATGGTCATCCCGGCCTTGAGCCGGGAACTAAAGGAGAATGTCTGCGCGGATGCAAAACTTAAATCAGAAATCAGAACTCTCATAACTCTGAACTCTTTAGACGCGGATTGCGCGGATGAAGCGGATTAATTTCTTTCAGTTGACAAGTAGACAACAGACAAGTTGACAAGATAAAGCCAAATCCTCTCCTCTTCCCCTAAAATAGGGGAAGTCCCCCGAAGGGGGATGGGGTACCCAAAGCTCATAACTCTGAACTCTAGACGCGGATGGTGCGGGTAGGGCGGATTAATATTCTCTATAAGTTTATTAGTTTGTTAGTTTTTTAGTTGATGAGTTTGAATGACCACTCACCACTTATCACTCATTACTCACCACTTATCACTTACCACTTACCACTGACTCACGTCTTTACCTTCTCTACTACTTTACTACTGCCCACTTAACTTACCCTGCCGGAAACTTTTTACCCGCCAGCGCCAGCGACCCCAGTGTCAGCAATACGCCCACACCGCATACGCCGGTCCATCCCCAATGTTCCCAGCCGAATCCGGCCAGGAAGGTTCCCATCGAGCCACCTATGAAGTAAGTCGTCATGAAGATGGTGTTGACACGGTTGGAGGCACCCGGACACAGCTCGAAGATGCTTGTCTGGTTACTCAGCTGGATACATTGCATACCGATGTCTATCAGGATAATCCCCCCGATGATGCCCGCATAGCTCGTATCCAGAAAGTAGAAGGCGCTCCATGCCAGCAGCAACAGGCCTCCGCCTATGTAGTTGAAGCGGCTCACACCTACCTGCTTCACGTATCTGCCTACAAACGATGCGGTCAGCGCTCCCACCACGCCGCATAGCCCCAGTATGCCTATCACGTCACTTCCTGCATAAAACGGTGCTTCCGCCATCTTGAACGCCAGGCACGCCCATACGCTCAGAAACGAGCCGAAGGCTATGCCCGAGCGGGCTGCATAGATGCGCAGGGCAGGATAATCCTTCACCAGTCTGAACAGCGACATCATCAACTCCGTATACATGCCTTTGAAGTCCGACTGTATGTCCGGCAATACCTTCAGCACCACGCCGGCACATACCACCATCATCACGGCCGCTATCACGTACATCTCTCTCCAGCCCAGTACTTCGCCCACAAATCCGCTCACCACGCGCGAGGCCAGTATGCCAATCAGCAGGCCCGAGACCACCATGCCCACATTGCGTCCCTTGTGTTCCGGTCTGGAGAACTGCGAGGCTATCGGCACAAATATCTGCGGAATCATGGAACACACACCCGTCAGCAGCGAAGCCACCCAGGTCAGGTAGATGTTCGACGACAGCGCTATCGTCAGCAGCGACACCACCAGTACGCAAAAGTTGGTCAGTATGATGTGTTTCCGTTGATACAGGTCACCCAGCGGCACGATGAACAGCAGTCCCAGCGCATAGCCCACCTGCGTAATCATGGCTATCAGGTTGGCCTTGAATTCCGACACTCCCAGGTCCTGCCTTATCATGTTCAGCAACGGCTGGTTATAGTAAATATTGGCTACCGCCACACCGGCAACGATGGCCAGTGTCCATAAGATGTGCGAGGGCAGTCCCCCGTTTTCCTTCAGTTCTATTTTTCTCATTGTCATTGTCCGTTCAATATCCGTCCTATCCACCACACTATCACCGCCACTGCATACCATCTGATGTAAACCGGGCGGTGTATCCGTGCATACAGCTGCGGCTTGCTGGTGCGCACCGTCTCCGCCCATAGCAGCAACAGCACGATGGGCAACGACAACACCAGCAGGGCATTCTGTCTGAAAGCACCCGCCACATCCAGGTGCAGCAGGCAATGTATGGCTCTCTGCGAACCACAGCCGGGGCAGGGCAGCCCCGTCAGTGTGCGGAAAGGGCAGGGAGGAAAGAAAGCATACAGGCTGGGGTTAAAGCTATAATACACATAGCCCGCCAGACACAGCAGTGCCACTCCCCAGTACAGCTTTCGTTTATCAGAGATTTTCATTCATTGCCCAAATGAAGAAGATGGCATATATCAGGATATACAGTATGCCTACTCCCAGACCTACGCCAAAACCTATTTTAGTCCACTTCCCGGCTTCCGCACTGGCGCGCTGTGCTTCCTGAAAGAGTCCCTGGGCATAGCTCGAGCTGACTTTCGAAGCGTTGATAATGCCCACAATCCCGAAGGGCAGGCAGCAGAAGCAGGTCACCAGGATAGATTCCACCATCCATGTCTTGGGCATGGCGATGGGAGGCTCGGGCGGAACCGAGTTCACTATGCATGCCAGTTCTTCCAGTTGGCAGGCCGGTACCCACTGTGCCAGTCCGCTTCTCCATACCATCGTATTACCTGTAATATACTTACCTCGCAAATCCTCCAGACTGAAAGGACCTTGCTTCACATTGTTTATAAGGATGTAGTATTCCATCATACAGCTAGATTTTGTATTCCTGCAATTTCTTGCAAACGTACATAAAAAATAGTAAAAACGAAAATATTTGTGAAAGTTCGCAGGAGAGGGATTCGGCGGTAAGTGGTCGGTATGCTTGCAAGTCCGGGCAATAAACTGGGCCATCCTTGGTTGCTTTCTGTTTAGTTGATTTTTTAGACGCGGGTTGAGCGGATGGTGCAGGTTGATATTTTTTGACGCCCTTCCGGATGGTCATCCCGGCCTTGAGCCGGGAACTGCTATACTGTTGTGCTGTTTTTT
>ENA-UONS01001310-UONS01001310.1-human-gut-metagenome-genome-assembly--contig:-CS19-NODE-1310-length-23327-cov-11.138579_pt1 | contig 23327 bp, 19 predicted proteins | sample MGYA00242458_ERZ724005 | MGnify/ENA metagenome assembly ERZ724005
GTATTTCCGGGCTTTTTCGGAGGTTTGGATTTGAAGCCAGACTTCTGAAAAAGCTCGGTTTTCTTATATGGAAACGTATCCACTGCAAAATGTGTGTCAGGTTGTAACCTCGGATTAGATGTCACGATTTGAGGCAGTGGATTAGATGTTAAGAGAGGTTATACAACTCGGAAGTTGCAGAATTGATAAATTTACCTTTCGAAGAAAAAACAGTAATCTTGTATAAGAATAAAAAACAAGCATTATTCATCAATTCAAATATAAGGTAAAAAAGAGTATCAACCGACGAGGAGAAAAATAGATGAATATTACAAGTCTTGAAATTGCACAGGCAACAATGGATATGTTCTTTTGCTTGTTCTGTCTAATAATATTTGTTTATTTATGGATTTTCTATAACCAATTTAGGACTGGGAATAGGTTCATTCGTAATGTTTGCTGCATATATGTATGATTGGTCTCATAATGGGGATGAACATACGAATATGATTAATGGCAGCAGATTTGATGCTGTTATTATGCTTATCATAATGCTACTTAGCATGAATGTTTCCATCATAGCATGTGTGAATGTGATTCAGCAGGTAACTAAGGAAAACTCTGAAATACAGAGCAGAACAATTGCGCAGATGGTTTCAGCAAAGATTGAGAATGAATTTATTAAGCCAATTACTGTTTCTCAGACGATTAGCAGTGATATTGATATAAGAACCTACATAGAGGGGAAAACCAGAGAAGAGGCGGAGAGTGTCAAAGACGATATAACGAATCGTCTGGTATCCATTGGTAATGAATTTGATTATGAAAGGGTATTTGTTGTTTCGGATAAAACAAGAGCATATTATTCATATGATGGAATAAGTAAGTATCTTGATGTTGAAAATGACAGCCATGATATATGGTATAAGGATTACTTGGATTCAGGGAAAAGATATACAGTTAATGTTGATACTGATGAAAATAATAACTGGAGTCTTTCGGTGTTTATTAATTACGGTATTTTTGACACGAATGGAGACATTTTGGGAGTATGTGGTGTCGGAGTTGATATGAATGACCTTGTAGACATGCTTGCCAGGTACGAGGAAGAATACAATATCAAAGTATATTTAGTTAATCATGATGGACTTATACAGGTTGATACGGATGTAAGTTCTATAGAAACAGGCTACTTGGATAATTCATATTTTGGCAATATATCAGATGATGATTTTTATTATCAGTTATCGGAGAATGGCTGTTATATGACCAAGTATCTCGAGGATTTGATGGGGTATATAGTAATAAGAGATAATAATCCTGTTAAATTGGATGTAAATAAAATTATACTTCCACTTGTTTTAATCTTTATTGCAGGCGTATTAATAATGGCAACTTCATTTGTTATTATTATGAGAGAGAAGAAGGCAAAGGATGCATACAACAGAAGATATGAAGCATCTATAAAGGACGAGCTTACAGGCTTATATAATAGACGAGGGTTTGAAGATGACTGTGAAATAATCAAGAAAAATAATAACTTAATAGAATACGTTCTTATTATGATGGATTTGAACGGTTTAAAAGCAGCTAATGATAATATTGGTCATGAAGCAGGGGATGAGTTAATTATTGGCGCTTCGAAGTGTATGGATAATGCATTCTCAGGTCTTGGAAGGACGTATCGTGTAGGTGGCGATGAGTTTGCTGTATTACTGAGAGGAACGAGAGAAGAAGCACAGGATGCAGTTAAGACATTTGATTATTTAACTGAGAACTTCCAGGGAAATCTTATTTCTGAACTTAGTGTGTCTAAGGGAGTAGTTGTTTGTTCAGAACATATAGAACTTAATTTTGAAGAAATTAAGGCAATGGCTGATAAGTTGATGTATGCAGATAAGGATGAATATTATAGACGAACAGGAAAAGATAGAAGACGAGTTTGATTTATAAATTGATATTTAATCTATGTAAAGAACCCAACAACTTTCAGTTTTATGGATATGTTTCCACAAACGACTAAACAACGGAAAAGGCTGTGGATATATTCCCTTGCTCGTAAAAATAGCAAGGACATTCAGCCTATCGTATCGAGCCATGTCGAGGCGGTGGTCCTCTTGCCATGGGAAACAAATCCATGGACGGTCGAGGTCGGAATGGAAGCGGAGACCGGCGAGGGCAAGCGCGTCAATTACACCGGAAAAGCATAAGAGAACAAAAGAAAAACCGCCGTCGGACTCACATGGGGTCCGGCAGCGGTTTTCTATTCGCTTCGTGTGATGTCATGCACCCATTTGCCGCTGTGGATGCGCCAAAGTCCGATGGGGGCCTTTGCCAGGTGCTCGATGGCGATGCACAGGCAGAACATCTCGTTCGGCACCTTAAGGACAAGGCCGAGCAGGCACATCAGCGGCAGCTCCATGCACCAGAGGGGAAAGTTGTCGATGAGCAGCGAGGCGCGTACGTCGCCGCCGCCGCGCAGCACACCCACGACCATCGTGGACGAAAAGCCGTGGAGGGGCATCACGCCCGCGTAGCAGTACACCATGACCGCGCACATCGCCGCCGCGCCCGCCGAGAGGGAGAAAAGCGGCAGCACATACGGCCGGAGCAGCGTAAAAAAGGCCAGAAGCTCCACGCCGCCGAGGGCGAGCGCGAAGAGAAATGCCGTGAGGCACACGGCCTTGCCGATGCGCACGACGCTCTCGCGGCTGCTGCCGATGCCGATCTCCTTGCCGACGATGACGGCGGCTGCGTTGGCGATGCCGTAGATGCCGGCGGTGGAGAGCTTGTCAATGCTGCCCGCCACGGTGTAGGCGGCGATGAGGTCGCCGCTCGCGGCCATGTGGCCCATGATGACGGTGATGAGCGAGTAGCCCACGCCCCAGAGCGTTTCGTTCGCCAGCACCGGCGCGCTGTAGTGGATGAAGCGGCGCAGCATCTCGCGGCCCGGGCGGAGAAGGGCGCTCCATTGGAGCGGCACGGTGCGGCAGCGCAGGGCGTAGCCGAAGGCGAGCGCAAATTCCACCACGCGCGAGAGCAGTGTGGCGGCCGCCGCGCCTGTGACGCCGAGCGCGGGGAAGCCGAGCTTGCCGAAGATGAGCACATAATTGCCCACGGTATTGCAGAGCATGGACGCGCCGAACACCAGCATACCGAAGCGCGGATTTTCGATGCTGCGCTGCATCCCGATGTAGATGGACGAGAGGGAATTGAGAATATACGAGAAGCCGACGATGCGGATATACGGCGTGCCGATCGCGACGAGACGGAGATTGTCCGTCACCAGCAGCAGAACATCCGCCGGGAAGAACGCCATGATGAGCGCGAAGAGCGTCGAGACGCTGCCGGCAATGCACAAGCCAATGCCGATGACGCGGTTGATGCTCTCGCGGTCGCCGCGGCCCCAGTATTGGCTGATGAGCACGCTCGACCCGCTCTGCAGTCCGAAGACGATGAGCTGGATGATGAAGATGGGCACATTCGCCACCGTGACGGCGGACATCTGCTCGCTACCGAGCAGACCGACCATGAAGGTATCGAGGAAGCCGAGCGAGGTGGTGATGAGATTCTGCACGATGATGGGCAGGGCGAGCAGAAAGAGGCGTCGGTAGAAGCCCTTGGGCTGACGGAGATAGGAGAACATAATAAACCTCAAAGAAGCTGACGAAGCGTCAAATTTACAGCATGGGGAAGCGTGTTTCCTTATGCTTGCGGAGCGCGGATACAAGCGCGTCGATCTCCTCGCGCGTCGTCTCGGGCGCGAAGCTCACGCGCAGCACGCCCGCGGCGGTCCTTTTGTCGAGCTTCATCGCGGCGTAGACGTGGCTGAGCTTGCCGCGGTGGCAGGCCGAGCCGGCGGAGATGCAGATGCCCTGCGCGCCGAGCTCGGTGACAATGTTCGCGCTCGGATAGCCGACGAGCGAGACGGAGAGGATATGCGGGGCATCGCCGTTCCCGATGCGCACCACGCCGTCGATGGTGAGAAGCTGCTCGAGCGCGTACTGCTTGAGCTGCGCCATGCGGGCGAGCTTTTCCTCATAGCCCGCCAGCCGCAGCTCCACCGCCTTGGCGAAGCCCGCGATCTGCGCGGTGGCCTCGGTGCCCGAGCGCAGGCCGCGCTCCTGTCCACCGCCCGCGAGCAGCGGACGCACCGCGCGGCAGCGCGGGCCGATGTAAAGCGCGCCGACGCCCTTGGGGGCGTTGAGCTTGTGTCCGCTGACGGAAATGAGGTCCGCGCCCAGCGTATCCGCGCGGAACGGGAGCTTCAAAAACGCCTGTACCGCGTCGGTGTGCAGCAGCGCCTTGGAGCCGTGCTCGCGCAGGAGCCGCGCGATCTCCGCGACGGGAAAGACGCAGCCGGTCTCGTTGTTCACGAGCATCACGGAGACGAGCGCCGTATCCTCGTGCAGCGCGTCCGCGACCTGCTGCGCGGTGATATTCCCCTGACGGTCGGGCGCGAGATAGGTGACGGTATAGCCCTCCTGCTCCAGCTGACGGCAAGGCTCAAGCACGGCGCTGTGCTCCACGGCGGTGGTGATGATGTGCTTTCCGACGCGGCGGTTCTGGTGGGCGGCAAGGCGGATGGCCCAGTTGTCGCTCTCCGTGCCGCAGGAGGTAAAATACAGCTCGTCCGGCTTGCAGCCGAGCGCGGCGGCGATGACCGCACGGTCCGCCTCCAGACGCTTTTTCGCGGCGGCGCCGTAAGGGTACTGCGAGCTGGGGTTGCCGCTGCCGTTTAGTAAAACATCGTACATCGTATCCGCCACCTCGCGCGCGACGGGCGTGGTGGCGGCATGGTCGAGATAGATCATAGCAAAGCATTCCTTTCTTTGCACTTGCAATCAAGCGAAAACATGGTATGATTATATGCGGAAAAACCACGAAAAGCAAGGAGAAAGCATGAAGATCGGTATTTACACCCTGGGCTGCAAGGTGAATCAATACGAGACGCAGGCGATGGAGCAGGAGCTGACCGCCCGCGGGCACGAGCTGGTGGATTTTGAGTCTCCCGCCGATGCCTACATCATCAACACCTGCTCGGTCACGGCGGTGAGCGACAAGAAGTCGCGCCAGATGATCCGCCGCGCGAAGAAGAACAGTCCCGACGCGGTGGTCGCCGCCTGCGGCTGCTACGTTCAGACGCACGAGGAGGAGGCGAAGAGCCTCGGCATCGACCTTCTGATGGGCACGAACGACCGCGCGCGATTCCTTGACCGGCTGGAGGAGGCCGTGAAAACGCGCGAGACGGTCGCGGACATCGACGACGCGCTGCGCCGCCGCACGTTCGAGGTGCTGCCGGCGGGCGGCATGGCGAACCGCACCCGCGCGATGCTCAAGGTCGAGGACGGCTGCGTGAACTTCTGCACCTACTGCATCATTCCCTACGCGCGCGGCCCCGTGCGCTCGCTGCCGATGGACAAGGCAGCGGAGCAGGTGCGCGCCCTGCGCGCGCAGGGCTACCGTGAGATCGTGGTCACCGGCATTGAAATTTCCTCCTACGGCCATGACCTCAAGGACGGCACGACGCTCATCGATCTTTTAGAGCTTATCGCCCGCGAGGGCGGGGAGATGCGTATTCGCCTCGGCTCGCTCGAGCCGCGCACGGTGACGCGGGAATTCTGCGAGCGGGCGAAAAAGCTCCCGACCCTCTGCCCGCACTTCCATCTCTCGATGCAGTCCGGCTGCGATGCGACGCTCAGGCGCATGAACCGCCGGTACGACACCGCGCGCTATTATGAGTCTGTGGAGCTGCTGCGCGAATATTTTGACGACCCCGCCATCACCACCGACCTCATCACCGGCTTCCCGGAGGAGACGGAGGAGGAGTTCGGCGAGACGCTCGCCTTCATTGAAAAGTGCGGCTTCGCCGCCATGCACATCTTCCCCTATTCCGTCCGCCCCGGCACGAAGGCCGCGGCGATGGCGCAGGTGGACATGAGCGTGCGCGAGGAGCGCGCGGCGCGCGCCGCCGCCGTCGCGGAGCGGATGCACCAAGGCTATCTCGCCCGCTGCGTGGGAAAGAGCTTTCCCGTGCTCTTCGAGCAGGACAGGGGCGAGGGCAGCGTCGGCCACGCGCCGAACTATATGCCCGTCACGGTGGGGATGAAAGGGTTACATAACACCGTGCAAAACGTGCGCATTACCGCCGTCGACGGCGACGGCCTGTGCGGGGAACCGGAGGAGACATGAAAAGCCACTTTTTTGCCTACATCGCGCGGATGCGCTACATCACGCGTTGGGCGCTCATGCGCAACACCTTTTCCGAAAACGTGCAGGAGCACAGCCACATGGTCGCGGTGCTCGCGCACGCGCTCGCGGTGATCCGAAACCGCGTGTACGGCGGGCAGATCGACGCGGGACAGGTTGCCGCAGCCGCGCTCTACCATGACGCGAGCGAGATCATCACCGGCGATATGCCGACGCCCATCAAGTATTACGCGCCCGAGATCCGCGACGCCTACAAGAAGGTCGAGGCGGTCGCCTGCGGACGGCTCCTTGCCATGCTGCCCGACGAGCTCAGACCCGACTATGACGATGTGCTCGACTGCGCGGACGGCGAGGTGCTCGAACTGGTCAAGGCGGCGGACAAGCTATCCGCCTACATCAAGTGCGTCGAGGAGCTCAAGGCGGGCAACGCGGAATTTCGTCGCGCCGCCGAGCAGACCCGCGCCGCGCTCGACGCGATGGGCCTGCCCGAGCTGGATTACTTTATGGAGCACTGCGCGGAGAGCTTTTCCATGACGCTCGACGAGCTGGAATAACAGGGAGGAAGAAACCATGATCAAAATTCGGACGCTGTATATCGTTCTGCCGCTTACGATCCTGATGGCGGTGGGCTGCTACCTCAAGGGCTGGACGGCGGGCATCGCCCTGTGGGCGCTCCTTGCGCTCGTGTGCGTGGGGCGCATCCTGCGCGAGCGGAAGGAGAAGAACGGCGCGGAGGACGCGCAGAAAAAGGAATAACGCACCGTGTGCGAAAAAAGGGAGAGCTTCCGCCGGAAGCTCTCCCTTTTTGCTGTCGTTTCCGCCGTCTCAGCGCCGCGATTTGTGCGCTCCGCGGCTTGCATTTTGCAGCGAAGCCTTTATAATGATGACATTCTTTTGCGCAGGGAGGAAGGACTCATGGAACAGCGGAGGGCGCGCGGGATGCTTGCAGCCGCGGCCGTTATCTTCGGTACGCTTGCGCCGTTCGTGCGCGGCATTTCCGTTTCCTCGGGCGAGCTGGCGCTTTACCGCGCGGTGATGGCGGCGCTGCTCGTCGGCGGCTATCTGCTCGTGAGCGGGCAGAAGCTCGCGCTGCGCGCGAATCGGCGCGAGGCCGCGCTGCTGCTCCTCTCCGGCACGGCGATGGGCGTGAACTGGATCTTGCTTTTCGAGGCCTACCGCTACACCACCGTGTCCGTCGCGACGCTGAGCTACTATTTTGCGCCCGTGCTCGTCACCGCTGCCTGCCCGCTGCTCTTTCACGAAAGGCTGACGGGAAAGCAGATCGTCTGCTTCGTGATGTCCACGCTGGGACTGGTGCTGGTCATCGGCGTCGGGGGGCTCCGCGGCGGCGCGGATGTGCGGGGCGTGCTCTTCGGCCTCGGCGCGGCGGCGTTCTACGCCGCGGTCATTCTGCTCAATAAGTTCATCCGAAGCGTCGCGGGCATCCAGCGGACCTTTTTGCAGTTTTTAGCCGCCATCGTCATTCTCATTCCCTACGTCGCCGTGACCGGCGGCGTATCGCTGGGGACGCTCGACGCGCGCGGCTGGGTCTGCCTGCTCATCGTGGGCTTCTTCCACACGGGCGTGACCTACTGCCTGTATTTTTCCGCCCTGCGCGAGCTGCCGGGGCAGGAGGTCGCTCTGCTGAGCTACATGGACCCGCTCGTGGCGGTCATCGTCTCGGTGACGGTGCTCGGCGAGCCGGTCACGGTGCCGCAGCTCGCCGGAGGTGCGCTGATCCTCGGCTTCACGCTCTGGAACGAGCTGCCGGAGAAAAAATAAGAAAAAGGGAAGTGGCTTTCACTGAACCGCTTCCCTTTTTCAGTTCATAAAGTGAATGGTGATGGGGCAGATCTCGGCCCTGGTCGCCACGCGCATATTCGGCCCGAAGAGACCGACGCCCGAGGTCACGATGCTGTGCATCGACCCCACGCGGAGACAGCCGCAGGCATTCTCCCAAAATAGCCGGACGGTGAGGTTGCCGGGGAACATCTGCCCGTCGTGCGTGTGCCCGCAGAGATCGACGTCCACGCCCGCCGCGGCCAGCGCCTCCAGCTCGCGCGGCTGGTGGTCGAGGACCAGAATGGGCTTGTCCGTATCCAGTCCCTCGACGAGCTCCGCGGGCGTTTTACGCACCTCGACGCCGCGCCCCGGGCGCTGCGCGTCGGGGCGGCCGTAAAGATAAACCTCGCCGCCGAGCAGCACGGCCTCGTCGCGCAGGAGACGGATGTTCGCGGACGTGAGAAAGGCGTCCATCTCGGGGCTGCTCTGCTTTTTCCCGTCGCTTCGGAAGGTGAAGCCCGCTAAGATAGGCTCCTCAATGTCGTGGTTGCCGTAGACGGCGTAGACGCCGTACCTCGACCGGATGCCGCGCAGCACCGCAGCGATCTGCTCCGGCTCCTCCACGGCCTCCCAAGCGTTATCAAAAATGTCGCCCGCAATGACGACAACATCGGCGTCCTGCTCGTTCACGCGCGCGACCATGCGCTCCATCTGCGCAAGGCCCACGTTGTAGCCGAGGTGGAGATCGGCGAGCAGCACGACCTTCATGCTCTCCATGCTGCCGGCGGACTTGTTTACGGTGATCTCATAGGGCGTGACGCGCACGATGCGGGCGTTGATCACGCCGCCGACGGAGGTCACAAGAATGGCCGCCGCGCACAGACAGCCCGCGATGCGGTGCATCCGCGCCGAGCGCAGAGAGCGGAGCTTCAGACCGTGGACGAGCAGCAGCCGCAGTCCGTCCGCGAGCAGGACTGCCAGCAGCAGATAGAGCAGCACGCCGAGCCAATAATTCCCGATGAGCATGAGCGCGTGCTTCAGCCGCCCGGCAGGCAGCGGAAAGGCCAGAACAAAGGAGAGCGCAAAGAAGGCGTACAGCGCGGCGGGCACGGCCCAATGCTTCCGCTTGCGGAACCACGGGAACCACGCCCGCACCCAGCCCATGATGCGGCGGAACAGATAGAGGTTAAAAAGCAGGTAAAACGGTGCGAGGAGGAAGGCAAACATGGCGCGTTCCGCGCTCCTTTCCGAAAGGGGAGACACCCTTTGTTTTCGGCGCTATTCTACTCCCTTTACGCCCTTGGCGCAAGAGAAAAGATGCGGCGCGAAGCGCACACTTTTTTTGGACAAAAGTGACATTGACAACCCTTTCCTACAAATTTATAATCACAATCTCGTATGAAAGACTTCAAAATACACCGTGGTAAAAGGTGAGGCTTATGAATCATCAGTCGTCGTTTTCGCTTCGTTCGTTCTTTCAGCCCGTGGACCTCACGCAGGGAACGTGCTGGAAGACGCTGCTCGTGTTCGCGTTCCCCATTATCGTTTCCTACCTGCTCCAGCAGGTCTATTCCATCAGCGACGCCGCCATTGTCGGTCAGACGCTGACGGCGAGCGAGGTCGCCGGTGTGAACGACACCACCTCGCTCGCGATGATCTTCCTGCAGTTCGCCTTCGGCGCAAGCGCGGGCTTCTGCACCGTGACGTCGTGCTTTGTCGGTGCGCGCGACAGCGCGGGCGTCCGCCGCTCCATGGCGACGCAGATCGTCCTCTCCGCGGCGCTGACCGCCGTGCTCACGGCGCTGGCGCTGGCGCTGCTCGACCCCATGCTCGCGTGGATCAACGTCACGCCCGCGAGCGGGGAGGTCTACCGCGCGGCCTATACCTACTGCGCCATCCTCTTCGGCGGCATCGGCGCGCAGCTTTTCTATAACTTCATCTGCTCGTTCCTGCGCAGCATGGGCGACAGCGCCACGCCGCTCGCGTTCCTGCTTTTCTCGACGATCCTCAACGTGGGGCTGGATCTGCTCTTCATCCTCTCGTTCCACTGGGGCGTCGCGGGCGCAGCCATCGCCACCGTTGCGGCGCAGCTCATCAGCACGCTCGGCTGCTTTCTCTACGCCTTTTTGAAGTATCCCGAGCTGCGATTGCACCGCGAGGACTGGCGCATCACAAGGCGCGACGTTACGCGACATCTCATTCAGGGCATCCCGCTCGGATTGCAGTTCTCTGTCCTTGCCATCGGCATCATCGTGATGCAGAGCGTCATCGTGCAGTTCGATACGCTTGGCGGCGAAATGGTCTCCAACGCGGCGCAGAATGGCTTCGGCGCGGCGAACAAGCTCAACAATCTTCTTATGACGCCGCTCAACGGCCTCGGCGCGGCGATGACCAGCTTCACCGCGCAGAACCTCGGTGCGGGCGACCACGCGCGCATCAAGAAAGGAACGGTGCAGGCGCTCATCATTGTCTGGACTATGTGCCTCATCTCCATCGCAGCTGGCCTGCTGCTCTCGCGCGGCGGCGGGTATCTCTATATCTTCCTCTCACCCGATAAGGTCACGGCGGAGACGATGCGCTACGGCAACACCTACCTCTATGTCGACCTGTCGCTCTACCTCTTCCTCGGCTTCATCTTCGTCGTGCGCAACTGTGTGCAGGGCATCGGCAAGCCGCAGTTCGTGCTCGGTGCGGGCGCGGCCGAGCTGGCCGCACGCGTGAGCGTGTGCCTGCTGCTGCCGCCGCTGATCGCGGGCGGCGCGGTCAATTCCGACGCGCCGCGCGCGGCGGTCTATGCCCTCTGCTTCGCCGATCCCTTTGCCTGGATGGCGGCGGACGCCGTACTGCTCGTGCCCTTCCTGCGCAATATCATGAAAATGGACTATCGCTACCTGAAAGGAACAATGTAGGAAGAAACAAAAAGTTTTTGCCGCTTTTTTGAAAAAACTTGAAAATAAGGCTTGCAATTTGCGCCGGGATATGCTATCTTATTTAGGCTGAGTTCAGCAAAACAGCATATCCGGGTGTGGCGAAGTTTGGTATCGCGCTTGAATGGGGTTCAAGAGGCCGCTGGTTCGATTCCAGTCACTCGGACCAAGTAATGATAATCCGAACTACATTATCCAAGTTGCTAATGTGTTCGGATTTATCATTTCTATTGAAAATGTTCTATAGTAAGCAAAGGCAGGGACAATTCTTGTCCTTGCCTTTGTTTATATTTTACACTATAATGATAAAAATGGGAACATTTTAAAAAATTTAGCGTCTATATAGATGTAACTAACAATATCAACAGTTTGGAATATTCTAAAAGGGAAGAAGTAAACGGCGATGGACAGAGGAAAAGGAAGGAGTATACCATGAAAAAAAGAGTCTTTGCCATTGTCCCAACAGTCATCTTGTGTATTCTTTTGTTCTATTTAATTAAACCCTCTCAATCCCCCAAATCCCCTTATCAAAATTTGACCCCGATAAGCGGATTCTCTATTCAGGCTGTGCAAGCACAATACACTATTGATACTAAGCAGATATCTCTTTGCATAACAAATCATAGCGATAATAGCCCGGAACTCTATCTGCCATATCTCGAACAAAATATTAATGAAACATGGGTTATTGTAAAAAAATCCCCTCATATAAGAGATACAGATAATCTTCTTTACATCCCATCAGGAGAGACAATGAATGTAGATTTTTTTCTGACGGACTATGACCAACTATCTGTCGGTAAATACCGAATTATTTTCGGCTTAGCTCATAGTAATGACTTTTTTTACTTTCCTTTTGACATTGTTGATTCTTAGGTATAGAATGAGAGCAATTAAAAGTATAACAAGGCGGGAGCATCGGTTAAGATGTTCCCGCCTCTGTTATACCTTATTCTTTTGTTCGGCCTGTTGCTTCGCTTTCCACTCGGCGTATTCCCGCTGCCCGTCCTCGTTCTCAAAGAACGCTTGTATCTCCAGGAGCAGGACACGGGCAAGGGCCTCTACCTCGTGATAGGGAATCCCTGTGCCGTAGTCATTGGGCTTCTTTCTGCGCGGGTTGCGTTGTTCTGCTCGGCGACCCGAATCAGCTGCTGTCCGTCGGGGCAGGAAACGTCCTCTCCGACCTTCTGACGCTTGGCGTCCCCTCTATCTGCTTGCAGCAGCAGTACCGCCAAAGCACGGATGCCGCGGCGCTGCGTCAGAATGTCGTGGACTTCCCAAAGCTGAACGGGGAGCAAGAGCTGCGGTGGGATGACAGCTTCCGCCTGCTTCCCGCGGACGACCGTGCCATTCCCGACCTTCTGTGCGAGGAGGCTGCGCGGCGTTATCGGGCGGGCGAGAGCATTCAGGTCCTCTCACCGGTGAGGGTAAAAACCGGCTTTTCGGTGCAGGCGCTCAACACGCGCCTACAGAACGAAGACAACCCGTTGACGGCGGAAAAGCCGACATGGGGAAAATTCCGTGACGGCGACCGTGTCATCGTTACCCAGAACAACGCTTATTACAACATCTGCAACGGCGATGTCGGTGTGCTGCATATTCGCGGAGAGAAGCCGCACCGTGTCGCCGCGCTGGCAGTCAGGGGTACGCTGAAGACATGGCAAATCGACCGTGGACAGGGGGAATACGGCATCGGTCATGACGATGCGCCCCCGCCGCAGCTTGCGCTCGCCTATGCGCTGACGGTACACAAAAGTCAGGGCAGCCAGTACGACACCGTCCTCATGCCGGTGAGCATGGCGACTACAAGAATGCTGTATCGCAACCTGCTCTACACCGCGACCTCACGAGCAGGGAAGGAGGTCATCCTCGTGGGGAGCCGCGAGGCGCTGAACACCGCGATGCAGTGCATCCCGTACCCGCGCAAATCCAAGCTCGTCGCCCGGACCAACCTGCTGCGCCTTGGGCGCAGCGCGTGAGGCGGCGGCATGAAGAGAAGGGAACTGCCGCGCTATCCCGTTATCGACGCTGCCGCTACGGGCAGAAACCTCTGCCGCCTGCGGCTGGAGAAGGGGTACAGCGTGAAGGAGCTGCAGGAATACCTCGGTCTGAGCTGCCCGCAGGGCGTGTACCAATGGCAGGCGGGAAGGAGCCTTCCGAGCGTAGATAACCTCTATGCAGTCTCGCGGCTGTGGGGCGTGAGCATGAATGAAATTCTGGTGGAAAGGGAAAGCGCATAGAACAACGGAGGCCGAAGCGGTTCGCTTCAGTCTCCGTTTCTTGTATTTTGCAGCAGGATGTGAAAATAACCAACTTGAACGTTTTTCGAATGACCGTATCGCAACCCCTCCCACGGAACAGGGATTTCTGGAATTCAAAGAGAGTAAAACTCGATTACTCCACGGAAACAAGCTGCGACAACAGATTGTTGGAGACCACCTGCGCGGCGTCGGCATATTTCGTCAAATCAGGATTTTCGATGGGCTCGATACCCATCGCGCGTCCCAATATGACCATGGCGCGCTCGCGGGCGATGGGCGCGTTGGGGGTCACGGTGCCATCGCCGTTGCCGTTAAGGATACCCGCAGCCGCGCAGCGGTTGATGGCAGCAAAGAACCAGTCCTGGGTATTGTTGTCGGCAAAGCCCGCGTTTTCCGCGGCGGGCAGCTTCAAAAGCCTTGCGAGAATGGCCGCAAACTGGGCGCAGGTGAGCTGACCGTTGGGCCGGAACTTACCGTTATTGCCCTGAATGATGCCGTGACCGCTCCAGCGCCCGATGGAACCCTCTGCCCAGTGGCCCACGGTGTCGCCGTAGGCTGGCCCCGCCGCGCCCGCGCCTACGGTGAGCAGACCGGCCGTCATGGCAAAGGCAAGAACAAGAGATAGCAGTTTTCGTTTCATCGTTTCTTCTTTCCTTCTGAAAATCTATTTCTGCGGCTCCCCGCAGTTGGATCACAAGGTCAATTTTGCCCCCGACAGGGGAGTTTCCTTGCTTATCATACCGAAAACACCAAAAGGAAGCAATATGCTCGATGCACAGCATTTGCCCGAAATCCCTCGGTCGTGAGCAGCAGTCCCGATGTGCAGACATAAAAGAAACGCCCTCTGACGAGAGCGCTTCTTGTCTTGCATCAAGCGTCACAGCAAAAACGAGTTCAGCTTTTTGTGCGGCGTGGGCTTCTTGCCTTCCGTGCTGCGCGACCACGTCTTGACCGTCTGGGCTTCCAAAAACTGCACCAGCGGCGTCAAGTCCTCCTGCTCGTCATAGGCTTGCAGCGCGTCATAATAGGCGCGGCAAGCCTCCTCGTAGACGATGGTGGGCGGATAGTTGTTGATCATCAGCCAATAGTTCAGCAGCGTCCGCCCTACACGCCCGTTCCCGTCCGCAAAGGGATGGATATTCTCAAACCGAGCGTGGAGGTACGCCCCTGCCTTCAGGGGCGCTTTCGCTCCGATGGCGTTGACTTCTTCGATCAGCTCCGCAAGGTCGTTCTCTACCTCGTCGGGCGGCGAACCGACCTCGTTTTTGCCGGTCACATAGTCGTGCTTCTTAAATTCGCCGGGACGCTCACCGTTCACGATGTAGCGACGCTCATCGTAAGTACCCTCGGTCAATGCGCGGTGGACGGCGCAGATCAGCTCGATAGACAGCGGCTCTTTTGCGATGAGTTTGTCCTGCAAAAAGTCGTAGCACACCTTTTGGTTCTGCTGCTCGAACAGGGTGCGGGTGCTGCCGGTGTAGCCCACGACCTTGCCGTTTTCAAAAATCTCGCGGGTGTCGTGGTAGTTGATCTCGGCATTTTCGAGCTTGCCGGAGTTGTAGGCAAACAGAATGCGGAAATTATCCAGCCGCAGAGCAAGGTCATCCACGGTGTGGACGTTCCAGTCCTGCCACATTTTCACAACAGCGTCATATCGGCTCATGATGCACCTCCGGCACAGGAATAAATCGAGTATATCACACTTTTTGCCCAAGCGGGAGAAAATTTACAGCTTTTTTGTGCGGACTTGGTTTTTTTCTGGTATGAGCAGAAGGCGGAGAGCATCCTGCTGACGCTTCTGTATAAGGAGAGGGGGGTGCTGCCATTTTACGGGCGGTATGAAGTGTGCTGCATGGAAGCGTGCTTCGTGAAGGAGTAGGATTTTTACAGAAATGCCGAAACCCGTCGAAACGGAGGTCTTCGCCTATGAAATTATATAAAGAAGCGCTCAGGAGCTTCTTCTCGGGATATGTCAGCGCACTGCGCAGGCGCAGGGGGCTGACACAGGAGGAGATGGCGGAGCGGCTTCGCATCACAGGCCGCGCGTACAGCGATTTGGAGCGGGGCATATACTGCTTTTCCGCGGTCGCGCTGGTGTTCCTTCTGCTCATGCTGGAGGAGCACGAGATCAAAGAGCTGCTCTCGTCCCTGCGGGAGGAGATCGCAAAAGTTGAAGACAGAGAGGTGGCGTAATGCTCCGTGGACATTGGGGAAATATACGGGCTTTTGCGCGGGCTCGGTCTGAGAGCTGATAGCTCCTGGTTTTTTCATGTCTCGTATGCGGTATATCTGAGAGCCCGGAGACCTGATCGGACGGTGCTTGCCGAGCGGTGGCTGTATCCGGCGGTCGCGCAGCATTATCATACCGGCAGACTTGATATAAAGCGCAGCATCTGCTTTGCGGTGGATCTGATCTGGAAAACAGACAGGCGAACGCTGCGGGCGATAACGAGGTGTCCGCTGGAGCGCAAGCCGCATCCCACAGAGTTCGTCGCCCTTCTTGCCGCCTGCCTTGCGGGCGGCAATGCCGCATGATCTGAGCTTATGAAAAAGCAAGCCAAGGAGAGTGTCCTTGGCTTGCTTTTTTCCATCTATCTCTTCAAAGGACGTTTTCCTGCATGAAGAAATCACTTCATGCAGCGCCAAAGGAGTACCGGAAAAGGAATGCTTCCAGATGGCTGTTTCCGTCACCGAAGAAGGACTCGCCCCTGCTGCCCTCAGTGGTGCGCCAGCGGCTGCACCGTACGCTTCCATGATCTTTCTGAAAATCTACGCCCAATAAGCGATAAGCTGGATGCGCTTTGCGTTGTCAATTGGCGCGCCCCTGCTCAGTCATTCCCCTTGCCGGTGGAGCGGAGCATCACATCGTGATAGCCGCCCTCGACGATGCTGGTGGCGGAGACGAGCGTGAGCTTCGCGTTCTTCTGAAGATCGGGGATCGTGGTCACGCCGCAGTTGCACATGGTGGATTTGACCTTATAAAGGCTACGCGCGACATTATCCTGCAAAGAGCCTGCGTAGGTGACATAGGAATCCACGCCCTCCTCAAAGGCGAGACCCGTCTTGCCGCCGAGGTCGTAGCGCTGCCAGTTGCGCGCGCGGTTCGAGCCCTCGCCCCAGTATTCCTTGACATACACGCCGTTGACAAGGAGCTTATTCGTGGGCGATTCGTCAAAGCGGGCGAAGTAGCGGCCGAGCATCAGAAAGTCCGCGCCCATGGCGAGGGCGAGCGTCATGTGATAGTCGTGGACGATGCCGCCGTCGGAGCAGATGGGAACATAGACTCCCGTTTCGCGGAAATATTCGTCGCGCGCGGCGGAGACCTCGATGAGAGAGGTCGCCTGACCGCGGCCGATGCCCTTGGTCTCGCGCGTGATGCAGATGGAACCGCCGCCGATGCCGACCTTGACAAAGTCTGCGCCGCACTCGGCGAGGAAGCGGAAACCGTCGCGGTCGACCACATTGCCCGCGCCGATCTTCACGGTATTGCCGTAGTTCTCACGCACGAAGTCAATGACCTTCTTCTGCCAGACAGAGTAGCCCTCGGACGAGTCGATGCAGAGAATATCCGCGCCCGCCTCAACGAGTGCGGGGATGCGCTCGTGGTAGTCGCGGGAGTTGATGCCCGCGCCGACCAGATAGCGCTTCTGCGCGTCCTGGAGGGCGAGGGGGTGCTCCTTGTGCTCGGCGTAGTCCTTGCGGAAAACGAAGTAGCGCAGGCAGTCGTTCTCATCCACAATGGGCAGGGCGTTGAGCTTGTGCTCCCAAATGATGTCGTTGGCCTCCTTGAGCGTGGTGGAGGAGGGAGCAGTGATGAGCTTTTCGCGCGGCGTCATAAAATCGCGCACCTTGAGGTCTGTGCTCATGCGGCTGACGCGGTAGTCACGGCTCGTGACGATGCCGAGGAGTTTCCCGTTGGGCATGGCGTCCTCAGTGATGGCGACGGTGGAGAAGCCGTTTTTCTCCTTGAGCGCGAGCACATCGGCCAGCGTGTGCTCAGGCGTGAGATTCGAGGCGCTGACGACAAAGCCCGCCTTGCTGCTCTTCACGCGGCGCACCATCTCCGCCTCGCTCTCGATGGACTGCGAGCCGAAGATGAACGAAAGCCCGCCCTCCTTGGCCAGCGCGACGGCGAGCGTGTCGTTCGACACCGACTGCATGATCGCCGAGACCATCGGGATATTCAGGCTGATGGGGCAGTCCTCCTGCCCCTTGCGGTATTTGACCAGCGGCGTTTTGAGCGAAACGCGGTCGGGCACGCACTCCTCCGAGGTGTAGCCCGGTACGAGCAGGTACTCGCTGAAGGTATGAGACGGATCGGGATAGTAATAGGCCATGACTTGCCCTCCTATTTTTTGAAGTAACGCACCGCCGAGGCGAACAGGTGCATATCGTAAGTCCCCGGCACGTTTCGGTAAAGCGCGGGGCCGATGCGCTCGCTGTGCCCCATTTTGCCAAACACCCGCCCGTCGGGGGAGGTGATGCCCTCGATGGCGCAGACGGAGCCGTTGGGATTGAAAGCAGTATCCATTGTAGCATATCCGTCAAGGCCTGCATACTGCGTGGCGATCTGGCCGTTTGCGGCAAGCTGTTCGATCAGCTCCTGCGAGGCGAGAAAACGCCCCTCGCCGTGCGAGATGGGAACGGTGAAAATATCTCCCACCTCTGTTCCCGCGAGCCACGGGGAGAGCGTCGAGCAAACGCGCGTGCGCACGAGCTTGGACTGATGGCGTCCGATGACATTGTAGGTGAGTGTCGGGAAGGACTCGTCGGTATCCATGATCCTTCCGTAGGGCACGAGGCCGAGCTTGATGAGCGCCTGGAAGCCGTTGCAGATGCCGAGCATCAAGCCGTCGCGCTGCTCGAGCAGCGCCGTCACCTGCTCGCGGACGGCGGCGCTGCGGAAAAACGCGGTGATGAGCTTGGCGCTGCCGTCCGGCTCGTCGCCGCCGGAGAAGCCGCCGGGAATGACGATCATCTGTGCGGTCCTGACGGTAGCTGCAAAGCGCTCGACGCTGTCTGCGACATCGGCGCTCGTGAGGTTGCGGACGATGAATTGCTCGGCGTCCGCGCCTGCCTCCGAAAGCGCGCGCTGCGTGTCGTACTCGCAGTTCGTGCCGGGGAAAACGGGGATGAGCGCCTTCGGACGCGCCTGCTTGACGGCGGGGGCGACGCGCGTCTTCGTTTCATGGGAAAAGCTCTCGACCGTGCCGCTGTCCCGCGTCTTTGTCGGGTAGACGGCTTCGAGCACGGCGTCGTTCAGCGCGGCAAGCTCTTCGATGGAGGCACTGTCCGCGCCGAGGGCAATGGCCTTTTCCGCTGTGGTGACGCCGATGCGCACGGCGTCGGAGACTTCATCGCTCAGCTCGGCGACAATCGCGCCTGGCATGGGGGCGAACCAGTCAAGCACCGTATTTTCCGCGGCGAAGCCGATCTCGTTGCCGAAGGACATCTTCATCACCGCCTCGGCAAGGCCGTTTTCGACCGCCCACGCACTCACGACCTTGCCCGCGCGCGCAAGCGCGGTGAAACGCTCCCACGCGGCGGCCTGCTGCTCGGGCGTTTTGCCTGCGAAGAGGTAGACGCCGTGGCCCACCGCCTTCAGGTCGGTCGTCAGCAGCTCGCCTTCGAGCAGCGGCGCGATGGCGAAGGAGATGAGCGTCGGCGGCACATCGCGGTCAAGAAAGCTGCCGGACATGGAGTCCTTGCCGCCGATGGCGGCGGCGCTCAGCTCCAGCTGCGCGTCCAGCGCGCCGAGCAGCGCCGCGAAGGGCTTGCCCCAACGCGCGGGCTCATTGCGGAGCTTTTCAAAAAATTCCTGTAAGGAAAGGTACGCCTTATGATAGTCTGCGCCTGCGGCGACGAGCTTGGCGACCGAGGTATAGACCGCGTCGTGCGCACCGCGATAGGGGTCGGCGCTCAGCGCGTCGGGGTCGCAGCCCCAGGCCATCACGCTGCCCTGCGCGGTCTTCTCGCCGGGGAGGACGGGCAGGAGCGCCGCCATCGCCTGCGCGGGGCTGCGCTGCGTCCTGCCGCCAAAGGGCATGAGGAGCGTCCCCGCGCCGACGGTGGAGTCGAAACGCTCGACAAGGCCACGGCGGGACGCGCTCTTGAGGCTGCCTGCCATGCCGCGCAGCGTTTGAGCTGCGGCGGGAGCGGCACATTCCCTCGCGGGGACGGCGACGGAGGCGTGCTTCGTCACGCCGTTGGTGTCGAGGAAGGCGCGGGAGAGGTCGGCAATCGTCTGTCCGCGCCAGCGCATGACCATGCGGGGGCTTTCGGTCACGACCGCCACGCGGTAGGCCTCTAAGTTTTCCGCCGCGGCAGCGGCGATGAATTTCGCCTCGTTCTCCGGTGCGACGACGACCGCCATGCGCTCCTGCGATTCGGAGATCGCAAGTTCCGTGCCGTCGAGGCCCTCGTACTTCTTGCGCACGGCGTCGAGGTCGATGATGAGTCCGTCCGCCAGCTCGCCGACCGCGACGGACACGCCGCCCGCGCCGAAGTCGTTGCAGCGCTTGATGAGGCGCGTGACCGCGCCGTCGCGGAACAGACGCTGGATCTTGCGCTCCTCGGGCGCATTGCCCTTTTGCACCTCGCTCGCCATCGTGGAAAGCGATTTCATATCGTGGCTCTTGGAGGAGCCGGTCGCGCCGCCGATGCCGTCGCGCCCCGTGCGCCCGCCGAGCAGGATGACCACATCACCCGGCGCGGGACGCTCGCGCACGACAATGCTCGCGGGCGCGGCGGCGACGACTGCGCCGCACTCAAGGTGCTTGGCGACATAGCCCTCGTGGTACAGCTCCGCGACATGGCCGGTGGCAAGGCCGATCTGGTTGCCGTAGGAGGAGTAGCCCGCCGCGGCGGTCTGGGCGAGCTTGCGCTGCGGGAGCTTGCCTGAAAGCGTTTCGGCAAGCGCCTTTCTCGGGTCGCCGCCGCCCGTCACACGCATTGCCTGATGGACATAGGCGCGGCCGGAGAGCGGGTCGCGGATGCAGCCGCCGATGCAGGTGGCCGCGCCGCCGAAGGGCTCAATCTCGGTGGGGTGGTTATGCGTTTCGTTTTTGAACATCAAAAGCCAGTCCTGCTCCTTGCCGTTCACCACGGCGGGCACATGAATGGAGCAGGCGTTGATCTCCTCGCTCTCGTCGAGCTCGGGGAGCAGACCGCGGACCTTGAGCGTCTTTGTGCCGATGGTCGCAATATCCATAAGCGTCTGCGGGCGCTGGGCGGCCTTCTCCGCGCCGTAGACCTCCTCGCGCGCGGCGAGATAGCGCGCATAGGCGTCCTTGACGGCGTCATCGTCGATGCGGATCTCGTCAAGGTGGGTAGAGAAGGTCGTGTGGCGGCAGTGGTCGGACCAGTAGGTATCGACCACGCGCAGCTCGGTCACGGTGGGGTCGCGGCGCTCGGTCTCGCGGAAATAGTCCTGCAGCGCCTTGAGGTCGGCGATATCCATGGCAAGCCCCATGGAGGAGAGCAGCGCGGAGAGCGCGGCCTCGTCCATGGCGGTGAAGCCCTCGACGGACGCAACGCGCTTTGGCTCGGCAAGCTCCTCGGCGAGCGTTTCGGGCTTTGCAAGGCTCGCCTCGCGGCTTTCGACGGGGTTGATGACATAGCGCTTGACCGCCTCGACATCGGCATCCGTCAGCGTGCCATAGAGCGCGTAGACCTTCGCCGTGCGGATGCGCGGGCGCTCGCCTTGGCTCAAAAGCTGGATGCACTGCGACGCGCTGTCCGCGCGCTGGTCGAACTGACCGGGCAGGGGCTCGACGGCAAAGACCGCGCAGGCGTCCTGCGTGTCCGCCGCGTCGGACACAAGGTCCAGCGGCGGCTCGGAGAACACGCTCCTGCAGGCATTTTCAAAGAGAGGGGCCTCGATCCCCTCTACATCATAGCGATTCCAGATACGCGCGGCGCGCAGGCCCTGCACGCCGAGAAAATCGCGGCAGTCCGTCAGCAGCGCCTCGCACTCGGGCGCGAGACCTTGCCGCTTTTCCACATAGGTCCGAAATACCATTTTATCCTCTCTCCTCCCGCGCCGCGAGCGCGGCGCTGCCGATGTCGCCGCGGCAGTATTTGTTGGCAAAAGCTACGCCCTCCGCCAGCCGGTACGCCTCCTCGACGGCGGCCCTCAGCGTGGGGGCGGCGGCGGTGATGCCGAGCACGCGCCCGCCCGCGGTCAGGAGCGTATCGCCGTCCTTTTTTGCGCCCGCGACATAGCAGTGCGCGGCGGCCTCCTCGCTCATCGTGATGGGAAAGCCGCTCTCATACTTTTGGGGGTAGCCCTCGGACGCGAGCACGACGCAGCAGGCGGAACCGGTCGAAAATTCCATGCTCGCGTCCGCGAGCGTACCGTTCGTCGTCGCCTGCATGACGGTGAGCAGATCGCTTTTGAGCAGCGGCAGCACCGCCTGCGTTTCGGGGTCGCCGAAGCGGCAGTTGTACTCCACGACCTTCGGGCCGCTCTTGGTGAGCATAAGCCCGAAGTAGAGGCAGCCGCGGAAGGGGCGGCCCTCCGCCTTCATCGCGCGGATCGTCGGCAGGAAGATATTCTCCATGCACTCCGCCGCAATCTCCTTTGTATAATACGGGTTCGGCGCGACCGCGCCCATGCCGCCGGTGTTGGGGCCTTTGTCGCCGTCGAGCGCGCGCTTGTGGTCCATGGAGGAGACCATCGGCACGAGCGCTTCGCCGTCGGTGAAGCTCAGCACCGAGACCTCGGGACCCTCCATATATTCCTCGATGACGACGCGCGCGCCGCTCTGACCGAAGGTCTTATCCTCGATCATCGCGCGCACGGCGGCCTTCGCCTCCTCGACTGTCTGCGCGACGACGACGCCCTTGCCGAGCGCGAGACCGTCCGCCTTGACGACGATGGGCGCGCCCTCGGCGTCGATGTAGGCGCAGGCGGAGGGCGCGTCGGTAAAGACGCGGTATTTTGCGGTGGGGATGCCGTATTTCTGCATCAGATCCTTTGCAAACGCCTTGCTCGCCTCGATGACGGCGGCCTTTTTGTCAGGGCCGAAGCAGGGGATGCCCGCCGCGCTCAGCGCGTCCACCGCGCCGAGGGCGAGGGGGTCGTCCGGCGCGACAACGGCATAATCAATGCCGTGCGCCTTGGCAAATTCGACCTGCGCGGGGATGTCCTTCGCGCCGATCTCACTGACGCAGACTGCGTCGGCGGCGATGCCGCCGTTGCCGGGCAGACAGTAAATTTTCTCGACCGCGGGATTTTCCTTCAGCTTTTTAATGATGGCGTGTTCGCGGCCGCCGCCGCCGATGACCATGAGCTTCATGGAGAAATTCCTCCTTGCTTAATGATGGAACAGGCGCATACCCGTGAACGCCATAGTGATGCCGTATTTGTTCGCCGTCTCGATGACATTGTCGTCGCGGATCGAGCCGCCCGGCTCGACGATGTAGGAAGCGCCGCTCTTGCGCGCGCGCTCGACATTGTCGCCGAAGGGGAAAAAGGCGTCCGAGCCGACGGTCACGCCGCGCTGCTGCGCGAGCCAAGCGCGTTTTTCCTCGCCCGTGAGCGCCTCGGGGCGCTCCCTAAAGACGCGCTGCCACGCGCCGTCGGCGAGCACATCGTCGCACTCGTCAGAGAGGTAGACATCGATGGCGTTGTCGCGGTCGGGGCGGCGGATACCGTCCACAAACGGCAGGGCGAGCACCTTCGGGTGGCGGCGGAGATACCAGTTGTCCGCCTTCTGCCCCGCCAGACGGGTACAGTGGATGCGGCTTTGCTGACCCGCGCCCACGCCGATGGTCTGAGCGTCCTTGACGTAGCAGACGGAGTTGGACTGGGTGTATTTGAGCGTGATGAGGGCAAGGAGCATATCGCGCTTCGCACTCTCGGGCAGGCCTTTATTTTCGGTGACGATGTTTTGGAGCAGGCTCTCATCGATTTTGCAGTCGTTGTGGCCCTGCTCGAAGGTGATGCCGAAAACATCCTTCTGCTCCAGCGGCGCGGGAGTGTAGGCGGGGTCGAGCTGCACGATGTTGTATTTGCCGCCCTTTTTCGTCTTTAAGATGGCAAGCGCCTCGTCGCTGTAAGCAGGGGCGATGATGCCGTCGGAGACCTCGTTTTTCAGATACGCGGCGGTGGCGGCGTCGCACTCGTCGGAGAGCGCCGCCCAGTCGCCGTAGGAGCAGAGGCGGT
>ENA-UONS01001321-UONS01001321.1-human-gut-metagenome-genome-assembly--contig:-CS19-NODE-1321-length-23220-cov-11.968314_pt1 | contig 23220 bp, 20 predicted proteins | sample MGYA00242458_ERZ724005 | MGnify/ENA metagenome assembly ERZ724005
GATTTCTTCCTGCTCTTTCAGAACGGCTCCACAAGTCGTGCAATGGCTTCCTTCCGTCTTTCCGACTGTCGTGCATGTTGCTTCTACGGCTTCATCTTTTACTTCTTTGTGACCAAGCGCTGGGATTTCTTTCTGCTCTTTCAAGATAGCTCCGCAGGTCTCACAATGACTTCCTTCCGTCTTTCCGGCTGTCGTACACGTTGCTTCTACGGCTTCATCTTTTACTTCTTTGTGTCCAAGCGCTGGGATTTCTTTCTGCTCTTTCAGAACGGCTCCACAAGTCGTGCAATGGCTTCCTTCCGTCTTTCCCGCTGTTGTACAGGTGGCTTCTACAGCTTCATCTTTCACTTCACTATGGCCTGTTGCTGGCACATCTTTCTGTGCCACCAGCACTTCATTGCAGACAGAGCAATGACTTCCCTCGGTCTTTCCTACAGTCGTGCAGGTGGCTTCTACAGCTTCATCCTTCACTTCCTGATGTCCTGTTGCCGGGATTTCCTTCTGCTCTACCAGCACTTTATTACAGATAGAGCAATGGCTTCCCTTCGTCTTTCCCTTCTCCGTACAGCTTGCAACTACCGCCTCATCCACAATCGGATTGTGATTTCCCAAATCTGTGGTAACGGTCTTACGCCCAAGCACTTCATTACAAACAGTACAACGAACTACTTCGTCATAACTTCCATGAGCGATACAGGTTCCTGCAACTTCATTTTCTTTAACTGCCTCCCCTGCAGTATGCTCTAATTTCTCAACCACAGTTCCGCTCTTTATAACAGCGCTGCATGTGCTGCACACCAGATCGCCGGTATAGCCATCAGCAGAGCAAGTAGCTAATTTTTTATTAATAGTTTTCTTTGCATAACCAGACGAACATCTGCCGCCATAATGAACAACAGGATTTGGCCACGTCCTTGCTGATGCTTTATTTACAATATCTGTCCACTGGCCTGAGGTTCCTGAAAAGAAAATATCAGTCATACCAGTGCAATATCCAAAAGTAGTATCTTCAAGTTCAATTGCCGAATTTTTTATCGTCACTTCACGCAGCTTTTCACATTCATAAAAGCAATATATGTCCACTTTTTTAACCGTTGACGGTATGGTGATTGACGTTATCTTTGACTTACTAAACGCTGCATTTCCTATCTCTGTAACAGATTTTCCTATGGTGATGGTTTCCATATCCGGGAAGAAATAGAATGCACTTCTTCCAATTTTTGTCACGGATCCGCCGACAATAACGCCTTTCATCTGATCCCGTAAATTCAACCAGGGCTGATTATCAGGCTCATAATCATACATACAGCCACTTCCTGCAATCGTCAACACATAGTTCTGATCCAGGTACCAGTACGCACTATCACCGCATTTTCCGCTGGCAACAACGGCATAATGTTTTGTCGCATTTTTTAAATATGGATTAACACTGTAATCGACAGATATATTTCCCCATTCAGCTTCCGTTCCGCTATATACAACATCTTTCAGATTGCGGCTAATAAACGCTCTGTCACCGATAAAATTCAATGTACGTGGCAGCTCTATTACGTAAATCTCAGACACATAAAATGCAGATTCACCAATGCTGGTTACACCTTCCAGAATATTTATATATTTCAAACCAGACTAGCCAAAAGCATTCTTGCCTATACTTTTCAGAGATGTAGGAAGTGATATTTGGGCTAATTCTGAACACCGGTAAAATGCACTGTCCGAAATTTCTGTCACACCTTCCGGAATAACAATTTCTGTTAATTTCGAATAAGCAAAAGCGCTTTCACCTATCACTTTGCAGCCATCCGGGACTGTATAACTTCCAGTACCTCCTGCTGGATACACAAGCAAAACGGTCTTATCTTTATTAAACAAAGCACCTTTATAAGATGTAAAATTCTGATTATACTGATCCAGACTGATACTTCTTAAATCTTTACATCCATAAAATACAGACCCACCTATTTCTGTAACAGTGGAAGGCAAAGAAATCGTCCACAAACTCGCACAGTCGCTAAATGCATATTCCCCGATTTTTACAACACCATTTGGAACCCAAATTTTCGTTAGTGAAGAATTCCCCCAAAACGCATTTCCCTTAATTTCTCTCACAGTTTCAGGAATTTCAATATCTGTCAGGCCTGCACCAAAAAAAGCACTAACTCCTATCGTTTCAACCTTTCCCGGAATTATAACTGTGCTCAGCTTAGTACAATATGCAAAAGTGCGGTACGGAATCTCTGTCAGATTTTCAGATAACGTCACAGAAGTGAGGTTTCTGCATTCTTCAAACACAGACTCTCCCATGATTAAAACAGAATTTGGAATTGTAATAGTTTCCAATGATGAACACTTGCAAAATGCTCCACCCCTGATTTCTGTTATGGAATCTGGTAAATTGATTTTCTTCAGACTCTGGCAATTCGAAAAGGCAGTATAATCAATAAACGTCACAGAATCTGGAATAACAACTTCTTCCAGACTTCTTAAATTTGAAAAAGCATTTTGGGCAATAGAAGTAAAACCGTCTTCAATTACCACCTTTTTTATACGTCCATATGTGTCAAGGAGATATCGATTTGATACAGCGCACATTTGCTTCGGGGTAAAACGAAGTTCCCCATCTTTATTTAATTCCCAACTGCAAAACTTATCTTCTCCTCTGGCATATCCAAGACTTGCATAAGATGCATTTATATTACTTGCCAAATTCGCCAGCGTCAAAGTTTTTCTACTGCTTTTATAATATATAGAAGCGTCATCGTATCCGCATATTGTCTTTACAGAACAGTTGGAAAAAGAATTTCCTGTCGCATACATCTGGGACGAACCCAGGAACGTAACCTTTGACAGTGCACTAGAGCGTGTTTGAAAAACATTCTAAGTTGTTTATTTTAACCAAATTAATATTGAGGCAATGCATATAATTCCTAAGAAGGTTGAAGCCAGTTTATCATAACGCGTAGCTATTCGACGGAACGCTTTCAATTTGAGAAAATAGTTTTCTACTAAATGTCTCTCTTTGTAAAGCCACCAATCGCAATAACGATCAAACTTAGCTCCTTTTCTAGAAGGAATTGTTGGCTCTCCACCGTGGGTATAAATATAGTCAATCAGCTTGTTGCTATCGTATCCACGGTCAGCTAATACATTGCTTCCGTTTGTGTCGACATGATCTAACAAAGGGATTGCGTAATTAATATCGTTACGCTGCCCTTCGCTGATCATAAAATAAACCGGATAACCGTATGCATCTACAACTGCATGGATTTTTGTGCTGGCTCTACCACGGCTGTGTCCAATTTCGTTTGATGGCCCCCTTTTTTTGCTCCAGCACTATGCTGATGAGCCTGGACGATAGAGGCAATTGATAGTTCCGTTAATTCAGCTTCTAAGCTCAAGACACGAAAAATATTATCAAGGATGCCATCTTCAATCCATTTACGAAAACGGGAATAAACCGTTTGCCAGGCCCCATAACGTTCTGGGAGATCCCGCCAGGGAGCCCCACTGCGAGCAATCCAAACAATTCCATTTAGAATTGTCCGATTACATTTTGAAGGACGACCTTGCTTTCCAGAATTTTCAGGTGGCAGTAAAGGAGCAACACGATTCCATTCATCATCGGTTAATTCGTATCGGCGCAACATAATCAACACCCCTTTTTCTTTATTTTAACATGAAAAAGGGTAAACGAATATATGTTTTGTGCAACTTTTATTTTTCAAACACGCTCTAGGATTACTTCTCCGCGCTCGCTTTTTTTGATCAGCCGGATCTGGTCATATTCGTCATGAACTGCGCTTAAAAGACTGTCATAAATGTCCATATTTCTCCTTATCACCAACTATTATTCCCCAAACGTACATGTACGTAACATGTTGCGCTATGAAAGTCAGCTGTTCCTCACCTATGGTGCTCCCACAGCTGCTGGGGAGCAGCAACCACTATGCTGACTGCATATTGTTTTTCAGAATTGTTTATAGTATAGTTTTATTTGAGTATATTGTTAGAAATGTTTTAACTTATTGATAAATTATTGTAAAGGCGCGGAATATGAAAAAGAAAAATACAGATGGTTTGCAGCAGGAGCTTATGGACTCCCCGGATCTGAATCAGTTCCTTTCTCAGAATCAGGAACAGTTTGAAAATAAAAGTGTGGCAGAATTATTAAACCGTCTGTTCGAAAAAAAGCATATCTCAAAGGCAGCGCTTGCCAAACAGGCCGGTATGAGTGAAATTTATCTGCACCAGATTTTTGCAGGTCGCCGAAATCCTTCACGGAACCGTCTGCTGTGCCTGTGTTACGGGCTTGAAGCGACAGTTGAAGAAACACAAGAGTTGCTGAAGCTTTGTGGAATGGCGCAGCTTTATCCGAAATTAAAGAGAGACGCCATTATCTATTATGGGTTGTTGCATGGACTTAAATTGTTTGAAATTAATGATAAACTTTTTGAGGAGAATGAGGAGACGTTGTTTTAATTCTCTTCCCCCCTCCGACGCCTAATAATACAAAACTTAGATTCTATATATTGCGAAGCACGTTGCTGTGCAGCACAAAAGTTGTAATTTGATTTACAATTTCTTCTTGCCACCGCTTTTATAATGTGCTATTATACCACCAGAAACAAAGGGGAATGAATGTCTCCCTGGGATCATCCCGAACCGCTTATCAAGCTGATGACTTCTGTGATAACAATTGTCGCAGGAAGCATCAGCTTTTCTGCGTAAAAAGGAGGAATTTATAACAATGTTAACATCTCTGGCTTTTATTTTTCTTGTGGGACTTTCCTTGGCTGCTATTTGCCAGGCACTGAAACTGCCGCGTATTATCGGTATGTTGATCACCGGTATTTTACTGGGACCTTATGTGCTGAACGTATTGGATCCGTCGATTCTGTCCATCTCATCGGAGCTGCGGCAGATCGCGTTGATCATTATCCTGCTGAAAGCGGGACTTTCCCTGAATCTTGCCGATCTGAAGAAAGTAGGACGTCCCGCCATCATGATGGCCTGCATTCCTGCAACTTTCGAAATCCTGGCTTACTTTTTGCTGGCACCGTATTTTCTGGGAATTACCAGACTGGAAGCGGCTGTAATGGGCGCTGTAATGGGTGCGGTATCCCCGGCTGTAGTTGTCCCAAGAATGGTACAGTTGATGGATGAAAAATACGGCACAGCCAAAAGCATTCCCCAGATGATCCTGGCAGGCGCTTCCTGTGACGATATTTATGTGATCGTGCTGTTTTCCACATTTTCTACCATGGCTCAAGGCGGCAGTGCACATTTGAAAGATTTTATCAACATTCCGGTTTCCATTATCCTGGGTATTGTACTTGGAAGTATGGCTGGTTATCTTCTTTCCCTATTTTTCGAGACGGCTTACGCACACAGCCATATGGTGCGTAACAGTATGAAGGTGATCGTGGTAATGGGCGTATCTTTCCTACTGATGTCTATTGAGACATGGCTGAAACCGGTAGTTTCTATTTCCGGGCTTCTGGCTGTGGTAAGCATGGCTTGCGTTTTAAAGCTGAAGTGTACCCCTTCCGTCTCCGCCCGTCTTTCCCAGAAATTCGGAAAGCTGTGGCTTGCTGCTGAAGTCCTGCTTTTCGTGCTTGTGGGTGCATCCGTAGATATCCGCTATACCTTGAAAGCAGGTCCTGCAGCCCTGGCTATGATCTTCGCCGCCCTGCTGATCCGAACTCTTGGCGTCACCCTCTGCGTAGTCGGAACCAATCTGACCGCAAAAGAAAAACTGTTCTGCTCCATCGCCTACCTGCCCAAAGCAACCGTCCAGGCCGCCATCGGCTCCGTCCCAATGGCCATGGGCCTCTCCTGCGGACAGATCGTACTGTCTGTGGCCGTACTTGGAATTCTGATCACTGCGCCGCTGGGGGCGATTGGGATGGATTGCAGTTATAAGAAGCTGCTGAAACGAGAATCGTGTAGCTAAAATGGCAAAAGGCACCCTTACACAAATTCGTTTGAGGATGCCTTTTTCACTATTCTATTTCAGTTACATATATTTGTTTGAGTTCTCTATCTCTGAATCGTTACGACAATTTTTACTTAGAGAATACTGCATCATTTCTGGAAAGAAGATATACACAATACTGATTCATGCTGATTCCTTCTCTCTTAGAATGTTCTGCCAATGATCTATGCAGGCTTCGAGGTATTCTCAACTTAAATTGTCCCGAATAATCTTCCAAGCTGTCTGGCTCATGAATTTCTATCCCATCTTCTAATGCAGCCTCAAGCCAGGCTTTTTTCGCATCCACCGCATTTGCCACTGCACGTTCTAAAGTTTCTCCGCAAGTAATGCAGCCAGGTAAATCTGGATAAGAAACTACAAATCCGCCTTCGTCTTTATCTTCCACAATTTCCATACGATAGGACATTGCCATATAATCATTCAACGTCTTCATTATTTTTCACCTCGCCTTCCACAATCTGTCTTACTATCTCTACATACACTTTCTTGATTGGTTCATGCTTCGGTATTGTAATTGGCGTGCACCCTTGTTTTCTAAACGTATAATGACTGCTTCCACTTCTCGGTGCATTCATTTCATATCCATAACTTTCCAATACCTTCCGCAATTCGTCAAATCGGAGGTCTTTCGATAAATTGCATATACGTGTTATCAGTTTATCCCATTTTGACATTTATTATATCTCCTATTCACATTATATGTGGTGCTACATATGGTGTCAATCATTTTTTTGTTTGTCAATCTCATCATACTGTTTACATAGATTCAAAATGTTTCTAATTTTTTCCATATTATTACCCCAATATTCATCAGCTGCATCAAATGGCATCCCATCAAGCAGCTCCAATCTAAATTTTGCTAAATTATATCCCTCTCTCATACCATCAAAATATATTTCTTTAATAAAATTTCCAAGCTTGTCATCTCCGTAACAATACATCGTTTTAGAAAATTTCTTACTATCGATCAATTTTCCAAGGTCTTCTTTTGACATTTTTTGCCTCCTTGTTGTATATTTTTTATACATTTAGTTTATCAATATAGCAGTAATATTGTCAAGTCATTTATAAGAATATACAAATATCATAATTTTGACTTTAACATAGATGACCGAATTCGCAAAAGTAATGGATATTTTTCAAATCCTACTATATAATGGGCTCAGAATAAAAAATCTACTGTTGTATATTTTAACGGAGGAATTTTCTTATGATAAATTTTGATTTTTTCACTCCTACTAAGATTCTGTTTGGAGCTGGGCGTGAGAGTGAGGTTGGGAAACAGGTTGCAGCGTTTGGCGGACATAAGGTTATGATCATTTATGGAAAAAAGGGCGGACATATTGAAACTTCCGGGCTTTTGGACAGAGTTCATAAGAGTTTAAGTGATGCCGGGCTTTCCTACGTGGATTTGAACGGCGTTGTACCTAATCCACGTCTTTCCCTGGTAAAAGAGGGGATCCGCATTGGACGTGCAGAAGGTGTTGACTTCCTTCTTCCCATTGGCGGAGGCAGCGTAATTGATACAGCTAAGGGAATCGGTTACGGAATTGCCAATGATTTTGAAATGGAAGACCTGCTTTATGGACGTGTAAAAACAGATAAAAACCTGCCCATCGGCGTTATTCTTACAATCGCAGCCGCAGGCTCTGAAATGTCTTCTTCTATGGTTCTTACAATTGAAGATGGCATGATGAAGCGTTCTTATGGACATGACTGCGCACGCCCCAAATTTGCTATTATGAACCCGGAGCTGACCTACAGCCTTCCGGCTTATCAGACTGCCAGCGGCGCTGCTGATATCATGATGCATACTATGGAGCGCTATTTTACCCCAACTGACACAGACACCAGCCTTACTGACCGAATCGCAGAGGGACTGATGGTTTCTGTACGTGATGCAGCCAAGATTGCTGTAAAGGAGCCTGAAAACTATGAAGCCCGGGCTACTCTCATGTGGGCCGGAAGCCTTTCCCATAATGGTCTCACCGGGGCAGGACGGGTATCCGATTTTGCCACTCACAAAATTGAACATGAACTTGGCGGCATGTTTGATGTGGCTCACGGTGCCGGGCTTGCAGCCGTCTGGGGAAGCTGGGCCAGATATGTGTACAAAACCAATCCTGGCAGATTTGTACAGTTTGGGGAAAAAGTTTTCGATATGCATATCCCAGAATCTGCAAATACAGTACCTTCCATAGAGACCGCTGCCCTTTTTGCCATCTCCGCCTGGGAAAATTGGTGCCACTCCATAGGCATGCCAATCACCCTCACTGAACTTAGCATTCATCCAACCGATGCCCAAATCGAGGAAATGGCTGAGAAATGCGTTTTCGGCAGAAACGGACACATTGGCTTCTTCCAGCCGTTGACGAAAGAAGATATTGTGGCGATCCTGCAAATGGCGAAATAACACCAGCCTGACGCGAAACACAGCATAGAAAAAGAGCATTCACTTCCTCACTGGATTTGTCATTTCTTATTTCTGTGCCACCGCTTCGCCCAGTCGGTTATAAATTGTTTTCGCGTCCAGAATGTGCGGCACTCCCGTAGCGTCCGCCGCGGCACCTGCGGTTACAAGAATGTACTCCCTGTCATAAATCTGTGCAAAGCTTGCCAGACAATGCCCTGCCTCAGAAGTATATCCTGTCTTTCCACCCAGAATCTCGCCACCTGTAACTGATGTATCTGACATATTTTTAAACATGGTACTGTAATAGGTAATTCCATCCGGATGTACATTGGTAGCTGGCGTAGAATGGAAATGGCTTTCTGCCACTTCACGGAAAGTATCATTATGTAACGCATACTTAAGCAGCAGCGCAATATCATATGCTGTACTATAATGCTCTGGATCATGTAAGCCAGTACAATCCATAAAATGGGTATCCTTCATCCCAATGGACTTGGCCTTCTTATTCATCTTTTCCACAAAAGCTTCTTCTGAACCGGACACTTCATCTGCCAAAGCCAGACAACATTCTGCTCCGGAAGGCAGCATTACGCCGTAGACTAGATCACGCACTCTCACGCTCTCCCCTGGCTGAAAGCCTGCCTGTGTGGCATCCTGTCCGTCCAGAGCATAAAAAATATTCTCACTTAAAGTAATCTCATGATCCAGATCCGAAAATGCTTCCAACGCCACAATTGCAGTCATGATCTTCGTCATGGATGCCGGATAAATCTGCTCTTTCCCATTTAAGTCACCAATAACTGCTCCGCTCTTCACATCCATTAGAACTACATTAGAACTGTTTACTCCCGTCACATCCAGTTCCTTCACAGGCGGTCTGTCGAATCGTCCGAAAAAGCCTGAAATTTTCGTTCCCAGTCCTCTGTTCCAACAAAACGCAAAAGCCAACACTGCCAGAATCAAAACTTCCACCAGCGCACTAATCAAAATCCGACGTCTCTGTTTCTTTCTACGAATTCTCCTCTTCCGCTCCATCTGCGCCCGTTTGCTTCGCTCATCCATTTAGACTCTCCTTCCATTTTCCACTGCTTTTATACGCTCTTCTTGCTTTCGTCTATTTCTATACTCTGCCACAGCAAAGCACCATCTTTCACCTCAAGCTCCATTCCAGATTTTCTTTTTGTATCGCTGGCATTTTCCATACTACCACATCTCTCTTTATAATTTCTATAAAAATGAAAAAAAATAAGAGCAAAGTACACATACGCATACCTTGCTCAGTCCTTTTAGTCAAGCGAATATTCGCAATCCGCTTCACTACTTGCTCATAACCAAATAACTGCTTCGCAGTTTATCAATTAGTTTCAATACCCTTCTGGCACAGATACGAATTTCTTCTTCTGAAAGCTTCCCACTTCTGTAACCATCCAGAATACTTTTATGATCATTCTCACTTCCTGGCATGATAATATCATTTCCGGCAGCTGTGCACTTCCATGGAATACTTCCGTCCTCGGGTTCCGTAGTATTCCAGTCCGACATGATCACGCCCTCAAATCCCCACTCATCACGCACAATTCTGGTACACAGATCCTTGCTGTTTGCGGCATGTACCCCATTTACCAGATTATAGGAGGACATAATTGCCACAGGTTTACTCTCCTTTATGGCAATCTCAAATCCACGACAATAAATCTCACGAAGGGCCCTTTCAGAAAGATGAACATCTACTCCCATACGATTATCTTCCTGATTATTGCATGCAAAATGCTTAATCGTTACCCCGCATCCTGCTTTACTCTGAACCCCTTTGGTAACTGCTGCTGCCAGACTTCCTGCAAGCAGCGGGTCCTCTGAATAGTATTCAAAGTTTCGTCCGCACAGGGGATTTCTGTGAATATTCATTCCCGGTGCCAACCAGAGATTGACGCCAAATTTCTCCATTTCCTCAGCTATCATTTCTCCAAACTCTTTCAACAGCTGCCGATTCCAGGACTGCGCCAAAGCTGTACCAACCGGAAAAGCAGTACAGTACTGATAATACGTATCTGCATTTTGGTGAGGCTTTTCTGTTACCAGAAATCCATTTTCCAAAGAACCAAGAACACCGATTCCATAAACAGAATCATTCTCGCGATTCACCTCATAACTTCTTTGCAGTCTGATACCAGCTGGTCCGTCTGCCATGATCAATACCGGAACTCCATATTTTTCATAAAGAGCTTCTGAAGTTTCGCCAGCTGAACCAGGCACTTTAATCCCTGCTGCTCCAAGATTGCTGCTAATACCACCAGTATTTCCGTATAAAAGTGGGATCAATTCTTCTACAGGCAGCTCTTCTGCCAGAATTTCCAGCGAGTTTCCCATGACCAGAGACTCTCGGTCAACATTTCCAGCCTCTTGTTTTCTCTGCAATGCTTCAAACTGTATGGTTGGAAAATCAGCATTTCTACTTTTCTCCAGCTGCTTTTCTGCAGCCTTTACATTCTTCGAAGCTTCCAGTTTTTCAGATAATTCAACCAATGCTTCCAGTTTCTGTGTCTGCTCCAGAACTACATCCTGGTTCACATTTATAAAAGCCTCCAGCTTCAGATTGGCTGAATTATTTCCAATCCAGAGACCATACTTTCCTGTTTCCACAATCCAGGCATTTGCATCCTCAAAAAAGCTTGCAATAGTTTTTCCATCAAACAGGATCTTTAACTCCTGTTTTTCTCCCGGCTTTAATACATTTGTCTTTGCATATCCAACCAGGCGATGGTATTCTTTCTCTATCCTGCCCCGGGGAAGTGATACATACACCTGTACAACTTCTCTTCCTGCAAAGGTATTTCCAATATTCTCTACAGATACATTTACTGCAATCTTATCCTTGTCAATTTCAATACTGCAAAACTGAATCTTAAAATCTGTATAAGAAAGACCGAAGCCAAAAGGAAAAAGTGGCTTTACACCAAAACTATCGAAATACCGATAGCCCACATAAATTCCTTCTTTATATTCTTCCAATTCCAGATTTCCATTCAGATAACTAAAATTCTCTGCAAATGGCACATCCGCATATTTTTTTGCCCAGGTTGTTGTAAGCTTTCCGCTTGGAACAGCTTCTCCAAGAAGGATCCTTGCAACCGCACGTCCCCCCTCCTGTCCAAGCTGGGAAATATTGAGGATACCTTTTATCCACTGCGCTTTTTCCAGAATATCTGTAAGCTCCACAGGACCACCGGCATTTATAAGCAGAACAATAGGCACACTTCTGCTGTTTAGAAAAAGAATATCTTTCTCTTCTCGTTCACTAAGATAATAGTCACCTTTTTCAAGACGACGATCTTTTCCTTCACCAGAAATACGGCTGATTACATAAACAACAATTTCAGCTTCCTGGATATCCATTTCAGAAACAGGACGCCCCTCCGGCATGATAAATGGATTGGATGCATAGGCATCAAAAGGATTATTTACATGCTTTGCTTCTTCAAGAATTTTCTCTTTCCATATAAGTCTCGCTTTCTGATAGCGATGTTCATAATCATCCAGCCAGTCCCTGCTGGTGATCCGAATTCCGGATTCTTCCATTCCTTCGTAAATGGTAATATTCTGCCTGTTATTTACATCTCCGGAACCAATCCCCCCTTTTACAGTTTTATCCGCACCGATGCCCAGAAGGGCAACCGATGCAGATAATGAAATGGGAAGAATATTTTCATTTTTCAATAGAACAATGCCTTCCTCTGCCGCTTTTTCTGCAAAAGAGCTATGCTTTTTCTCGCAGACAGATATTTCCGGATTCAAAGTCCCACTGTGCTTAAACTGTGTAAACGCCATTACTCTTTGACACCACCAAGGGTAACACCTGCAATAATATACTTGGAAAGAAGCAGGTACACAACAATGATCGGCACGATCGCAACTGTGATCATCATGTAAATTTTACCCATATCAAAATTCATATAATCAGCACCACGAAGAGTAGCGATCAGAATCGGCACCGTCATTTTACTCTTGGACTGGATGATCAGGGCCGGTACAAAGTAGTTGTTCCAGGAACCAACAAATGTAAAAATCGCCTGAACTGCAATTGCAGGCTTCATAATTGGAATCACAATGCGATTAAAGGTATGGAATTCTCCGGAACCATCGATTCTGGCAGCCTCCACAAGAGAAAGCGGCAGAGACGACTGCAGATAACTGTACATAAAATAAAATACAGCTGGAGATGCAATGGAGGGAATGATCAGCGGCAGAAGGGAATCATATAATCCCATCTTGGTAACCAGACGAAGGAATCCCATTGCAGTAACCTGCGTTGGCATTACAAGAATTGCCATGATAAATGTAAAAGCAACCTTTCTTGCCTTAAACTCATAAGCATAAAGACCATATGCCGTAAGGGATGAAAAATATGTACAAAGTGCGGCACTACAGGAAGATACGATCACACTGTTCAAAATTCCCCGAAACATTGGAAAGCTTCCGTCGTTTGCCACGTTTTTCAGATTCTCAAGGAAATATTTTCCTGGAAGTGCTGAGAAACCTTTCTGCAGATCCCCATGAGATCTGGTTGCATTAATTATCAATACGTAAAAGAAGAACAGGCACATAAAAGACAGAAGAATCAGTACGATATGTGCGAAAACTGTTCTGAATTGGCTTCCTGCTTTCTTCTTCATCTTCTTAATCTTCTCCTTTCTTCCTTAGCACGTTTTTTTGCAGCCTTTTTGGAACCATCCGGATCATTATCATTGGTCATGCGATATACGATGAAGCATAAAATACCACTGATAATAAACAGGTAAACAGATAATGCACCAGCCATACCATAGTTCTTACTCTTCAGATGACTGTTCAGGAACATGATCAGCGTCATAGACGTTCTATCTGGATTACCCTGTCCATTTGTCAGGATCTGTGGTACATCAAACATCTGAAGACCACCAATAATGGATGTAATTAATGTATATGCAAGAATCGGTCTGATCAGCGGCAATGTAATATAATAGAAACGTTGAATACTGTTGCATCCATCCAGGTCAGAAGCCTCAAAAATATCCATACTGATACCCATAACAGCCGCCATCAGCATAATCGTTGTATTTCCAAACCACATAAGGAAGTTCATAAAGCCAATTAAAGATCTTGTTCCAACTACAGATCCCATAAAATCAATAGGGTCTTTAATCCATCCAAGAGACATCAGAATAGAATTTATTGGTCCATTTGTAGAAAACATAGTAAAAAATAAAAGTGCAAATGCAGATGCCATAATCAGGTTCGGCAGATATATTACCACTTTAAAAAACTGTTTTCCTCTTATTTTCAAACGGGCATCTGTAAACCAGGCTGCCAGAACTAACGCAACCACAATCTGCGGCACAAATCCGATCAGCCACAGAATCAATGTGTTTGCTCCATATTTAAACATATCGGATTTCAGCAGACTGATGTAATTTGCCATTCCAATAAAATTGGGTCCGATTTCTTTAATTCCAGAACGGAAATATTCAAAAAAGCTGTAACGGACCGTATCAACCAATGGAATCAAAGAAAAAATCAAATAGATTATAAAAAAAGGAAGGATAAACAGGTAGCCCCATTTTCCATAATTAATGCTTTTCTTGTTTTTCTTCATAACAGTTCTCCTTTACACACATCTTACAGAACAGGAGAGAATCCTATGTTACAGGATCCTCTCCACGTTCCTTATACCAATTTTCAAACGTCACATGGACATTATTTTTTTAATAGTATTCTGCAAGATGTTTTTGCAAACAAAATCCTCAGAACTATCTACATTATTCCGGCCATTTAACCTCAGAGATCTCAGGATAACGCTCTTTAATAGCAGTCTCAAAGTTTGCCTTTGCTTTATCAAAGTCAACATTTCCCTGGAAATAATCACTGAAGGAGTTCTGGATAAGCTCTACACATCCCTGATCATATGCAGAAAGCGGTGCAATCTTAATGTTCTCTGCAACAGGTGCAAAATATGCAAATGGGTTCTGTCCGCCAAGGAACTCAGAAGAGAAGTTTGCATCATCTGTAGCAGCCTCTGCCATACCACTCTTTGTATTTGTGAAGTCTGAATAATCCTTAGAAATCTTTAACAGGTTGTCTTTGTCTGCAGTCATAGCAAGGATAATGTCTTTTGCATGCTCTGGATTATCAGTACCTGTTGCTGCATGAATATAAGAACCGCCCCAATTGTATTCCTGCGGAGGATTTGTAACTGCCCATGAGCCTGCATCGCCATCCCAGTTTGGACTTAATGTAAAGTCGATTCCCCATGCCGGAAACAGGAATGCAAATACTTTTGACTGGGAGCCCATAGCTTTGTTCCAGTCATCGTTCCACTGTCCTTTTACAGTAGGGTTAAGGAAACCTGCATCCAGCCACTCTTTTGAATCATTTACCCAATCCATAATCTTCTGGTCAACTGTAATGGTTGTCTCACCAGGCTGTACCCAGGACTGTGCGATGCTGTTTCCATATAAACGGAAGGTGTCTGCATAAGAAGAAAATGTGTAGTAACCTTTCTCCTTCAGTTGAGCAGCAGTCTCTTTCATTGTATCCCAGTCTTTTACTTTCTCGCCTACTTCTGTCGGATCATCTGTTCCAAAAACTTCTTTTGCAATATCACGACGGTATACCAGGGTTCCTGGGCAGCACTGCCATGTAGAACCTCTCTGTACTCCGTCAGAGTCAGAAGCAGTTGTTCTTGTGAAATCGTACTGATCTGCAAGATCTGTATCCGGGTCAATTCCAAGATCTGTAAGCGGCATTGCTACATCTGCATCTTTGTCTGTATATTTGAAAACATAATCGGTCTCAGTTAAGAAAATATCTACTTTATCATCATCAGATGCATCAGCCTGATTCAGAAGCGCCTCATCAAGCTTCTGCTGGTAAACACCATCCTGGTTTGGGTTGATGATCCAATGGATCTCAGTTCCGTCTTTTAAGGTTGTAACAGTTCCATCGCTGGAAGTGGACTCAACTTCTGGATAAATAGCCTCCAGACGTGTACGGAACTCATCGTTCCAGGAATAGATGTTAATAACCTTTCCCTCTTCTCCTTCTGCATGTGCTACGGTTGCTGATGCAGCCATACCGGTAACTGCCATAACAGCTGTAAGTAACATAGATACTGCTCTCTTCTTCATATAAAAGATCCTCCTTTTTTGAGCATTTTCTTAATGCTGTATCTCTTTGGTGCAATAAATATACCATTTTTATTTTTGACATTATATTATTTCTCTTAACAAAATATCAGATTCATGTCATAATATAAAAAATGACACATTTTTGTTTTGGAGGGGATTACATGGCAATATCAAAAGACTGGTACAACACAGAATTTGAAGAAAACGAAACTGAATCCAAGCACAGGCCGCCTTCTGTTGAATATTCCTTTTATACGGCAGTAAAAACCGGAGATATGGAAACTGTCATACAGAACTGTAATGCAGATTCTTTTACGAATCTGGAGGGAACCGGAGTCCTTTCCAGAAACCCTGTCACGAATCTGAAATACCACTTTGTGGTTACAGCTGCGATGCTTACCAGATATTGCATTGACGGAGGGATGGAGGCAGAGCAGGCCTACCGGCTTAGTGACTTTTACATTTTAAAAATGGATTCCTGCACTTCCCTGCGACAGATTGCAGACCTTCACCACACTATGGCAAAGGATTTTACCGGAAAAATGATCCTGCAAAAAAAATTATCCGTACTTTCCAAGCCAGTTATGCAGTGCATTGATTACATCTATGCTCATATAAAGGACCGTATCACCATAGAAGACCTTGCCTGCCACACCGGTCTTTCCCAGAATTATCTATCCAGGGTATTCAAACAAAATCTTGGAATTTCCATCAGTGACTACATAAGGGAGAAAAAAATAGAAAAAGCCACACATCTTCTTCGCTACTCGGACAAAGCAGTAGTTGACATCGCCAATTACCTATCCTTCTCTTCCCAGAGTCACTTTATTCAGGTATTCGAAAATTTCACTGGTCTGACTCCAAAAAAATACAGGGATAGGTATTATAAATCCATGTGGTAAGCTGACCTAGAGCGTGTTTGAAAAAAGCTTTCTGCATGATGTGCGTCACAATTTGTGGAAGATTTTGTCCGGATGAAGGCGCCGTAGCGGGCTACGGCAACTGAATTCGGGCAAAATATACCGCAAAGTGGGGCGTGCAGATTGCGGGAATGATTTTTCAAACAGGCTCTAGCACGTAAGGCTCCTGCAATGCATAATTCTCCGCCTTACATAAAAAGACCGGATATTCAGCAATAACCTTTATTTATGCATTGTTATTCCTGAATATCTGGTCATTTTTCTAATTCTTTATCCAGATTAGTTCAAAATAATATTAATTTCATGTACTTTTTCCAAAGTCAGTTTTTCTATTTCAGAGCGCTTCAGGCGAGCCTGCCTGCCGCCTTCTGCCGACAGCAAAGTACCATCACAAAAGGCTTCTTTTATCTGCACTTTATTCCATTCTTTTTTCTCCCTGTTAAAAATATGAATGGAAAATTTTCTTCCGGCAAATTCTATTTTCAAGGAAGCTTTTCCTTCCTGATCGTACTGCTCAGGCATAAGTGCAGGTGCTATCACCATATCGCCCAGCTGGCCTTTTACTCCAAAAACTTCTGTTATCATGGTCAGCATATACCAGCTTGCAGCTCCGGTCAGATATGCGTATAAGCCTCTTCCCTGATTATCGAAATATTCCGGGATTCCCGGGTACATTTTGCTGCGTTCAAAATCCATTGCAGTATCAAGCAGAGTCTGAAGAACTTTGTATCCTTCTTTGGCGTGACCGGTTTTGTACAATGCATTGGCATACATAACTGCCATATGGGAAAAGACGGCACCATTTTCCTTTTCTCCATATGCAAATCCAAACATTCTTCCCAGGTCAAATTTTTCCTCTTTGAAATCTGTATTCAGGCGGTAGCCGCCGGCTTTCCTGTCATACAGATATGCATCTGCACTCCTGCAGATTGCCTGTATCTGTTCCTCTGTAGCGGTACCACTCATGACAGCAAATACCTGTCCGGTAAGCATCATTCGGGTGTTACACTCTGCACCAGCTTTATTGTCGGTTTCATCTGAAACCGCGCTATATTCTACTTTTCTTCCATGATTATCATAATATCCATTAAACCAGCCTTTATCCCCATCCTGGATCCATTCATTTTTCCGAATATTTTCCACGAGCCAGTCTGCTTTTTCTTCCAGATTGCTGCATACCATTTTCAGAGAAAGCACTACTTTATTTCCACTGAGATTATGGGCACTCAAATCAGTATATTGCTTCAAAACCTTCTGTTTTTTCTCAGGGTTTTCATATAACTGTTTTCCACAGGCAAACAGACATTCCATTTCTTCTGCAAGCTCAATCCTGTTAATTCCCTGAACACTCTCTATTTCTCTAAGCACATAAGCGATATCCTTCAAATTTCCGGCATAAGCACAGGTAAAGGCCACACTCTCACCTTTTTCCCAGGCCATGTCTAAGGCATCATTCCAGTCTGCTCCATGCAGACACATTTCATTATGATCTCCCACATCAAAAAATGCGCACAGATTTTGAAGAAGAATATGTTCCAGAACAGTTCCATGATATATTTCATTAGCATCTGTTTTCTGTAAATTACCATAACTGCTGTTCCATTCTTCATCATGAGCTGTTCCGCGTTTTGACTGAAGATCCTTAAAATATGGAATCTTCTCAAATAAAACATCAAGATCCCCGGTCTGATCCAAATAAAGCTTCGTAGTTACAAACGGCCAAAAGCTATGATCCATCCATACACGGGTAATATTATTCCTGTCTGCAATAAATTCTCCCTGACCACTTCCTATAATTGTGGCATTTGTTCCATCAATACGAACACCTCCATAATTATCAATGATCATCTGTCTTACCTCAGATGGCTCCATGATCAACAAGGCAAGGCAATCCTGCCATAAATCGCGCCAGCCGCGTCCCCCTTTTCCATAATCATGATAGGGGAGAAAAGAACATCCATAAATTCTTCTGAGGATTGGCTGGAAACAGATCCATTTCAGATAATTATCCGCATCTTCGCTTCCAGTTTCAAACGCTACATTAACCTTCCGAATCCAGTGTTCTTTTACTTCTTCCAGCATATTCCGTACCTGGGAGCGGGTCCTGCAGCCAGAAGTCAACGACTCTATCCATTTAGAAGTTTTTGCCGGATCTATTGCCTTTTTATCTGTATTCTCCTTTCTTGGGAACTGCTGCTCACCGGCATCTGCAATCCCACATAGTAAAATATAACCAGCTGTTTCCCTTGGTTTCAGTGTTTTCCGGCTGAATCGGATGCCTCCAACAGCCTCTTTTCCCTGAAGTTCTGTTCCAGAGGGTTTTCCGGGCTTATTAATTCTTACTGCCTCTGGATTCAGAAAGGTTCCGCCTTCTCCTATAAACTCCTCCACCGTAGGATAAAATGACTCCGGCTTCTCTCCGTTTTCATCTGAACCGTATACAAAATATGTAGTATTATTTTTCTGATGTCCCCGCTCGTCAAAGGACAAAACCGGGGTTACTTCCACACTATAATCGGTGGTCCGAATTCGGTGGAGAAGGGAGGTAACATGGCGGTGATCTCGAAGATTATCTGCACTTCTTCCATATACCGGAATTGCACCTGTTGGCACAATTTCCACTTTTTTTTCGGAAATATTTGTGATTTCCACATATTCTACTTCCATGTCCCCAGAAATTGTAACAAAAGATGTTACTTCTGCCTGAAGACCATATTTTTGTGATTTTCGGGAAATCTTCTGCCACATAAAACCAGCTTCCAGTGTGCTTTCGTCCTGCTTATCTGTAAATTTCTGAAATTCCTGTTCTGCAGAATTTCCACAGACAGACCAACAGCCCAGAAGCTTCGGATCTGCTCCAGACAGAGCAGTATCACCTGCTTCTGTGTTTTTATATACCTGACACCAGAAATTTCTGGTATTTCGGTTGTTATGCAGGTTTTCAATACTTACAGGCTCAAGAAGGAAATGATTCTGATCCGTTTTGCTGTCACCTCCCAGATTAGGGGTGATACTGGATTTCAGTCCTTTTTCTCCCGCCAGAGGCAGATACAGACCGCTATAATTTTCCGGATCATGTATAATAAAGCTTCCGTTTTTATCCTGAAATTCTATATGTTTCATCAATGTTTCTCGCTTTCTGCCTGCGTCCACCCACCAGGCCTACTAAATTTTTACGACAGATACAATTCAACCTCAGTTTCAGCAGTCAGCTTCTCCTGTGGAATATAATTATCTTTTAACTCTTCACCGTTTACAGTAAGTTTCTTAAATCCACTCTCTGCATGTCCCGGATTTTGCACTTTAATGTGCAGGTGACAGCCGCGGAAATCTTTTTTGACTTCAAATCCATCCCATTCTTTCGGTATGGACGGTGCGATACGAAGACCATAGAAATCAGGACGCATTCCAAGAATACCTTCCACACATCCTACCATAACAGTAGACGCAGTTCCAGTAAGCCAGTGTACATGAGAACGGCCAAAATTCGGACTTGCTTTCCCCTCTGTAAACTGACCATAGCAATATGGCTCAAGCCTGCGGATCTCCGCCTTATCATTCTGTGCAGCCGGAGCATTTTCCATAAAGTAGCCAAATGCTCTTTCTCCATGTCCCATTAATGCTTCTGCCAAAATGATCCATCCCTGTGACTGAGAAAAAATTCCTGCATTTTCTTTTGTTCCTGCATTATAAATTACAGCCAGTGCACCGTCAAAAGCATGTGCGTGATATGGGGGATCCATAAGAATAGCACCATACTCTGTATTCAGTCTTTCATAAACCTGCTCAAGTGCCAGTTCTGACTGCTCCTTTGTTGCAAGCCCACTGATCACAGCCCAGCTCTGGGGATTCAACCACATATTTGCTTCCGGATCTGTACGCTGTCCGATTATTTCTCCTGCTTCTGTAAAACCGCGGATAAACCGGTCTTCATTCCAGCAAAGCTTTTCAATCAGTTTCCCAAGCTTTTCCTGGCTTTTTTCCAGATATGAGATATATTCTTCATCTTTTTCGTAAGCCGCAAACTCCTTCAAAATGGTCATTGCATAATAAAACTGCAAAGCTACAAAAGTAGATTCTCCATCTTTTCCAAGCCTCAGGCAGTCGTTCCAATCTGCATAAAGTCCCGCCGGCATTCCATGTTTTCCAAGATGTTCCATCGAGAACTGGATCGCACGTTTCAGATGCTCATACACTGTTCCTTCATCTTTATTGGCAAATGGGATTACCTCATCAATAAAATCTACATTTCCTGTCTCTGACACATACTTATATACAGTTGGAAAAAGCCATAGAGCATCGTCAGCACGATATGCCGGATGCCCTGTTTCCTGTACATAAGAAGCATCGTCCGGCGTATCCTCATGTCCTGGATTGTGGGTGAATTTAACAAGAGGCAGACCACCACCATTATCTACTTGGGCAGACAACATAAAACGGATCTTATCCGCTGCCATTTCAGGTGCCAGATGGATCACGCCCTGAATATCCTGCACAGTGTCGCGGTATCCATATCCATTGCGCAGACCGCAGTAAGTAAAGGATGCTGCTCTGGACCAGATAAAAGTCATAAAACAGTTGTAAGCGTTCCATGTGTTGATCATGGTATTAAATTCATTACTTGGAGTTTTTATCTGAAAATGTGAAAGCTGTCCATGCCAGTAACTGATCAGTTCTTCCAGTTCCCTTTCGCAAACCTGCTGGCAATTTTGGTCATAACGCGCAACAATCGCTTCTGCCTCGTCATTTTTTTTCATACCTACAAGAAAAGCCATCTCTTTCTTTTCTCCCGGGGCAAGCTTTAACACTGCTGTCAATGCACCACAGCTGTTTTCATTATAATTTCCCTCACAATTAAGCTTGCCGTCAATTACTCCTACCGGGTTTCCATAACCGTGATATCTCCCCAGAAATGCTTCTTTTTCACCGCACCAGGAATCCACTGGCACGCCGGCCAGACCCAGGAACCGATTTGTCACATCTTTGTTATCTACCTTTTCCCCTTCATCAAGACGATCCAGATTTGCATGGATCATCTGGCGTACACGGTTTCCTCTGAAAACAGTTTTGGTAATATACTGGGAATACTGCAGATTTACCTGATCCTGCTCATAGTTGCTGTTGTTGGTAAATTCCGCATATCCGGTTACATTAATTTCTCTTTCCTTATCAGAACAGTTCTCCACACAAAGGCTCCACACCTCATAAGACTGTCCCAGGGGTACATAATACCTAACCTCAGAATGAATACCGCTGTAATCTGCCATCATCCTGGTATAAGCAGTACCGTGGTGACATTCACTTTTATATTTTTCAAGATCCTTTCCTACAGGCTGCCATGACGCTGACCAAAAATCTTTCGTTTCATTGTCCCTCAGATAAATATATCTTCCCGGCTCGTCAAACTGATTAAAAACATAACGTAAAATTCTTCCGTTAGCCCCAGACTTTACAAAGCTGTATCCGCCTGCATTATTGGACACAATGGCACCATACTCAGGATCTCCCAGATAGTTTACCCAAGGCGCTGGTGTATCTGGTCTGGTAATCACATATTCTCGTTTCTTATCATCAAAATATCCATATTTCATCCCTGCACACTCCTCCTGGTCTTTATATTGACCCGATTTTCCCATATGATATCTCATATGATAAAAAACATATACCAAAACTCACTATAAAATATCAAAATTATGACATGAAAAAAAGCACCCACCTCGCGGTGAGTGCTCTTCATTTTCATCTATTAAGCTAACTTGATCGGGTTGATCTTCACTCCAGGACCCATTGTCGGAGCAATAACAACGCTCTTTAAATACTGTCCTTTCAGTGTGCTAGGTCTAGCCTTTACAATAGCTCCAATCAGCGTCTGGAAGTTGTCGCTTAACTGCTCCTCAGTAAAGGAAGCTTTACCGATCGGCACATGGATAATGTTTGATTTGTCAAGACGATACTCAATCTTACCAGCTTTGATATCATTGATAGCCTTTGTAACATCCATAGTTACAGTACCAGCCTTCGGGTTAGGCATTAAACCTTTCGGTCCAAGTACACGACCAAGACGTCCAACAACACCCATCATATCTGGAGTTGCAACAACAACGTCGAAGTCAAGCCATCCTTCATTCTGGATCTTCGGAATAAGGTCCTCAGCGCCTACGAAATCAGCACCTGCAGCCTTAGCTTCCTCAGCTTTTGCATCCTTAGCGAATACAAGAACGCGAACAGTTTTACCTGTACCGTGTGGCAGAACTACTGCACCACGGATCTGCTGATCTGCATGACGTCCATCGCAGCCTGTGCGGATATGAACTTCGATAGTCTCGTCAAATTTGGCAACAGCAGCTTTTTTAACTAAGCTGATAGCTTCATTAGTATCGTATAATGTTGCGCGGTCAACTGCCTTAGCAGCCTCCACGTATTTCTTTCCTCGTTTCATTTCTATAACCTCCTGTGGTATTTGCGGGGAAAAGCCCTCCCACTTACTATTTGTGATTAATCAACTACTTCAATTCCCATACTTCTTGCAGTACCAGCAATCATGCTTGCTGCTGCTTCGATGGATGCTGCATTTAAGTCTTTCATCTTAAGCTGAGCGATCTCCTCAACCTGAGCTTTTGTAACTTTAGCAACTTTTGTTTTGTTCGGTACGCCGGAACCGGATTTGATATTTGCAGCTTTCTTAAGAAGAACTGCAGCCGGCGGAGTTTTGGTTATGAAGCTGAAACTTCT
>ENA-UONS01001323-UONS01001323.1-human-gut-metagenome-genome-assembly--contig:-CS19-NODE-1323-length-23209-cov-13.495681_pt1 | contig 23209 bp, 14 predicted proteins | sample MGYA00242458_ERZ724005 | MGnify/ENA metagenome assembly ERZ724005
TTTTCATTTTCTTCCCATACCTGCCTGTTTTTAATTTATTCGCTATTCTTTACAGCCTTATTTTAATCTTCTGTTCAACAGAAAAACCCCGGAAACCTTACGGTTCCGGGGTATCTTACGTTTGGACACATGTACCTTGCGGTACTCAATATATATTAGTCAGTGATTACTCGATGATTGTAGCAACACGTCCTGATCCTACAGTACGTCCACCTTCACGGATAGCGAAAGTAAGACCCTGGCTCATAGCGATTGGGTGGATCAGTTCGATTGTCATCTCGATGTTATCTCCAGGCATGCACATCTCTGTTCCTTCTGGAAGGTTGATAACACCTGTAACGTCTGTTGTTCTGAAGTAGAACTGTGGACGATAGTTGTTGAAGAATGGTGTATGACGGCCACCCTCGTCTTTAGTCAGAACGTAAACCTGAGCTGTGAATTTTGTATGGCATGTGATTGTTCCTGGTTTAGCAAGAACCTGTCCACGCTCGATCTCGTTTCTCTGAACACCACGAAGAAGTGCACCGATGTTATCACCAGCCTGAGCCTCATCAAGAAGTTTACGGAACATCTCGATACCAGTTACAACAACTTTACGAGTCTCTTCTTTGATACCAACGATCTCAACCTCATCAGATACGTGAAGAACACCAGCCTCTACTCTACCAGTAGCAACTGTTCCACGTCCTGTGATGGAGAATACGTCCTCTACAGGCATAACGAATGGTTTATCTGTGTCACGCTGTGGGTCCGGAATGTAGCTATCTACTGCATCCATAAGCTCCATGATCTTGTCGCCCCACTCGCTGCTCGGATCCTCAAGAGCTTTAAGAGCAGATCCTCTGATTACCGGGATATCATCTCCTGGGAAGTCATACTCAGAAAGAAGCTCACGAATCTCCATCTCAACCAGCTCAAGAAGCTCGTCATCGTCAACCATATCACATTTGTTCATGAATACAACGATGTAAGGAACACCTACCTGACGGGAAAGAAGGATGTGCTCTTTTGTCTGAGCCATAACACCATCTGTAGCAGCAACAACAAGGATAGCACCATCCATCTGAGCTGCACCAGTGATCATGTTCTTAACGTAGTCAGCATGGCCTGGGCAGTCAACGTGTGCATAGTGTCTATGCTCTGTCTCATACTCAACGTGTGCTGTAGAGATTGTGATACCACGCTCTCTTTCCTCTGGAGCTTTATCAATGTTAGCGAAATCTGTAGCTACGTTACCAGCAACTCTCTCAGAAAGTACTTTTGTGATAGCAGCTGTTAAAGTAGTTTTACCATGGTCAACGTGTCCGATGGTACCAATGTTACAATGCGGTTTTGTTCTCTCAAACTTAGCCTTTGCCATTTTAAAATGTCCTCCTTGATTAGTTGGCTCATTCTCTATTAAAATAGAGCGCCATATCGATTTTAAACTTGCTATCCTTGATTATATTGCAAACCAAGGATATTTGCAAGCTTTTTATTGTTTTATGTGAAATCCTAATTCAACTTATAGCTAAATCAGTCTTTCTTTGCCAGAACTTTTTCCTGAACACTCTTTGGAACTGGCTCATATTTCTCGAAGAACATGGAGTAGTTACCACGTCCCTGAGTTCTGGAACGAAGATCTGTTGCATATCCGAACATTTCGGAAAGCGGAACATATCCACGGATCATCTTACCTCCGCCGATATCATCCATACCTTCGATACGACCACGACGGGAGTTGATATCACCGATAACATCACCCATGTAATCCTCTGGTGTGGTCACCTCAACCTTCATGATAGGCTCAAGAAGGATTGGAGCAGCCTTCTGCATAGCATCCTTGAATGCAAGAGAACCTGCAATGTGGAATGCCATCTCAGAAGAATCGACTTCATGATAAGATCCATCGTATACATTTGCATGTACACCAACAACCGGATATCCGCCAAGGATACCAGCCTTCATAGCCTCTTCGATACCTTCTCCTACAGCCGGGATATATTCCTTCGGAATAGCACCGCCGACAACAGTAGACTCGAACTTGTACAGTTCTTCGCCGTTGGCATCCATAGGCTCGAATTTAACTTTACAGTGACCATACTGTCCACGACCACCAGACTGTTTTGCATACTTGCTGTCTACATCAACAGGTTTGGTGATTGTCTCTTTGTAAGCTACCTGAGGAGCACCAACGTTAGCCTCTACGTGGAACTCACGAAGAAGACGGTCAACGATGATCTCAAGGTGAAGCTCACCCATACCAGCGATAATAGTCTGTCCTGTTTCCTGATCTGTATGTGCACGGAAGGTCGGGTCCTCTTCTGCAAGTTTTGCAAGAGCCTCACCAAGTTTGCCCTGTCCTGCTTTTGTCTTAGGCTCGATAGCCAGCTCGATAACTGGTTCCGGGAACTCCATGGACTCAAGGATTACTGGATGCTGCTCATCACAGATTGTATCACCAGTTGTGGTGAATTTGAATCCGATAGCTGCAGCAATATCACCGGAGTAAACCTTATCAAGCTCCATACGCTTGTTAGCATGCATCTGAAGGATACGGCCAACACGCTCTTTTTTGCCCTTTGTAGAGTTATATACATAGGATCCGGAATTCATTGTTCCTGAATATACACGGAAATATGCAAGTTTTCCAACGAATGGGTCTGTCATGATCTTGAATGCCAGAGCGGAGAACGGCTCTTCATCAGAAGAATGTCTCACGGTCGGGTTTCCATCCATGTCAACACCATCGATTGGTGGGATATCTGTTGGAGCAGGCATGTACTCCAGGATAGCGTCCAGAAGCTTCTGAACACCTTTGTTTCTATATGCAGAACCACAGCATACCGGAACAGCTGTACACTCGCATGTACCTTTTCTCAGGGCAGCTTTCAGTCTGGCTGTGTCTGGCTCTTCGCCCTCAAGATATTCCATCATGAGATCGTCATCCAGCTCACAGATCTTCTCGATCAGTTCTGTATGATAAAGCTCAGCATCCTCTTTCATGTCTTCCGGGATATCGGTGATGGTGATATCATCACCCTTCTCGTCATTGTAGATGTAAGCTTTCATTTCGAATAAGTCGATGATTCCTTTGAAGTCATCTTCTTTTCCGATTGGCAGCTGCAGGCAGATTGCGTTTTTGCCAAGACGAGTCTTGATCTGCTCTACTGCGCCGTAGAAGTTTGCACCAAGGATATCCATCTTATTGATGAATGCCATACGTGGTACATTGTAGGTATCAGCCTGACGCCAAACGTTCTCAGACTGTGGCTCAACACCACCCTTTGCACAGAATACGCCGACAGCGCCATCCAGTACACGAAGGGAACGCTCAACCTCAACAGTAAAGTCTACGTGACCTGGGGTATCAATGATGTTGATACGATGCTCCAAAGCGCCTGGCTTCGGTTTACAGTTCTCTTCCAGTGTCCAGTGACATGTTGTTGCAGCGGATGTGATTGTGATACCACGCTCCTGCTCCTGCTCCATCCAGTCCATGGTAGCAGTACCTTCATGAGTATCACCAATCTTGTAGTTGACACCTGTATAGTACAGAATTCGTTCTGTAAGAGTTGTCTTACCTGCATCGATATGAGCCATAATACCAATGTTTCTGGTTCTCTCGAGCGGATATTCTCTACCTTCTTTTCCAGCCAATGGATTTTCCTCCTTGATTAGAAGCGATAGTGAGCAAATGCTTTATTTGCTTCAGCCATCTTGTGCATGTCTTCTTTCCTCTTTACAGATGCTCCGGTGTTATTGGCTGCATCCATAAGCTCGTTAGCCAGTTTCTCTTCCATGGTCTTCTCGCCTCTCTTACGGGAGAACATGGTGATCCAGCGAAGAGCCAGAGCCTGACGTCTGTCAGCTCTTACCTCGATCGGAACCTGATAAGTAGCTCCACCGATACGTCTTGCTTTAACTTCAAGCTGAGGCATTACGTTGTTCATTGCCTCTTCAAATACTTCAATTGCTGGCTTGCCAGATTTTTCTTCCATTCTGGCGAATGCTCCGTAAACAATTTTCTGTGCAACACCTTTCTTACCGTCTAACATGATGTTATTGATAAGCTTTGTAACAACTTTATTGTTGTACATCGGGTCTGCCAGAACGTCTCTTTTCTGAGTATGTCCTTTACGTGGCACGTTACTTCCCTCCTTAATCATCCTGATTATCTCATCGGTACTCACGCAGTAAACTATTGCATGTTCGCACTGGTAATGGTCCTATATTTAACCCGCAACCGACAGGGTATATGGAATACCGTACAAATCTCTATAGTCTCCGCAGCAATACGGATGGATTATTTTTTAACTTTCGGTCTCTTAGCGCCGTATTTGGAACGGGCCTGTTTTCTGTTAGCAACACCTGCGGTATCAAGAGTACCTCTGATGATGTGGTATCTTGTACCAGGTAAGTCCTTAACCCTTCCTCCACGGATCAGAACAACGCTATGCTCCTGAAGGTTGTGACCTTCTCCTGGGATGTAGCTTGTTACTTCGATTCCGTTGGAAAGACGAACTCTGGCGATTTTTCTAAGAGCTGAGTTAGGCTTCTTAGGAGTAGCTGTTTTAACAGCTGTGCAAACGCCACGTTTCTGTGGTGCAGACTGCTCAACTGCTTTCTTTCTTAAAGAGTTATAAGTTCTCTGCAGAGCCGGAGCTGTAGATTTCTTAACAGCTGTCTGGCGTCCTTTTCTTACTAACTGGTTGAATGTTGGCATTCCATTTCACCTCCCGATTTATTTCTCCATAGATTGTTCTATGGGGTTTCCTTGCGGTTGCTATTATCTTAGTAAGCGCGGAAAAAAATGCCTTATTTCGCACGCTTTTTGATTATATCCTGTCTGCATATCTCTGTCAAGGTGTTTTTCATCAATTTTTCCTTATTTTTTCAAGGTTTTTACAATTTATCACGGTGAATTATAAATAGGTTTCTTCTTATTATAATGTATTTTTTACTGCTGTTCTGGAGCGTGTAAAAAAATCATTCCCGTGATCTGCATCACAATTTGTGGGAGATTTCGCTCGGATGAGGGCGCCTTAGCGGGCTACGGTAACCGAATTCGGGTGAAATATACCGCAAATTGTGACGCACATCTTGCAGAAAGCCTTTTTCAAACACGCTCTAGGAAAACTTAACTTTACATTGCATTCACAGCTTCACATTATTATAATAAGAAACAAGAACTTTTCAGCACCTCTACAGTACCTGCTTTTCGAAATACAATCTGCTGAATAGTCGAAAAAAAGAATTAACATGAACAGGAGTATACATATGTGTTTCAAAAAAGCAGTGGCTAAATCCAGTGGATTCTCCCGGATTTTTGCATTTGGCCTCATGATTTTTTCCGGAGCAGGACTTATAAATCTATGCACTGTCTGTGCAGAGACCACTGACGAGCTTCAGGGGCCGCCTGTGGTCCGGTCACATATAATCGGTATTGATCCAGGTCATCAGGGTCCAAATGTGGATATGAGTGAACTTGAACCTCTTGGTCCAGGTTCCACAGAAATGAAAGCCAAAGCCTCAACAGGAACCCAGGGAACTTTTTCAGGTCTGCCTGAATACCAGCTGAATCTGGATGTTTCTTTGAAGCTGCAACAGATTCTGGAAGACCGTGGCTATCAGACAGTTCTCACCAGAACGGATAATGATACTGCCATCAGCAATAAAGAGCGAGCTGAATATGTAGCCGGTCAGGGGGCTGATATTTGCGTGCGCATCCACGCCAATGGTGCTGAGTCTTCCTCTGCTGCCGGTGCACTTACCATTTCCCCCTCCTCTTCCAATCCTTATGTATCCCAGCTCTATGATGATTCCAACAGCCTTTCCCAGTGCATTCTGGATGCCTATTGTGCCGCAACCGGATTTGAAAACCGCGGCGTAACATATGCCGACAATATGACTGGAATCAATTGGAGCACCATTCCGGTAACTATTGTGGAAATGGGATTTATGACCAATGAATCTGACGATCTGAAAATGAGCGATCCGGATTTTCAGGACACAATGGCATCCGGAATCGCTGATGGGATTGATGCATATTTTGCGGAAAAATAAATCTGGATTTATTGCCATAAAATAATGTCTCTTCCAGATATTTCATTGATTCGAAAGGAGAACTTATGAAAAATAATAGAAAGAAACAAACCTCTTCTTATCTGCTGATTTTTCTTGGCATTGTCGCTGCTTTACTGATTCTTATCATTCTTTATCTTACTTTCTTCAGAAAGGACAGCCAGAGCAGTATTAATCTGGCAAAAAATGATTCAGCAACAGACCAGACTGAAGATTTCACTGACGGTGAAACTTTTGGATTTACCTCTGGTGATGAGACTTCTGATAACGCCGACCAGAGCGGCTTTGTTTCTGATGATGGAAGTTCTGACAGCGAAGCTTCTACTGATGATTCTTCTGTCCAGGGACCTTCCCAGAGAGAAAGTGCAGGGCCTGTACAGTCTTCTCCAGCTCCGGAGGAAGTAACGGTTCCTTATCAGACTCCTGCTGCCAATGCAGAACCAGTAGGTCCTTCCCAGTCATCCGGTTCCGACTCCGCGCAAACAACAGATGGCACTTCCCAGAAAAAAGAAGATTCTTCCGTGACTGCTATTACCCCCGAACTTTCTGACGATGACGGCACCATCTCTCCCTCTCACGGAAGTTCTGCTTTTGACAACAAATCCGATGAAAAGATGGATACTCTGGTCACTCAGGTCCAATCCCAGCTTCCTGGGGCAAACGGTTCCTGGAGTGTTTATATCTGTGACCTTGCAGGCGGCTCAGAGGCTACGATCAATGATTCCCCAATGCAGGCAGCCAGCCTGATCAAGCTTTTCATTATGGGTGCAGTATATGAGAATTATGATTCTTTGTCCCAGCAGTATGGTTCTGCCACCCTGGATTCCTATCTGACACCAATGATCACCGTCAGTGATAATGACGCGGCAAACAGTCTGGTTTCCTGCCTGGGAAGTGGCGACAGCACTGCAGGTATGCAGAAAGTAAACAGTTTCTGTCAGTCTCACGGCTACACAAATACTTCCATGGGACGACTGCTTCTTGCCAGCAACGAATTCGGAGATAATTACACTTCTGCCTATGACTGTGGAAAATTCCTGAAAGAAATTTACCAGATCTGCTCTGATACTACTCAGACGCCAAGCCTTTTACATGCAGAAGAAATGTATTCCCTTCTGAAGCAGCAGCAACGTACCAACAAGATTCCGGCTGCCCTGCCAGAGGGCGTCAGCGTTGCCAACAAAACCGGTGAGCTTTCCGATGTAGAAAATGATGCCGGAATCCTGTACAACGCACAGGGTGGAAACGATCTGGTCATCGTCTTCCTTTCCCAGAACCTCTCCAGCCCGGGAGAAGCCCAGAATACAATTGCACAGCTTAGCCGCAGTATTTATCTCTACTATAATGATTAACCTTAATTGCTATTAAAAATGCGCAGTGCCTCCAAACAACACTGCGCATTTCTATATTAAGAAATTTCTTACTCCTCGTCCCCATTCTCTTCATATGACATTTCCCATATCTCCGAAAAAACAGCCAGCGGACAATCCGTCAAAAGACACATCAGCAGGAAACATTCGTATGGGTTCACAATATAAATCTCGCTCATTCCACACTTTTTCAGGATTCTCTGCGCTTCCTCTATGAAATGATGGTATCTGTCATAGGGATCATCATCATCCATCTCCTGAGACACGATAAAGAACTCCAGCGTAAGAAGATCAAACCGCTCTACCGGGAACTTGTGATTCAGAATATTGGTAATTCTCTGTCTGCTGAATCTCTTCTGGCTGAAATGTTTCGCCAAGATAGAGGCTGACATTTTTTTCAGATTTCCCATCTTATTAATAGGAATACCATTGCAGATTACCTTCTCCACATCAGAAGGAGTAATATTCTCCGGTTTCCAGACCTTATCCCGGCCTTTCTCCTCCTCATCCTTCTGATACATGGCCGCAATGATCTGCTTCGCATGTTCCAGAAGACGCAGGAACTCCTGAAATGCCTGACTCTTCTCATTCATTGGATCATCCCAGCCAGCTTTCAGGCATGCCAGATATTTCAGCAATTTTCCCTCTGTATCTATGGTAAAATCGCCGCTGATTACTTCCGCCACTTTTCCCTTATCTGCTGCAGGTTCCATGGATTTGTAATTCTCTTTATATTCCTCTGCCTTGCTGTAAGGAAGCTGCTTACTATAACAATACCAGTAGATCACTTCCTCTGGATTATAGAAATCAAAATCCTGCTCCTTCAGCACCCTTGTCAGAAAGTCTGAAACATCCTCCGCGCTCATGCGAAGTCCGAAGCCCAGCAGAAATACAGTCTCGCGCTTTACTGAGGCCTGTGTAAGCCAGTTGTTCACCAATGCAGGAAGCTTAGTTGAAGTAGGATTCATAGACTTGGGTGTATAGGTTTCCCGAAAAGAATCAACTGCAATATCTCTGTATACCTCCTGGGGCACTTCCCAAAACGGTTCCTCAATCCCGGCTCTTTCATAGATATATCTCTTCAAATGATCTCCGAACGAAACCAGCTCCATCTCTTTATATAAATAATGAAAAATAACGTCCGCATCTTCATCCTCAAATCCGTCCAGACTGACTACCTGACGAAATCTCTGGGCGGCCCTTCTGGTAAATTCAAAATCCTTTACGGAATCAAATGCCACTGTCTGTTCAAAATCAAGATCCTGCATACGATTTTTCATCATAAATCACCTTCATTTTCCTATAATTAACTACTTAAATTGTGAAAAAATTTGCCCTCTGATTTATCCCTTCTTCTGTAAAAACCAGGTTTTGAGCGGCCAATTATCTGCCCTTACCTCGCAGAGAATGATCGTAGTATTATCTCTGGCCCCTTTATCCAGTACCCTTGTTAAAAGAGTATGGGCAATATCATGAACTGAGTCCTCCTGCTTCATAATTTCTTCAATCTCGCGGTCAGATAACATATCTGTTACCCCGTCTGAGCAAAGCAGATAACGGTCCCTGTCCTGATAAGGAATTGCCGCAATGGCAGGTTCCAGCTTCATCTCGGTCTCCTCCACTCCCAGAAACTGAGTCAGTGGTGCTTTCCCAAATCTGCAGCTTTTCAACACATGATCTCTGGAAATCTGTGAAAACTCCCCCTTGGAAAACCGATAAATTCTGCTGTCTCCCAGATTACAGATATACGCTTCTTTTTTTCCAAAAGCAATCATCGCCATAGTAGTTCCCATGGCACTGATCCGTTGTTCCCGACCATAATCACATACAGCCTGATTCATATTCTTACAGGCTTCTGTAAGAAAAAGTTCTGGTGCTTTACGAAGCATCCCCTTATTTTCCCTATAAAAATGCTCCAGGCTGTCAGAAGCAAGCCAGGCAGCCATTTCCCCCTGGCTCTCCCCTCCCATGCCGTCAAAAACAGCCATTACCGGAAGGCTCTCCCGAAGCCTGATACCTGTACGGATTTCTTCTGTTCCATGATTACTCACTGGAAGGTGCTCTCCGCAGCACCAGAAATTGTCCTCGTTATTTGGTCGCACTTTCCCTGCATGGCAGGTATATGCATAATCAATATGATATGTCATTCTATTCCTCTTCGTCTGTCTGTCGATATTCCAAAGAATCACAGCCACTTCTTATATGACCGGTATCATCATTCATCTAACTGCTCCAGCGCATTTTTCCAGTATTTCTCGCCACGCTTGGTGTACTCAGTACTGTCATTCTCCTTATCGTGGACAGTTTCGTCTGTATCAATCCAGCGGATCAGTTTGCCACGCTTGTCATAATAATATAATTCCTTCTTATTACCAGTCCATACATATGCAAAAAACAGACGTTCATCCCAGTAATAATACTCCTCATAAACTCCATCTTCGGATGTCTCCGGATAAATCAGCGCTTTTACCAGTTTCCCATTGCTGTCATAGTAGCGAAGCCGATCGCCTTCCTTGCCAACTTCCTTGCAGTCCGGAAGTTCGCTTACAATTGTATTCGCCTGCTCCTTAATTGTCTGAATTGAAGTAGAAAATTCATCAATTTGAGCAGTACTATTATCATTAGCTTCCAGGACTTCCATAACGTTCTCCGTATTTTGAGCCTTGCGATTCTCATCATGGATTAATTTCATATAAACACCAATAATAATGCATGCCGCAAGCGCCACTACAATAAGGGAAACTGTCCATGGTGAAATCTGTCTATCCTGGTCCCACCCGCTTCTCTGCTGCTTCTTTCGCTTAGTGGAAGAGGCATTTACTGACTGTTTCTCATAATTTTTCACTGCATTTTTCGCAGGCTTTCTGAGCTGTGCCTCTTCTTCCCGGACAGCTTTCTCAATCTGAGGGTCTTCTGCCACATGGGTCCGCTCCATACGGTCTTCCGGCTCCTGAGGGGCATATCTTCTCTGGTCCCGCTCAAGTTCTGCCGAATTTGTCAGCTCCCACTGGGACTTCTCCCACTCTTTCTCTGCATTCACCGGTGCCAGACGAAGCTTCTCCAAATCCCGCAGCATATCTTCTGGTTTCCTGTAACGTTTCCCCGGCTCATATGCACATGCTTTTAGTATAATGTGGGAAAAAGCAGCACTGGCATTAACTGGTGCCGGCATTTTCTCCCCTGCCATTCTCCGTGCAAGGGCAGTCTCTTTATCTCTGTATGTAATCAACTGCTTATCCAGTGAAAGAAAAGGCAGCCTGTTCTGATTCATCAATTTATATAATACAATTCCAAGGGAATAGATATCAATACTGCTGTCGTACTTCTCACCCTTGTAAATCTCCGGTGCCATGTAGGAATAGGTACCTTTCTTGGACATATTGCTCATAGTATGTGCCTGTTCCCTGGCAATTCCAAAGTCACCCAGCTTAAAATCACCGAATCTGGACACAAAAATATTCTCCGGTTTCACATCACGGTGAATAATATTCAATTTTCTGCAATAAATCAATGCCATAGCCAGGTCACAGCCAAGCTTGATCACTTCCTTCTCAGTAAGCTCCTTGCCTGTGCAGTAATCCATAAAACTGGTAAGATATTCCATTCTTATGGAAATGTCCCAGCCGATCTCATCCAAATATTCCACCACTTTGAAATCTTCAAATGAAACCACATGGGAATTTCCGCAAAAATGCTCCATAGTATATATTTCCTGAATGCAGTCTTCTACCAGATTTCGAAAATATTCCCTGGTAGACTGCTCATTATTCATCTCTGAGCGTACGCTGTCAAGTTCTCCCTTACTTGCCGGTATGGATATGATCTTGATTGCGGAGTAAAAAGAGCGGCCTCGTTCTGTCCGCTTCGCTTTATACACTTTCCCAAAGGATCCTTCGCCTATTTTCTCTATAAGTTCCCATTCTGGCCAGACGGAAACCGGAACATCTTTATCCATGTATGTTCTCCCTCCTCGAACGGGTAATGACTTTTTAAATGGACTGGCAAGTCTTCCCCGTAACGATGCACAGAAATCATGGTTTACGTGATTTCGCACCGCTATTCTCGGGTTTTCTGTGAACTACTTTTCCCCCAGAACACCTCGCGGAATACTGCCTTCTGAATAGTTACATAAAACATTATACAGGAATCTTACCACAAATGATAGACCAGGTTGTATTTTCCTCTATCCATATTTTTCCTTACCCTCGCCTACGGCAGATTGTCTCGAGCAGCATTTCCCTTGCTGCTGCAGTGTGTTCCTGCCGGGCTGCACTTTTTTGTGTAACAGTAAGTTCCATAGAATTCTCTGTTACGCAAAAATCCCCCAAAGCAACATTTCTGTCACCCTGGGGGATTTCATATTTTATCGTTTATTCTTCACTGTCTTCAGAAGAATCCTCATCCTCAAATGTATCCTCATCCTCATCCACTGCAAGATCTGCCTCATCAGCAGTTTCCAGCTCTTCTGAGTCTTCCGCTACATCCAGCACATCCTGATCCTCGTCGTCCATTTCATCGAATTCGATTTCTTCTGGCTCTTCCGGCATTCCTGTATCAAGCTCTACATCGCTGTAGCACTTCATACCTGTACCAGCTGGAATCAGTTTACCGATGATTACATTCTCTTTCAGACCGATCAGATGGTCAACCTTACCCTTGATAGCAGCTTCGGTCAGAACCTTGGTAGTCTCCTGAAAAGAAGCAGCTGACAAGAAGGAATCAGTTGCCAAAGATGCCTTGGTAATACCAAGCATTCCCTGTTTTCCAATTGCAGGACGTAATCCTTCAGCTTCCAGTTTCTCATTTACTTCCTCATACTCAAGGAAGTCAACAAGTGTACCTGGCAGGAACTCAGAATCTCCGTTATCCTCGATACGGATTTTCTTCAGCATCTGATGAACGATAACCTCGATATGTTTATCGTTGATCTCAACACCCTGGAGACGGTATACACGCTGAACCTCACGGATCATGTAATCCTGAACTGCACGAACACCCTTGATTCTAAGGATATCATGTGGGTTTACACTACCTTCTGTGAGCTCATCACCGGCTTCCATAACCTGTCCGTCCATGATCTTAATACGGGAACCGTATGGGATCAGGTAGGTCTTGGAATCACCAGTCTCCGGATCAGTTACGATGATCTCTCTCTTCTTCTTGGTGTCGTTGATTGTAGCAACACCTTTGATCTCAGTGATAACAGCAAGTCCTTTCGGCTTTCTTGCCTCGAAAAGCTCCTCGACACGAGGAAGACCCTGTGTGATATCTCCACCGGCAACACCACCAGTATGGAAAGTACGCATGGTCAGCTGTGTACCAGGCTCACCGATAGACTGTGCAGCGATGATACCGATGGACTCACCAACCTGTACCGGCTCACCGGTAGCCATGTTGGCACCATAACACTTCGCACACACACCAACCTTGCACTTACAGCTCAGGATGGTACGGATCTTAACCTGCTCTACAGAGCCTCCGGTAATATTATCCACACCCTCTTTGATGATACGTGCAGCACGCTTCGGAGTAATCATGTGGTTTGCTTTTACAAGGACTTCACCTTCTTTATTCTTAATGGTCTCGCAGGAGAAACGGCCTGTGATACGATCCTGAAGGCTCTCGATCTCCTCCTTGCCATCCATGAAACCTTTTACATACATACCGGAAATCTCTGCTCTGTTCTCACAGCAGTCCATCTCACGTACGATCAGGTCCTGAGATACGTCAACAAGACGTCTTGTCAGGTAACCGGAATCGGCTGTACGAAGAGCTGTATCGGAAAGTCCCTTACGAGCTCCATGAGCGGACATGAAGTATTCCAGTACGTCCAGACCTTCACGGAAGTTTGACTTGATAGGAAGCTCGATTGTATGTCCGGTTGTATCGGCCATCAATCCACGCATACCTGCAAGCTGTTTGATCTGTTTATCAGATCCACGGGCACCAGAGTCAGCCATCATGAAGATGTTGTTGTACTTATCAAGTCCGGAAAGAAGTGCATGAGTAAGCTCATCGTCAGTCTTCTTCCAGGTATCAACAACCTCTTTATAACGCTCTTCCTCAGTAATAAGACCACGTTTGTAGTTCTTTGTGATCTTGTCTACAGTATCCTGTGCAGCCTTGATCATCTCAGGCTTCTGCGGCGGCACGGTCATATCAGAAATAGATACGGTCATGGCAGCTCTTGTAGAATACTTGTAACCCATAGCCTTGATAGAGTCCAGAACCTCAGCAGTCTTGGTTGCTCCGTGAGTATTAATAACTTTTTCAAGGATCTGTTTCAGCTGTTTCTTACCAACCAGGAAGTCAACCTCAAGGAGAAGCTCATTTCCCGGAATGCTTCTGTCAACAAATCCAAGATCCTGCGGCAGGATCTCATTGAACAGAAAACGTCCCAGTGTAGACTGTACATTGCCTGTGAAAGTGCTTCCATCCGGCATAACCTTGCTGCAGCGAACAAGAATCTTGGACTGCAGGGTGATTACCTGGTTCTCATATGCCAGAATTGCCTCGTTTACGCTCTTGAAGAACTTGCCTTCGCCCTTGTTTCCAGGTCTTTCCTGTGTCAGGTAGTAGATACCAAGGACCATATCCTGTGAAGGAACGGCTACAGGACCACCATCGGAAGGTTTCAGCAGGTTGTTCGGAGACAGAAGCAGGAAACGGCACTCTGCCTGTGCTTCCTGGGAAAGTGGAAGATGGACAGCCATCTGGTCACCATCGAAGTCAGCGTTGAAAGCGGTACAAACAAGCGGATGAAGCTTAATAGCCTTACCTTCTACAAGGATCGGCTCAAACGCCTGGATACCCAGACGATGCAGTGTAGGTGCACGGTTCAGCATAACCGGATGTTCTTTGATAACATCTTCCAGAACGTCCCATACAGCTGGCTCAAGCTTCTCTACCATCTTCTTGGCATTCTTAATATTGTGAGAGGTACCGTTTGCTACCAGTTCTTTCATAACGAAAGGCTTAAACAGCTCGATTGCCATCTCTTTTGGCAGACCGCACTGATAAATCTTCAGCTCTGGTCCAACAACAATAACGGAACGTCCGGAGTAGTCAACACGCTTACCAAGAAGGTTCTGACGGAAACGTCCGGATTTACCTTTCAGCATATCAGAAAGGGATTTCAGGGCTCTGTTTCCAGGACCTGTAACCGGACGGCCACGACGACCATTGTCGATCAGGGCATCAACAGCTTCCTGAAGCATACGCTTCTCATTGCGGACAATGATATCCGGAGCACCAAGCTCCAGCAGTCTTTTCAGACGATTATTACGATTAATGATTCTTCTGTACAGATCATTCAGGTCAGATGTTGCAAAACGTCCACCATCCAGCTGTACCATAGGACGAAGATCCGGCGGGATTACAGGAACAACATCAAGAATCATCCACTCAGGACGGTTTCCTGACTCACGGAAGGATTCAACAACCTCAAGACGTTTGATGATCCTTGCACGCTTCTGGCCTGTTGCCTTAACCAGCTCTGCCTTTAATTCAGCGGAATCCTTCTCAAGATCGATAGCCATAAGGAGCTCTTTGATTGCCTCAGCACCCATGCCTACGCGGAAGTTGTTTCCGTAAGACTCACGGGCATCCTGATATTCTCTCTCTGTAAGGATCTGCTTGTACTGAAGTCCGGAATCTGCCGGATCCAGTACAATATAATTTGCAAAGTAAAGAACTTTCTCCAGTGTTCTTGGAGTCAGATCCAGGATAAGTCCCATGCGGGACGGAATACCCTTGAAATACCAGATATGGGAAACAGGAGCAGCAAGCTCAATGTGACCCATACGCTCTCTACGAACGGAAGCCTTGGTAACCTCAACGCCGCATCGGTCGCAGACAACACCTTTATAACGGATTTTCTTATATTTACCACAGTGGCACTCCCAGTCCTTGCTTGGTCCGAAAATTCTTTCACAGAAAAGTCCGTCTTTCTCCGGTTTCAAGGTACGGTAGTTGATGGTTTCCGGTTTTGTAACCTCACCTCTTGACCACTCTCTGATCTTTTCCGGGGACGCCAGTCCGATTTTAATGGCATCAAAAGTCATTGGCTGATATGTTTCATTGGTATTGGTTGATTCTGCCATGTATTCTTTTCCCCTTTCTACTCTTCGATATCATCGTAGGAATCGTCGATTTCGGATTCATAATCCTCTTCTTCGTCCTCGTCCACATCAACAAGTTCCTCTCCGTCAAACTCCTGCTTGGTATAGCCATGTTTGCTGAAGGATTCCTCTCCTCTGTGGCCGCGGGAATCTCCCTCGATAACTGCACGAAGATCGGTTTCGCCGTAATCTACATTCTCCATGATCTGAACTTCTGTCTGATCATCTTTGAGCACACGTACATCCAATGCCAGGGACTGGAGCTCTTTAAGAAGAACCTTAAAGGATTCCGGAATACCAGGCTCAGGGATGTTATCACCCTTGATGATTGCTTCATAAGTCTTCACACGACCGACTACATCATCGGATTTAACTGTCAGGATTTCCTGGAGTGTATAGGATGCACCGTATGCCTCCAGAGCCCAAACCTCCATCTCTCCGAAACGCTGTCCACCGAACTGGGCTTTACCCCCCAGTGGCTGCTGTGTAACCAGAGAGTAAGGACCTGTGGAACGGGCATGGATCTTATCATCAACCAGATGATGCAGTTTCAGGTAATGCATGTGTCCGATTGTGGTCGGACCGTCGAAGAACTCTCCGGTACGTCCGTCACGAAGCTGTACTTTACCATCTCTGGAAATCGGAACACCTTTCCACAATGCTCTGTGGGCTTTGTTCTCATCCAGATACTGCATTACATCAGGTGCCAGAATGTCTTTGTATTTCTCACGGAACTCTTCAAAATCTTCTGTATTTACATAGTCATTTGCAAGTTCCAGTGTATCCTGGATATCATTCTCGTTTGCACCATCGAATACCGGTGTGGAAATATTAAAGCCAAGTGCTTTGGCAGCAAGACTTAAATGAATTTCCAGGACCTGTCCAATGTTCATACGGGAAGGTACACCCAGCGGGTTCAGCACGATATCCAGTGGACGTCCGTTCGGAAGGAATGGCATATCCTCAACCGGAAGTACACGGGAAACGACACCCTTGTTACCATGACGACCAGCCATCTTATCACCAACGGAGATTTTTCTCTTCTGTGCGATATAGATACGTACAGACTGATTAACTCCTGGAGACAGCTCATCACCATTTTCTCTTGTGAATACCTTGGCGTCTACAACGATACCATACTCACCGTGTGGTACCTTAAGGGAAGTATCACGAACCTCGCGTGCTTTCTCACCAAAGATTGCACGAAGAAGTCTCTCCTCTGCTGTAAGCTCAGTCTCTCCCTTAGGAGTAACCTTACCAACAAGGATATCACCAGCACGAACCTCTGCACCGATACGAATGATTCCGCGCTCATCAAGATCCTTGAGTGCATCATCACCTACGCCTGGAACATCACGGGTGATCTCTTCCGGTCCAAGCTTTGTATCACGGGATTCTGCTTCATATTCTTCAATGTGAACAGATGTATAAACATCGTTCTGTACAAGTTTTTCACTTAACAGTACGGCATCCTCGTAGTTATAACCTTCCCAGGTCATAAATCCGATCAGAGGGTTCTTGCCAAGAGCAAGCTCTCCCTGAGAAGTAGACGGACCATCGGCAATAACATCGCCTGCTTCAACGTGCTCGCCCTGATTAACGATCGGACGCTGGTTGTAGCAGTTGCTCTGGTTACTGCGCATGAATTTGGTAAGATGATAATCATCTTTTGTTCCATCATCATTCTTGATGCTGATATCGGTAGATGTGGAGCGAAGTACAGTACCAGACTTTCTTGCAACCACACAAACACCGGAGTCAACAGCTGTCTTTGCTTCCATTCCTGTACCAACAACTGGTGCTTCTGTGGTAAGAAGCGGAACAGCCTGACGCTGCATGTTTGATCCCATCAGCGCACGGTTCGCATCGTCGTTCTGAAGGAATGGAATCAGGGCTGTAGCTACAGAGAATACCATCTTAGGAGATACGTCCATGTAATCAAACATCTGACGCTCATACTCCTGAGTCTCTTCACGATAACGACCGGAAACGTTCTTACGAACGAAATGTCCTTCTGCGTCAAGTGCCTCATTCGCCTGTGCTACATGGTAGTTATCCTCTTCATCTGCGGTCATGTAAACAACTTCGTCAGTTACACGCGGATTCATAGGATCAGTTTTATCAATCTTACGGTAAGGTGCCTCAACAAATCCGTACTGATTCAGCTTTGCATAAGATGCAAGGGAGTTGATCAGACCGATGTTCGGACCCTCAGGAGTCTCGATCGGGCACATTCTTCCGTAATGGGAATAGTGAACGTCTCGAACCTCGAATCCGGCTCTGTCTCGTGACAAACCGCCAGGTCCAAGTGCGGAAAGACGTCTCTTATGGGTCAGCTCACCAAGAGGGTTGTTCTGATCCATGAACTGTGACAGCTGGGAGGATCCAAAGAACTCTTTTACAGCAGCTGTTACAGGTTTGATATTGATCAGGGACTGCGGGGAAATGCTCTCCACATCCTGTGTTGTCATTCTCTCACGAACCACACGCTCAAGTCTGGAAAGACCGATACGGTACTGATTCTGAAGCAGTTCACCAACCGCACGGATACGACGGTTTCCTAAGTGGTCGATGTCGTCGTCATTTCCAATGCCATATTCCAGATGCATATTGTAATTAATAGAAGCAAAAATATCTTCTCTTGTAATATGCTTCGGGATCAGGTCATGGATATCTCTGCGGATAGCGGCAATTCTGTCCTCAAGTGTGTCATTTTCTTCCAGAATTTTTTCGAGTACAGGGTAATATACTAACTCTGTAACCCCAAGCTCTTCCAGGTTCTCAATTTCTGGCAGATAATGATGCATGTCTACCATTAAGTTAGAAAGAACTTTAATTCTGCGGTCTTCTTCACCCTGGATCCATACAAATGGAACTGCAGCGTTCTGAATGGCATCAGCCAGTTCTCTGGTTACGATAGTACCAGCCTCTGCAAGAATTTCTCCTGTAGAGCCCTCAACCACATCGTCAGCCAGCTTATGACCAACAATTCGTTTATTGAAATGAAGTTTCTTATTAAATTTATAACGTCCGACCTTGGCAAGATCATATCTTCTCGGATCAAAGAACATCGCATTGATCAGGCTCTCTGCGCTCTCAACTGCAAGCGGCTCGCCTGGACGGATTTTCTTATACAGTTCAAGAAGACCTTCTTCATAATTCGTAGAAGTATCCTTTGTGAAACTTGCAAGGATCTTCGGCTCTTCGCCAAACAGATCAATGATCTCTGCATTGGAACCAACACCAAGTGCACGGATCAGTACAGTGATCGGAACCTTACGGGTTCTGTCCACACGCACATAGAATACATCGTTGGAGTCAGTCTCATATTCCAGCCATGCTCCTCTGTTAGGAATTACTGTACAGGAAAACAGTCTCTTACCGATTTTATCGTGTGCAATGGCATAATAGATTCCAGGGGAACGTACTAACTGGCTGACAATAACACGCTCAGCACCGTTAATGACGAAAGTTCCTGTCGCGGTCATAATCGGCAGGTCTCCCATGAAAATCTCGTGTTCGTTGATCTCATCTGTTTCCTTGTTAATCAGTCTCACTCGAACCTTCAAAGGTGCGGCATAAGTTACGTCACGTTCTTTACACTGCTCGATGGTGTATTTAGCCTCTTTTTCATCAAATGTGAAGCCGATGAATTCAAGACTGAGCTTTCCGCCGTAGTCTGCGATTGGAGAAATATCGTCGAATACTTCATTCAATCCTTCGTCGAGAAACCACTGGTAAGAATCCTTCTGGACCTCGATCAAGTTCGGCATTTCCAGGACTTCTTTTTGTCTCTGGTAGCTCATTCGCATGCTTTTTCCAGTTTTTACAGAACGAATTCTGTTTTTTTCCATTGACGTTTCACCCCTGTTTTATTTTATTTATTACAACATCAGCCCGCTCTGCTGCATAAGCATAGTAGGCATATCTTGCCATAATATAGCATTCTTCACTATAGCACAACAAAAAAAGCCTGTCAAGCACTTTTCTGTTGTTTTTTCATTTGTTTTTTTATTTGTAATTGCTGAATAGTTATAATTTATTTTACTTTTCTCTTACTATAAGAAAGGTTTCCATATTTATCCGATAATACAAAGAGAAGCTTCGTTCCTTTTTTCTGTTTTTTGATAGAAATATTATATTTCTTTCGGGAATTGATGCTTCCTCTGCCGATTTTTTTATTCTTGTTTCTGCTCACTGCATAAATTGTAAGTTTCTTTCCACCCGCCGCTTTGCCTGTGATCTTCACTGACTTTCTGGTGATCTTAGACGCAGTGGGCATTTTCACGGAAATGATTCCAGTGCTGTTTTCCGCATAAATTGCATAAGTACTGCCATTATTCTCCAGACGGTTCTTTTTGTTTCCGGAAATCTTTGACCTGCTTACATATAAACCGCATTTTCTGCTGCCAGTAACCGCATTTCCATAAAGTTTTCCGGTCTGACTTGCGATCACTTGGATTCCTCTGCCGTTCACATTCGTAATCCTGTTAGATTTTATAACAGCATTTCCAATATTTTCCACATATATTCCGTCCAGCATACAGCCTTTCACCTGATTCGCTGTGATCTGACAGCCCTCGCTGCCCCAGAGAACAATTCCGTTCTTTTTTCCGGAGGATATACGGTTCCGGCTTACTTCACACCCGTCAGAGCCATTTTCCATAAGAATTCCATCGCCGCCGATACCTGAAATCACATTATCCAGGACTTGATTCTCTGTGGATGGAGTCCCCAGCTTTCCTCCGTCATAAGCGTAGATTCCTACATTTTTACAACCTGATACCTGATTATCTTTTATCACATTTTTAGAAGAAGCAGACAGATAAATTCCCATGTTGGAAAAGGATGCAGTTTTTTGCAGCTTCAACTGATTATCTTCCACTGTACAGCCATCAGCAAGATAAAGGCGAATTCCATTTCCAGTCCCTGTGATCATATTTCCCTTTACCGCAACACCGTTTTCCTTATAAATACCTACCGGAATTCCCTTAGCCTGTGCTTTTGAGCTGTCACTTACCCAGGCTCCCTGGACTTCAATTCCATATCCTCTCCATATGTTTCCATTGATCTGGCTCACTGAAGAAATAGAAATCTGATTATTTTTCACGGAAATGCCCGCATTCTGGTGGTTTCCTTCCATTCCTGCAACAGTTCCCGGTATAAGATGGGTATTCGGGAAATACATGCAGCTCACAAGCACTCCGCCGCCTGCATTCTCTATTATATTGTCCTCCACAGCAGAATCCACGTAATTCAGGCACCAGACAGCTCTCTTTTTCACATTTCGAAAGGTATTCCCCTGAATCACAATATTCCGGTATGGCCTGTCGTAGATCATGCTGTGGCTGCCCACTCCTGCAAACACATCCTCAAAAACGTTATCCGTAATCCTGATATTCTCACAGACAGCTCCGTCAAAGGGCTGATATCCTGGAAAAATATAATCCAAACATGCATCCAGCTGAATGCATTCCTGTCCGCCGCCTTCATATTCCTGCCAATATCCCCGGAATGTACAGCCAGTCACAGTTACATCTTCCGTACCTGCCAGCTCAAGAAAATGAGATTTCAAATTGTTTAGAAATATTACGTTCTTCACAGTTACGTGTCTGGCATGTCCAATCCTGAAGCCTACAAAACCGCCTGTGCCTTCCTTATCTTCGACAACCGGGTAATTCAGATCCCAGGTTCCGCCTTCAATGGTGATATTGTGATATCCATCATAACCTCCGGCAGAAAGTATGTCATCTCCCAGTCTGAGGACCACATGCTTATCTGTACAGGATTTCGTCAGTACAGCTCCTTCTGCATAAAGAGTAAGATTGCTGTACATATGGATAGTTCCGGAAATCAGATAGCTTCCCTGAGGAATGATTACCGTACAAGGAGTTTCATCTGTAGCTCTCTGCCCCATAAAGTGAAGCACTGTATTCAAAGTTTCGGTAATATCACTTCCATCAGCCACATCTAAAGTCACCACTGCAGCGCCTTCTGGAATAGTCGCCAGAATCTGCTGTTCATTATCAGAAGGTACAGGTGTAAGCAGAGCTTCTTCTGGCTCCTCTTCAAAATCATTATCAGACTCATCTGCTGAAAAAAATCCCACCTCAGCTGTTCCGCCATAGAAGCCAGTCTCATCCTCTTCCATTTCCGGCTCAAGATCGCAATCTGAAAAGCTGTCTTCAAAATTCTCCGTCACATTTTCTGCTGATTCAGCATATATAACAGAACTGCCTCCCAGATATAAAGAAACTCCCAGTAATGTTACAGTCAAAAACATTTTTATATTCATTCAGAATCTCCTTGCACAAAAAGAATCCTGATTGCAGGAAACTCCAACAGAATTTCCTGTTACACAAAAAAATCCCCGCAGTGGCCTGCACGACAGACTTCTGCGGGGAGCATGGTTCGCTTAAATACACCTAAATTATTTAAGAGTAACTTTAGCGCCTTCAGCCTCAAGTTTAGTTTTGATATCCTCAGCCTCTGCTTTGGAAGCGCCCTCTTTAACCATTTTCGGAGCACCATCAACAACTTCTTTAGCTTCTTTAAGACCTAAGCCTGTGATCTCACGAACAACTTTGATAACTTTAACTTTGTTAGGACCTACTTCTGTAAGCTCTACGTCAAACTCATCTTTCTCCTCAGCTGCTTCACCAGCACCTGCTGCTGCTACAACAACGCCTGCTGCTGCGGATACACCGAACTCTTCCTCGCAAGCTTTTACTAAATCATTTAACTCTAATACAGATAACTCTTTGATTGCTTCGATAAACTCAGCTGTTGTTAACTTTGCCATTATAATTTTCCTCCATTTTTAAATTTTTTGTGGAATCAATGATTCGATTCAGCGACAGAAACTTAAATTATTCTGCTGCTGGTGCCTCAGCCTCTCCACCCTTCTGCTCTGCGATCTGATTAAGCACACGAGCAAAGTTGGTAATAGGAGACTGGATACTTCCAAGCAGTTTGCCAAGAAGTTCTTCTCTGGACGGGATCTGGGACAGTGCCTGGATTCCTGCCTGATCGTTGTAGTTACCCTCAACAATACCAGCTACTAACTCAAGTGCCGGATACTGTTTTGCAAATTTAGCAAGGATTCTTGCAGGAGCAGTAGCGTCTGTTGCAGAAATTGCAATAGCGTTTGTTCCATGTAAGTGCTTGTCAAGATCTGCACATGGAGTACCTTCAAATGCACGACGCATTAAAGTGTTTTTGTAAACCTTGTACTGTACGCCGGACTCTCTTAACTCTTTACGTAAAATAGTATCCTGCTCAACTGTAAGACCACTGTAGTCAACAAGAACAACAGCCTGTGCGTCTTTAATATTGTTAGCGATTTCTTCTACGATTGGTTGTTTCAGTTCTACTTTTGCCATGAAATGGTACACCTCCTTATAGAATTTGATATACCGCCAAAAAAAGCCTTACTGTAAGACAGCAAGGCTCAACGTAATTCTTACGAAAGAATACTTAGTCCTCGGTAGGCGTTTTAATCCTTATGCCTTACGGCACCTACTGTCTTCGGCAGCGTTCTGTAATAAAATACCACGTTCGATTTTATTTGTCAATAGTAATTTTAATTTTTTTTTACATCGTTATGAACCATTTATGATAATGTCCTAATATACCATAAAGGAAAATGTCCCAATG
>ENA-UONS01001333-UONS01001333.1-human-gut-metagenome-genome-assembly--contig:-CS19-NODE-1333-length-23008-cov-6.640396_pt1 | contig 23008 bp, 18 predicted proteins | sample MGYA00242458_ERZ724005 | MGnify/ENA metagenome assembly ERZ724005
CGAACGACGCTGCGGAGTTATGACAGCCGCGCCAGCGGAGACCTGTTCTGTCCCCAGCGTCAGGGGTGCGTGGCAAATATGACGAGCATAAGATAAACTACAATACAGCAGCCGTACCGATAAACTGATTCGCACGTATCCTCAAATTTGTCGGTGCGGCTGCTTCCATTTTATATGGATTGAAACAAACTGTTTTCGCAAGTAGCTCATGTTCTTGTTTGCATTTATGAAGGAAGAGGTCATTATGTTTGATAAATTACGACGAGGTGATATATACTCGGCGGATTTAAGCCCATCTGTGGGTTCCGAACAAAGTGGTTTTCGCCCTGTGCTTGTCTTACAAAACAATATTGGAAATTGTTTTAGTCCCACGATTATTATAGCAGCGATTACCGGTGTAAATAAGAAAAGCCAAAAGTTTCCTACCCATTATCATTTGAAAAATGAATGTGGATTGACACGGCCCTCTGTTGTTATGCTGGAACAGATTAGAACTATAGATAAGAAAAGACTCAAAAAGTACATCGGCCATTTGAATGCTGTAGATATGAACAACATAGACGAGACGCTTTTGCAAAGTCTTGGAATTTCGCGGGGCAGCTAATGCCAATCGCCATATCATTTCCAGAGTAACCAAGATGCCATATAATATTCTTAGGAATTGCGGAGGTGATTCTACGTGGAAAATATCCATAACGCAGATGCGTTGGCAACTTCAGACCAGGTTCGGATAGAAAATATTTCGGCGAACCAGAAGTTTGAAGCGTTTATCACTTCGTTGGCGCATATAGTCGAAAAGTACGGCATGAAAGTGCTTAATGAGGGTGATGGAGCTGCGTGAAAATCGCAGCTTTACATAATGGATATTTCCCCAAAATAATTTTGGAGGTATAGAAATGAACCGATATGGAAAGAGATGTGTTCTATATCCGCGTGTCAGCACAGAAATGCAGGTAGACGGATATAGTCTGGAAGGTCAAAAAACGATGTTAACTCGTTTTGCTGACCGTGAGGAAATGGTTATTGTCGATACTTACGAAGATGCCGGTAAGTCTGGAAAGTCCATTGAAGGACGTCCTGCCTTTCAGAAAATGCTTAGAGACATTGAAGAAGGTTTGGACATTGATTACGTCTTAGTCTATAAGCTCTCCCGGTTTGGGCGTAATGCAGCGGATATACTAAATTCACTGGAACTGATTCAATCGTATGGAGTGAATTTGATTTGTATCGAGGAAGGAATTGATTCTTCCCAGACAAGCGGAAAACTCCTGATTTCCGTTCTGTCGGCTGTGGCAGAGATTGAGCGTGAGAATATCATAGAGCAGACCATGAATGGACGCCGAGAAAAAGCACGGCAAGGTGGCTGGAACGGCGGATTTGCACCTTATGGATATGCTCTTGTTGATAATAAGCTGGTGATCGCGGAAGCAGAGGCTGTGGCGATCCGAAGGATCTTTGAGTTGTATACATCCTCGGAAATCGGTTTGGGCGGCGTGGCAAATCAGTTGAATCTGGAAGGCATTAGAAAAATTCCCCGCCAAAATGGTACACTAGAAGATTGGACAGGCCATTTTATCAAATTGATTTTGGATAACCCTGTTTATTACGGGAAAATAGCATATGGAAGAAGGACCAAAGAGAAAGTTAAAGGCACAAAAAATGATTATCAGATGAAAAGAAATGATGACTATATTCTGACAGATGGACAGCACGAGGGGATTGTCAGTGAAGAAGTCTGGGAGAAAGCTCATGCTAAAAGACTTCGGACAGGTGTGAAGCAGCCATCCAAAATTGGACGGGATCGCGTTCATTTATTGTCCGGCTTGCTGAAATGCCCGGTTTGCGGAAGCCCAATGTACACCAATAAACACGCGTGGACCAATAAAGACGGAACATACAAAGAAGTATACTATTATGTATGTAGCCGAAATCGTATGGTCAGAGGTAAACACTGTGAATATAAGGCCATGCTGAAAAAAACCGATATAGAACCGATGGTTATCGAAGCGATTAGAGAGATTGTAAGAAATAAAGAGTATGCTCAAGCAATCAAAAAGCGTATAGGTGTTCAGATTGACACGAAGGCAGTAGACAAAGAACTTGAGGGTTATCGTGCAAAGCTGAAGGAGGTAGATCTAAATAAATCAAGGCTGGAACGAGAAATCGATAATCTTCCTATTGACACCAAGTATCGAGAAAGAAAGCTCCATGACATGACCCTGCGGTTAGATTCCCTTTATGACATCATTGTAGAATTGGAAGAAAAAATTGAGGATGCGATGATGAGGCGGGACGCTATCGCCCAACAGGCCATTACCCTTGAAGGTATTTACAAAATCATGGTGAATTTTGACTGCGTTTATAATATAATAAGCGATGAAGAAAAGAGAGCGGTCGTTACAGCTCTGATTAAGGAAATAGAGCTTTATCGAAACGACGAGTCCGAGTGTCCGCTAAAACGGATTGGATTAAACTTCCCCGTGTTTAAAGATGGTAAGGAAGTTTCGGAACTCTTGTGGGATAAAGGGAATACCGTCGAGGTGGACTTGCTGCTGTAATACTGCGCCTGATTCATCGCCGTCCGCGGCGGCAATTCCGGATCGTAGATGGCGCGGTTATGGCTTCCGCCATAGGCAAATGTGCGGGCAATGCCGATCGCACCGAGGGCATCCAGTCGGTCAGCATCCTGCACGCATTTCCCCTCCGGCGTGGACGGCCGGACGGAATCCGTCCCCTTGAAGGATACCTCGTCAATGATCTGACATACCTGCCGGATTTCAGATTCCGACATGTTCTGACTGCGCATAAACCGGGCGGCATTTTCTTTCTTCTCGGCGGTCATCGGGGAAAGCTTCCGGTCGTCTACATCATGCAGCAGCGCCGCCAATGCCACGACCTGCATGTCGGCGTGTTCCGCCTCCGCGATGTTTATTGCGGTTCGGTAAACCCGCATGGAATGAAAAAAGTCGTGTCCGCTGAAATCGTTTTGGAAAACCTCTTTGATGAATTTTGTTGCGTTCTGAACGAGCTGTTCCATAATTTTATCTCCTGTTTTTGTGATGTGTTATCGAGAGATACAGGGCATGACTGACGGCCCGCAATACTAGTCATTTAAGAGATTGCGCAGCAATGCCTGCCGGTTATTGACGAACATTTTTGTAATCTGATAGCTGCCCGTTTCCTCATAATCGCACAGGTGAAGCCTGTCTCTGTCAAAGCAGTAAATATCCGCATCTGGAATACCCAGCAGTATGGGGGAATGGGTAACGATGAAGAACTGCGCCCCCGCTTTCGCGCATTCGTAGATTTCTGCCAGCAATGTCAACTGCCTTTGTGGGGAAAGCGCGGCTTCCGGCTCATCAAAGAAATATAGGCCGTCCCCACGGAGATTGTTTTGCGCAAGCTGCAAAAAGCTTTCGCCATGAGATTTTTCGTGGTATAATGCCGAAGGGTGTGCTGCATCGGCATACTGTTCTTCCTGCGTGGCCACATTATAGAAGCTTTCCGCCCGAAGAAAATATCCCCAGCGCTCTCTTCTGTACCCTTTTGCAACCGTAATGGCATCACAAAGTTCGGAATGCGTGTCTCGTGTTGAGAAATTATAATTCCTTGTTCCGCCTTCCGGATTAAATCCGTGTGCCACCGCGATCGCTTCCAGCATGGTTGACTTGCCGCTGCCGTTTTCACCGGCGAAGAAAGTGACCGGCTTGTTGAACCTGATCTGGTCAAGCCCCTGAAAAGCCGCGATTTCCCGTAAATAGCTGTCCTTGCCGACTTTATCCCAATGAAGCGATATCCCTTGTATAAACAGGTCGTTCAACCCTGCACACCTTCTTCCGTAAATCCGATTATCATATTACCACATAGCGCCAAAGAATACAAGAACAGCCGCAGCAGATAACTGCTGCGGCTGTAACCGATAAACTTACGGGCGGCTCGAAAGAGCCGCCCGAATCTTATGGAATTTACAGCCCAAGGGCTTCCCGCCAGATGCGGATGTAGGTTCTGGCCTGAGACTGGCTTTCACCCTCGGCTGCCATGCGGAGCAGCGGCTCTGTGCCGGAGAAGCGGCAGATGACCCAGCTCCCGTCGGTGAAGTAAACCTTGCAGCCGTCGGTGCGGTTGATCTTCTCCAAGGCGTTGCCGAAGTCCGGCACTTCCAGCTTCACAAACAGCTTCTCCTGCAGCTCCGCCTTCCGCGCCTGGGTCATGGTGAAGGCAGCATCTTCGTAATACAGCATACCATATTTGTCGGTGATCTCCTGGTACAGCTGGGACACGGACTTGCCGGTGACGGCCAGCATCTCCACCAGCAGAGCGGCGGCGTAAATGCCGTCCTTGCCCGCGATGTGGCCCCGGACGGCCAGACCGCCGGAGGACTCGCCGCCGATGACGGCGTTGGTCTCCGCCATCTTGGCGGAGATGTACTTGAAGCCCACGGGGACTTCGTAGCACTGCTGACCCATATCCTTGGCGACCCGATCCAGCAGGTGGGTGGTAGAGTTGTTGCGCACGCAGGGGCCGGACCAGCCGCGGTATTTCACCAGGTAGTAATAAAGCAGAACCAGCAGGGTGTTGGGATGGAGGAACGCGCCCTTCTCGTCGATGACGCCCAGACGGTCGGCGTCGCCGTCGGTGGCAACGCCCAGATTGCAGCCGTTGTCCACCACGTAGTTGCTCAGCAGCTTCAGGGTGTCAGCGCTGGGGGCGGGCATTTTGCCGCCAAAGAGGGTGTCGTGCTGCTCATGAATGACATCCACGTCACACCGGCAGGTCAGCAGAATGGTGCGCAGGCTGCTCTGGCTGACGCCATACATGGGGTCGATGGCGATGCGCAGGTGGGCGCGCTTGATCTTCTTGGTGTCAACGACCTGCAGAATGCTGTCGATGTACTCATTGAAGGGATAACCTTCCCGGATCAGACCCATTTCCATGGCCTGATCGTAGTCGATGGACTTCACGTCCTCCGGCTTGAGAAGGGCAATCTGCTCCTCGATCTTTCCGGTGACGACCTGATCGGCGTCCCGGCCGCCGGCGGTGAAGACCTTGATGCCGTTGTAGATTGCGGGGTTGTGGCTGGCGGTGACGGCCAGACCGTAGGGAGTCTGCATCTGCTTGACGGTGAACATGATCAGCGGGGTGGGGGAGGAACGGGCGACCACAAAGACGTGGAAACCATAGCCCGCCAGAACCTCCGCCGCCCAGTGGGCGGATTCCTTGGACAGGAAACGCCGGTCATAGCCGACACAAATCTCCTTGCCCGCGTGTCCTTCCAGCAGCATCAGCTTGCAAAGGCCGGCTACCACCAGACGGATATTTTCCTTGGTGAATTCGTCTGCGATAATCGCCCGCCATCCACCGGTACCAAATTTAATCATCTTGATTTTCTCCTCTCCCGGCTTTTCGCCGGATAAAATTCGATTTAAGACAGACCAAATTGCATTTTCCCCGCCGGGAAGACCATCCACCGCCGGGGCAATGGCCTCAGCCCATCACGACTTCCACGTCGCAGACAGTGCCCACGGGCAGCACAGGCAGCTTGCGAACCTGCCTGCCGTTCATCGTGATGCTCTTGACGCCCTTTTCCACGGCGTCGGGGTTAGTTACATGGATGTGGTATTCCGCGCCGCGCCACTTCCGGCTGACGGAGAATTCCTTCCAGTCGGCGGGGATGCAGGGATCCACGGTGATGCCGTCGAAATCCGGACGGATGCCCAGCATATACTGGGTAGCCGCGAAGTAAGCCCATCCGGAGGAGCCGGTCATGAAGGGATGGCGCGCGCGGCCGTAGGCTGTGTGGTCCTTGCCCACCACGAACTGGCAGTAGGCGTAAGGCTCGGACTGGCGAACCTCGATGATATCATTCTGCAGTGCCGGACACAGGGCGTTGTAGAACTTCATTGCCCGGCTGCCGCGGCCCAGAATGGCCTCGGCGCACCACGCCCAGGGGTTGGGATGGCTGAACACGGCGCCGTTTTCTTTCAAGCCCGGATACACCCGGGTGACGAAGCCGATGCTGTCGTCGGGGGTGGTGAAGCAGGGGGCGTTGAGCATCAGACCGTAGGGGGTGTACAGGTACTCGTCCACGCTGTCCATGGCGGAGATGCCATGCTCGTGATCGGCGACCCCGGAAAGCACGGCCCAGGTGTTGCTCTCCATGTGTACCCGCCCTTCGGTGTCCGCCTGGGTGCCGATCTTGCGGTTTCCGGCGGTGATGCCGCGGATGTACCACTTGCCGTCCCAGAGCACGGACTCGCTGACTTCCTTGACATGCTCGGCGATCTTTGTGTATTCGGCCGCGTCCTTCATCTTGCCCAGCTGCTCGGCCAGGGCGATGAAGTTCCGGAGCGCCCAGTGGTGCAGGAAGCTGACCATGGCGCTTTCGCCGCCGCCAAGGTTCAGGCAGTCGTTCCAGTCGGCGCGCAGACCCTTGCAGATGCCGTTGATGCCCACCTGCCGGGCAGAGAAGTCCAGAATGCGCTTCATATGCTCGTAGACTGTGCCCTCGCCGCCGTCGGCGTAGGTCACCACCTGATGGGCAAAGGCCATGTCGCCGGTCTCCCGGATGTACTGGACGATGGCGGTCACCAGCCACAGGGCGTCGTCGGCGCAGGCATCCTTCAGACCGTGGACGATCTGGCTCTTATCGGGGGTGGGAACCACCGTGGGGGACTTGAAGGACTGGGGCTTTTCCTCCGGCTCGAACCAGCGGGGCTCGAACAGGTGCAGGCCGTAGCCCTCCTTCGTCAACGCACGCAGCAGCTCGATGATGCGGCCGCGGCACTTGTCGGGGTTGGAATGGGGGATCGTCATGGCGTCCTGCGCGGTGTCCCGGTAGCCAAGGCCGGTTCTGCCGCCCACCTCAATGAAGGAGGTGAACCGGGAGAACATGACGTTGATCTCGCTCTGATACAGGTTCCAGATGTTCAGCTCGGTGTTCATGCCCTCGTTGGGGGTGGACACCTGCAGGCAGCTGAGCTTGTTGTCCCAGAATTTCAGCAGACGGGCAAAGTCCTCGTCGGCTCTGGCCTGGGTGTACTTCTGACGCATTTTCTTACCGGCTTCGATGCCGCCCTCGCCCAGGAGGAACAGGAGGCGGGTTTCCTCGCCGGGCTGAAGGGTGAGCACCTTCTGCAGGACGCCGCAATGATTGCCGCCCTTTTCGAAAGAGCCGCCGCACACACCGGTCTCCACCACCAATGGATCGCGTTCGGTGCGGTAGCTGCCGATAAAGCTGTCGCGCAGGCTGTCAAAGCCGTTCGGGGTAAAATCGGAAGTAAAGAACTGGTAGCCGTCCTCTTCGTAGTAGAGGTCGTTTTCGATGACGCCGTCTTCGTACCGGCTGCCGGTGGCGTACAGGCTCATCTGGAAGTTCTTGTTGTCCATGTCCACCTGATGGAAGCTGAACTCCAGATAGGAGAATACGGAAAGGTGCCGCACCTTATCGGAGTCGTTGCGCAGCTTCACGTCCCAGATCTCCACGGGGTCGTCCATGGCGACAAAGAGCTTCTGTTCGGCGTCGATGCCTGCGTAATCGGAGTGATACTTGATGTAGCTCAGGCCGTGACGGCAGGAGAAATGCTCCTTGGGCTTGCCCACAGGCTGCCAGGAGATGCTCCAGTAGTCGCCGGTGTCCTGATCCCGCAGGTACACGTAATGTCCGGGGCCGTCCATGGGAACGCCGTTGGGACGGAACCGGGTGATGCGATGGTATTCGGGAGTCTTGTACAGCAGGTATCCGCCCGCCGTGTGGTTGAATACGCCATACATATCCTTGAGGCCGATATAGTTGGTCCAGGAAACGGGGACGTCTACCCGATCGATGACATATTCCCGATGCTCATTGTCAAAGTACCCATAACGCATAAGGTTACCTCCGCCTGATTTGGGCAATGTATTGATTTTTCACAATGAGTATATCAGAAAAACGACGGCTTGAAAAGGTCTGGAAATGCACCTTCTTGCCTGTCGTTGCACTTTATTTTCCAAAGTGAACAATTTCAGACTTTGACATAAGCGCGGCGCGGCTTTATAATGGCAAGAGAACGAAATAAAGGAGCGTGCATACCATGAAATATGATGTCATCGCCTACTGCTGGAACGATGCCCTGGCGGGCTTCACCCGGGAGGACGCCCAGCGCCTGACCCACGTGAATCTGGCCTTCGGACTCATTAAGGACGGGCTGCTGGATCTGCATCTGCTGAAATATCTCCACCTGCTGCCGAAGCTGCGGGAATGGAATCCGGAAATGAAGATCGTCCTGTCCGTGGGCGGATGGGGCGCGGACGGCTTCTCCGACATGGCTATGACGGAGGACGGCCGCCGGAAGTTTGCCCGATCCTGCCTGGACGCGGTGGAAAAATATAATCTGGACGGCATTGACATTGACTGGGAGTACCCTTGCAGCGACGCCGCGGGCATCGGCGCGGACCCCCGGGATAAGGAGAACTTCACCGCCCTGCTGAGGACGCTGCGGGAGTATCTTGGAAAAGACCGCATTGTATCCATCGCCGTGGGCGCAAGCCAGCGGTGCATTGCGGATACCCGGATGGATAAGGTCGCCGAGATCGTGGACTATGTGCAGCTCATGACCTACGACATGGTGGACGGCACCCGCGCCGGACATCACGCGGCTCTCGGCGCGACCAAGGGCGACAAGTCCGGCCTGAACACCCGGGACACCGTGGAAGCCTACCGCCGGGCGGGCGTTCCCTACGAAAAGATCATCATCGGCGCGGCCTTCTACGGGCGGCACTTTGCGGTCACGTCCTTTGAAAATCACGGCCTTCTGCAGCCCTCCGGCGGCGGACTGCCCGGCCCGGCCTATGGGGAGATCACCCCGGAATATCTCCGGGAGAACAATTTCCAAATTTATTGGGATGCTGATGCGGAGGCAAACTATCTGTGGAACGGCAAGACTCTCGTCAGCTACGAGTCTCCCAAGGCGGTGCGCCTGAAGTGCAAGTATGTCAAGGAGAAGAAGCTTCTCGGCATCATGTACTGGGAACATGGGAACGACCCAACCCGGGAACTGCTGGGCGCCATTGCGGACGAGATTCAATAAGACCCAAAAATGCGGGCGACCCCGTCAGGAGCCGCCCGCTGCTGTGTTATTTTTCCAGAATCAGCGTGCCGGTCTCCGCGTCCAGCGATGCCTTGATGTGTTCGGCGGCCTCGGCGGGGGTGAGCTTCAGCTGCTCGCCGGTCTTCATGTTCTTGACGCTGCACTTGCCTTCGGCGATCTCGTCCTCGCCCAGCAGGACGGCAAAGGGAACCTTCAGCTTGTCGGCGTAGGCCATCTTCTGCTTGAACTTCTTCTGCTCGCAGTACAGCTGTACCCGCAGCCCCGAAGAGCGCAGCGTCTCCGCCAGCGCGATGGCCGGGGCAATGTCTCCCATGGGCAGCACCAGCGCGTCCGCGGGGGCGCTGGGCAGCTCGGGGTTCAGAAGCCCCTGCTCGTCCAGAACGTAGAACAGCCGGGTCAGGCCGATGGAAATGCCCACGCCGGGCAGCTGCTTTTCGATATAGTAGCCCGCCAGATTGTCATACCGGCCGCCGGAGCAGACGGAGCCCAGCTCCGGGTGATTCAGCAGAAGGGTCTCATAGACGGTGCCGGTGTAGTAGTCCAGCCCCCGGGCGATGGTCAGGTCAACGACAAAGTTTTCTTCCGGCATTCCGAAGGCCGCCAGGTTGGAAGCGACCACCTTCAATTCGCCGAGACCGGTATCAAAGGTCTCGTTCCGTCCCGCGTAATTTTCCAGCGCGGCAAGAACCTCCGCGTTCGTCCCCTTGATGGAGATGAAGGCGAGAATGTCGTCCGCCTGCTGCTCCGTCAGGCCACAGTCCTCCAGCAGAATGATCTTTACCTTGTCAACGCCGATCTTGTCCAGCTTGTCCACGGTGCGCATGATGTCGCCGGACTTTTCCGTCAGACCCATCATGGCGTAGAAGCCGTTGAGAACCTTCCGGTTGTTGACATGAATCTGGAACCGGGTCAGGCCGAAGCCCTTGAACACCTTATAGATGATGGCGGGGATTTCCGCCTCGTTGAGAATGTCCAGCTTGCCGTCGCCAATGATATCGATGTCCGCCTGATAGAATTCCCGGAACCGGCCGCGCTGCGCCCGCTCGCCCCGGTAGACCTTGCTGATCTGGTAGCGGCGGAAGGGGAAGGCCAGCTCGTTATAGTGCAGAGCGACGTATTTTGCCAGGGGCACCGTCAGGTCGAAGCGCAGAGCAAGGTCGCTGTCGCCCTTGGTAAAGCGGTAGATCTGCTTTTCCGTCTCTCCGCCGCCCTTGGCAAGCAGAATCTGGGCGTCCTCGATCACCGGGGTGTCCAGAGGGGCAAAGCCGTAGGAGGCGTAGGTCTTGCGCAGAACCTCTGCCATCTGGTCAAATTTCAGCTGCTTTTCCGGCAGCAGCTCCATAAAGCCGGACAGTGTCCGGGGCTTGATGATCTCCATAGTAATCCTCTCCATATCGGGTCGCGGGACGCAGGACAGAGGGGTACTCGACAATCCAGAGTACCCCGTATCTCCCGCCCGTGTGTATTATCAGTAACGGGTCTTGTTGTGCAGCATTTCCCGCCAATCCAGATCGCCCCGCTGCAGGCCCATGATGAGCATTTCCGCCGAGGCAAGGTTGGTGGCGATGGGAACATTGTGCCGGTCGCAGTGCCGGATGGTTTCGATCATCTGAGCGTCGTCCCAAGGGTCGGTGGTGTTGGGATCGGTGAACAGCAGCACCAGATCAATTTCGTTGTAGGCAATGCGGGCGTTGATCTGCTGATGGCCGCCCTGCTTGTGGGAAAGCAGCAGGGTAATGGGCAGACCGGTATTGTCCGCAATCAGACGGCCGGTGGTGGCCGTGGCAAACAGATTGTGCTTCATGAGGACGCTCTTGTAGGCGGTGCAGAATTGAACCATCAGTTCTTTTTTCTTGTCATGCGCCAAAAATGCGATATTCACAACAGTCACTCCTTAATTGTATATGTATCCGTTATCAGCGGAGGGCGATCGGTTCGTGGAAGCCCTGAATGCGTCTGGCAATTCTGCGGCTGGCTCTTGCCGCTTTGCAGTTGGGGGAATAGCGAAGAAGACTCTGACCGAAGGATGCCGCAAGGGTCACATGGGGATCCTCCGGGACGATTCCCGCAAGGGGCAGTCCCGCGGCGTCCATCACGTCGTCGATGGTCAGGCACACCGTGCCCAGCATACTCTTGTCCACCCGGTTGACGATGAGGCGGATGTTTTTCTTGCCCATCAGCTCCAGTAGGTCGCCCACCCGGGAAGCGTCCCGCACGGCGGCGGGGCCTGCCCCCGTGACCAGAAGAAAACGGTCGGCGAACTGCGCCGTCAGCCGGAAGCCGGCGTCCACCCCGGCGGGGGCGTCCAGAAACACGTAGTCATACAACTGACGCGCCCGGCTGAGCATTTCCCCGAAGGCGGCGGCGTTGATCTTCTCCACCGGGCAGTTCATGGGGGCGGTCAGAAACGCGAGGGCTGGGTAGACCGGGTGCCGGAAAGCGTCCTCCAGGGAGTAGCCCCCCTCGGAGACGTCCCAAAAGGACAGCGCGCCGCATTCGGAAAGTCCCAGAGAGATGTCCAGATTCCGAAGCCCCACGTCGCAGTCAATGCACAGAACCCGTTTTCCTTCTTTTGCAAGAGCAGTGGCGAGGGCGGCGCAGACGGAGGTTTTTCCCGTTCCGCCCTTCCCGGACACAACCGCGAAGAGTTCACCCACGCGCCATCGCCTCCAATGCCAGAATATAACCCCATTATAAAGGGATTTTTCACAAAAAGCAAGAGGAATTTCGCACTTTTGGAAATGGTTTTCATCACAATGAACAAAAATATTTTTCCGCCGCCGCCTTTTTGGCTGCGAGGAATGCAAAATATGTCGCACCGCCGCAAAAAAGGGTTGCGCATGAAGGAAAGCTGGTATATAATATTGGGTGAAATTACGGGCATGCGCCCGGATATTGGAGGGAATGTTCCATGTTCAATGCAATGATCGAAACGCTGAAAGCGAACCCCAGAAAAATCGTTTTTACCGAGGGCCACGACGCCCGCATTCTGGAAGCCACCGACCGTCTGGTCAAGGGCGGCTTCCTGACCCCCATCCTCATCGGCAACGTTGACGTTGTCAAGGCCAACGCGGCCAAGGGCGGCTACAACATCGAGGGCGTCGAAATCATCGACCCCGAGACCTATCCCGAAATGGACGCCATGGTTGACAAGATGGTGGAGCTGCGCAAGGGCAAGATGACCGCCGACGAGTGCCGCAAGGCGCTGTCCAAGGGCAACTACTTTGGCACCATGCTGGTGAAGATGGGTTATGCCGACTCCCTGCTGGGCGGCGCGACCTACTCCACCGCCGATACCGTCCGTCCCGCTCTGCAGATCGTCAAGACCAAGAAGGGTGCGCATCTGGTGTCCTCCTGCTTCATTCTGGTGCGGGGCGACGAGAAGCTGGCCATGGGCGACTGCGCCATCAACATCAGCTATGAAGACTCTGTTGACAAGGAAGGCAACGTGACCCTGTCCGCCGCCCAGAAGCTGGCGGAGGTCGCCATTGAGACCGCCAAGACTGCCAAGGTCTTCGGCATTGACCCCAAGGTTGCCATGCTGAGCTTCTCCACCAACGGTTCCGGCAAGGGCGGCACCGTGAAGCTGAGCCACGACGCCACCGCCATCGCCAAGGAGATGGATCCCGAGCTGAAGATCGACGGCGAGATGCAGTTCGACGCCGCCGTTGCGCCCGAGGTCGGCCAGCTGAAGTTCCCCGGCTCTCCCGTTGCCGGTCACGCCAACACCTTCATCTTCCCCACCATCGAGGCGGGCAACATCGGCTACAAGATCGCCCAGCGTCTGGGCGGCTTCGAGGCCTACGGCCCCATCCTGCAGGGTCTGGCGGCGCCCATCAACGACCTGTCCCGGGGCTGCAACGCCGACGAGGTCTACAAGATGGCCATTATCACCGCCGCTCTGGTGTAATCGAAATCTACATAAAATGCCGGCTCACATGAGCCGGCATTTTCGCTATAAAAACGGCGAAGCAAAAAATTTTTTCCTGCAAAGTGTAACCTTTCCCGAAAAAATCCCTCTTGTAGGGTGAGGACCCAAAAAGAAACGGAGGTGTTCCCTCAGTGGAAGACGAAAAGATCATCGACCTGTATTGGGAAAGGAAGGATGAGGCCATTATGGAGACCCAGGCGGCCTACGGACGGCAGCTGCAAACCATCGCCCAGCGCATCGTCCAGAGCTACGAGGACGCGGAGGAAAGCGTGAACGACACCTATCTCGCCGCGTGGCGGACGATTCCGCCCAAGCGCCCGAAGTATTTCTTCGCGTATCTCGCGAAAATATGCCGGAATTTTGCCTTCGGCAAGTTGGACTGGCTGGACGCGGCCAGACGGAAGGCCGAGGTGGTGACCCTGAGCGAGGAAATGGAGCTGTGCATTCCCGACACCAGCCGGGATTCCGCCGCCGAGGGGCGGGAGATCACCCGGGCGCTGAACGCATTTCTCGGCACGCTGACCCAGGAGAACCGGCGGCTGTTCGTGCGGCGGTACTGGTACGTGGACACCGTGGCGGAGATCGCCCAGCGCTACAACATGAGTGAAAGCAAGGTCAAGACCCGGCTCCACCGTATCCGGGAAAAGCTGCGGGTCTATCTGATGCAGGAGGGAATTGCCGTATGACGGGAAAAGATTTACTTACCGCTATGAGCGGCATTGACGGCCGCTACATTGAAGAAGCCGCCCCGGCGGCCGCGCCAAAACGGCGAAGTCTGCGCCGGCCGCTGCTCGTTGCCGCCGCCATTGCCGCGGCGCTGCTGCTGGTGGGCTGCGGAATCGTGTATGCCCTGCGTTTGCAGGATATGTCCATCGGCAAAGCGACCTACACCCAGCGCTTTGACGACAAGGGCAAGGCCATCGACCCGGTGGAAAAAAGTCTGGACATCATAACCCCCTACGGCCGCAGCGGCGACGCCATCCAGCAGGCGTTGAAGGAATGGTACGAATTTCAGGAGAGCTACGACCCGGATTATTTGCTTGCAACCAACGAACCCGATATTCCGGACATTCCCAACCAGTACGAGTACACCTACAGCTGCTATACCCAGGAAATGGTGGACAAGGTGAACGAGATCGCCGCAAAGTACGATTTGAAGCTGCTGGAAGAATGGATACCCTTCCAGCGGTATCAGAGCGACATTTTCCTTGAGGAAACCGGCATCCAATCCCTGCTGCTCCCGGATTCCGGCGCACAGATTACGGGTATGGTGGGAATGCTCTATCCGCCCTACAATTTCAGCATGGAGTTTAACCTTGTGACGGAAAATGCCGGAACATTGATGACGTCCTATGGCTACGCCCGGAAGGACTATTTCCCCCGTGCGTTCCCCGGCGGAATGGACATCGATGCCTATGAGCAGTGGGATCACACCACTCCGGGCGGCACGAAGCTGCTGCTGGCGCTGAACAGCAAGGGACAGGGCGAGATCATTGCCGAGCAGGAAAACGCCATGATCATGATAAGCATTGACGGAAATCGTGCTACCAGCCACACCGCCTACCCGGACGCCAGCGAGGTCATGACGAAGGCGGAACTGGAATCCATCGCCGATCAGTTCGACTATTCCGTCCAGCCGAAGGAAGTTAACAAAGCTGTCGTAGAGGAAAAGCTGGCCGCGGCGGAGGCGGACTATCAGACGGAACACGCCTATGTTCCGGAAACCTATACGGACTTTTCCGATTATCTGAAGAAAAGGGTCTACATTCCCGATGAATCCAGACAATATGCCTTCTCTGATTTGACCGGGGACGGTGTGGATGAGCTGCTGCTTGGGCGTGACGGCGCGTTTTTCTACTGGCTGAGCATGGAGAATGGTGAGGTCGTGGAAAATGTGTATGGAGATACCTATCTGTGCAAGGGAAACATTTTGGAACAATACGTTGCACCGGACATGTATGGGGACATTGAACGGCACACCTACTCTAAACCTGAAAACGGAGGATATGGAGATAAAATCGTAGCCGTGGAACGTGTGGGCAACCAGTGGTATCGCAGCTATGACATTTACGAACGGGACAAAACGGAGATTTCTCACGACGAGGCCGCGGCCATCATGGCAAAATATCCTCGACTCCAGCTGGACTGGAAGCCGCTGATGGACTATCCCCTTGACGAAAGCGGGCAGACTCTGAGAGACTATCTGAACGCGAAAGATGTCCGCCTGTCCGATGATGAGCTGCTCCAGATGTACAAGGACTATGCCAGCAGACAGGATTCCTTCTATACCCATTACCGGATCATGGACATCAACGGTGACGGGGTAAAGGATCTTCTGCTCAGCGGCGACGGTGAACATTACTGGTGGGGCATGACCTACCGCTATGGCATCCTGATGAACCTTGTTACGTGGGATTTCTACCTGTGCGAAGACAACATTATGGAGCGGGATGAATTGGTTCGCAGGGGGGAAGGCGTTGAGATAGATGGGACATCTTTCTTCCGTTACAACGGCTTCAACCGGGAAGAGCTGGACTTTGTTGCCTACAACAAAGCGACTGCCTCGTGGCAGTCCGATTATATCGGCACCCCCATGTCCGAAGCCGACGCCAAGGCGATTCTCGCCAAATATTCCCGCGTCGATCAGGGAATGCAGCCCATTTCCCAGCTGCTGAACGGATAAAAGTTTACGCCGTACCCAAATCCGGGTACGGCGTGAATGTTACTGTTTCCCCGCTTTCAGTAACTTGCGGAAAAATGTAAAGAAAGTAATGGTCGTCACGGCGGCGGCGAGGATGTCGGACACCGGCTCCGCCAGAAAGACCGCGAACGCCTTGTCCGCGAAGAAGTTCGGCAGAATGAAGATCAGGGGGATCAGCAGAATCAGCTTCCGCAGACAGGCCATGATGAGACTGATCTTCGCCTGCCCCAGCGCCATGAACGCCAGTTGACAGCTGACCTGAAAGCCCACGGAAAACGTCCCCGCAAGGAAAATCCGAATCGCCCAGGCCGTGTAGTCCACAAGCGCCCCGTCGCTGGTAAAGATGCCCGCGAACACCCGGGGAAGGAAAAGTATCAGCAGCCAGAACACGGTGGTGTACCCCACGCACACAAGGAACTGGCAGAAAAAGGCTTCCTTCACCCGCTCTAACTTTTTCGCGCCGTAGTTGTAGCTGATCAGCGGCTGGCCGCCCTGGCAGATGCCCTGCAGGGGCATGGTGATCAGCTGGTTGACGGAGGTCAGCACCGTCATGGCGCCCACCGCCACGTCGCCGCCGTACCGGGACAGGGAGGAGGTGAAGCTGACGGAGAGAATGCTCTCCGTGGAGACCATGACGAAGCTGGAAATCCCCAGCGCCAGACAGGGCAGGATGATCTTCCCCTGCAAGAGCATATTCCGGGCTTTCAGCCGCAGAATGGTCTTGCGCCCCGTGAGGAACCGCAGAATCCACACCGCGCTCACCGCCTGGCTCAGAACCGTGGCAATGGCCGCCCCTGCCACGCCCATGTCAAAGACGAAGATGAAAATGGGGTCGAGGACAATGTTGATCACCGCGCCGATGACGGTGGTCAGCATACTGGTTCCGGCGAAGCCCTGGGTGGTGATGAAGGGGTTCATGCCCATCACGACCAGCACGAACACGCTGCCAAGGACATAGATTCTTCCGTATTGAACGGCGTAGGGCAGCGTCACGTCGCTGCCGCCGAACAGCCGGACAAGCGTTGGCAGTGTTACGTAAAACACCCCGGTCAGTACCACCGACAGAAGCAGCAGAACGGTAAAGCAGTTGGCCACGATCTTTTCTGCGATGTCCGTGTCGCCCTTGCCCATGGCGATGGCCGCCCGGGGTGCGCCGCCCGCTCCCGCCAGCATGGCAAAGGCGGTAATGAGCATCAGAATGGGGGTGAACAGCCCCACACCGGTGAGCGCCGCGCCGCCGATCTCCGGAATGTGGCCGATGTAAATTCGGTCGACCACGTTATATAATAGGTTAATGACCTGCCCGACCACCGCGGGAACCGCCATCTGCACCATCAGTTTTTTGACGCTGCCGGTTCCCATGTCCTGATTTGTTTCTTTTGACATAAAAATCCCCTCGCTTTTATCTTAGGGCCTATCTGAGAACCGTAAACACGCCCAAACAGCGGGTCTTTTCCGCCTGCTGTGCACCATTTTCCCTTGCAATACACAAAGTATTCCCGCGGAAAAATGGCTTCATCAGGCGAAAAATCCCTCGCTGTTGGTCATATTTCCGGTTCTCAGATAGACCCTCGCTCCCGCTCCATGGCGCGAATGTTGTCGCCCATTTTCCGGGTGACGGACAGGATGACCGCGCTTTCCTCCGGAGTGATCCCCTCCCGGAGGCGGCGGATGAATTCCTGCTGGGCTGCCCGGCCGTCCTCCGCGATTTCTCCCGCCCCGTCGGTCAGCGCCAGATGGACGGCTCTGCGGTCTGTCCCGTCCGCCTGACAGGCAACCAGCCCACGATCTTCCAGACTCCGCAGGGAGAGGGAAACATGCCCTTTGGACATGCCCCGTCCCCGGACGATATCCGCCGCCCGGTTCTGCTCCGGGTTATTGGCCAGAAACAGCAGCACATCCAGCTCGTTGTGGGTCAGGTTCCATTTTTTGCAGACCGGCTCCATCAGGCGGCTGTAGCTTTTCTGCGCCCGAAGCGCCGTTTCAAAAAAAGCAAACTGCATATGCACGCCCCCTTGCTTGGTTCATTTTTGAACGAACTTACTATAGCACGCGGTTGATCGGTTGTCAAGAAGAAGTTCAAAAATAAACTAAAATTCCCCTGCCGATGGGCAGGGGAATGAAGAAATATGGTCAGCCGACCGCCACCGGTTGTATAAAGTCTCTGTGGACGTAGCCCCAAGTACCCTCGTACTCCGCCAGCGCAAACGTTCCGCAGAGCGCCAGCACGGTAAATTCATCGTCCTTTGGAATCCGGACGATGACCTCGGCGGCGGTGTCCGGGTGGGTGCGAAGGCTGATGAATTCGTTACACTGGGCATAGTACCGCTCGGCGGTCACCGGCTCGAAAACGTCCTCCACCGGGTAGGATATTTCGTCCTGAAAGTGCCACCATTCGCCGAAATACCCCTCAAATCCGTACTTTTCCATGGTGTTCTGCAACAGCAGGGCGTGCTCCGTGGGGACTTTCTCCACGTCGGAATAGTCCCGGTCAGCCTTGCCGGAAAAATCGTCAAAGCCCGTGGGCATTTCCAGCTCGTTCCCTAGACTGTCCACCAGCGTCACGTCCACGGTGTTTCCCCGGCTGTGGGCGCTGAAGCCCCGGTTGGGGTTCGCCACGTAGGTGTCGTCGGGGCAGACCTCCCAGAGCCTGAACTGGGCGCTCACCGGACGGAAGCCGTCCCAGATTTTCAGCGTCAGCCCCTGCCCGGCCAGCTCCGCGCATACGGCCTGAAGCTTTTTCACCGTGCCGTAGCGGAGGAAAACCTCGGTGAATTCATAGATTCGATGGCCGGTAAAATTTTCCGTACCGGCGTAGGGCAGCTCCTGCAGCACGTCGGGGAGGTAGTCCCGAACCCGGACAAAGTCGGCGTCCTCCGGTTCGGGACGCTCGATGCCCGCGGGCGAAGTTCCCGGCTGGGCTTCCGCCGCCGTTGGGACGGTGGTTTCCCGCGTCGGCGCGGTCGCGGCGGTATCTGTCGGGGCATGGCAGCCGGATAATGTCAGGGCAAGCGCCCCTATCAGTATCATGGAGATCATTCCTTTCACACAAATCCCTCCTGCACAGGGTTGCATCAATGCGGCCATTATACCACGGTGTGTCCGGAAAAGCAAAATATAATTACAGCGTTCGGGCGGCTCCAAAGAGCCGCCCGCCGTCGTTATTTCCAGAGATACACCCGGCATTCGTAAGGCTGCAAGCAGCCTTCCAGCGGCTTGGGGTAATTGCACAGAATCAGTTCCCCGTCCTCCGGACGGAAGCCCTTGGGCGCGCGGAAGGGGGTGTTCTTCTTGGCAAAGGAGCAGACCACCAGAATTTTCTGCTGTCCGTCGTCCATGGAATACAGATAATGCCTGCCGGAAAGCTTCTGATACTCCCGGTACTCGCCGTACCGGACGCAGGAAAGGCTCTTGCGCAGAGCGACAGCCTTGCGGTAGAAGTTCAGCACGGAGTCCGGGTCGGCATCCTGCTGGGCAACGTTGATGTCCTGATAATTTGGGTTGACATAAAACCATGGTTTCCCGGTGGTGAACCCGGCGTTTTCGCTGCTGTCCCACTGCACCGGCGTGCGGGCGGAGTCCCGGGAGGAACGCCACAGCCGGTGCAGACGCACCTCCTCCGGCTTGTTTAGAGCCGTGTGGGCATAGGTGTAGCGGGTTTGCACGTCCTCGTACATGTCGGCGCGTTCCGGACGCCAGTTGGTCATGCCGATCTCCTGCCCCTGATAGATGAAGGGCGTCCCCTGCTGGAACAGGTACATGGCGGCAAGACATTTGGCGCTCTGCGCCCAGAATTCCTCGCTTCCGTAGCGGGAAACGATTCTGGGATGGTCGTGGTTTTCGATGTAAAGGGAGTTCCAGCCCCGGCCGCGAAGCTTTTCCTGCCATGAGGAAAAGGCTTTTTTCATCCGCCGCAGGCTGAATTTCGTGGGGAGGTAATCGGTGAACAGGCAGTCGGCGGCGACGCACTGGAACTGGATCATCATGTCCAGCTGGCCGTCCTTCTCGTCAATGTACGTCAGCGCCCGTTTCGGCGTCACCATGGGGGCTTCCGCCAGCGTGAAGCAGTCGTAGTGATCCAGCACGTCGTGCTTGAATTCGCTCAGGTATTCGTGGATGCGGGGGCCGTGATTGTAGTGTGGCATCCCCTTGCAGGTCGGCATCAGGTGATCGTCCGGCAGGCCTTCCTTCTTGGAGATGTAGGTGATCACGTCCTCCCGGAAGCCGTCCACCCCCATGTCCAGCCAGAAGCGCAGAATCCCCTTCACTTCCTCCCGCACCTTGGGGTTGTCCATATTCAGGTCGGGCTGCTTCACGGCGAACAGGTGCAGATAGTATTCCCCCCGAACCTCGTCAAACGTCCAGGCTTTCCCCTCAAAGAAGGAATCCCAGTTGTTGGGGAGCTTCCCGCCGGGCTTTCCGGGACGCCAGATGTAGTAGTCGGTGTAAGGGTCGATGCGCTGGCGGCTTTTCTGGAACCATTCATGCTCGTCGCTGGTGTGGTTCACCACGAGATCCATGACAACCTTCATGTCCCGGGCGTGAGCGCCCTCCAGCACCTTTTTAAACGCCTCCATGCCGCCGAATTCCGGCGCGATGTCCCGGTAATTGGAAATATCGTAGCCGCAGTCCGCCCCGGGGGATGGGTAGATGGGGGAAAACCAGATGCCGTCGCAGCCCAGACTTTTGATGTAGTCCAGCTTTTCATACACGCCCCACAGGTCGCCCATGCCGTCACCGTCGCCGTCCTTGAAGGATCGCGGCCAGATCTGGTAAAACACTTTGTCCTTGTACCACCGTTTGCGCTCCATGCAGTTCACTCCTTTTTGGGATTTGTATTCATTATAGCATAGATGACTTAGTTCGTCACCTAAAATCTCGTTGACAGAGGTGCTTTTGATGTATAAAATGGAAGAAAAAGAAAGGCGGGTCTGACCATGATTACAGAGGAAAACGGCGTATTCCACATCCGGACGGAAACCTACTCCTACCTGTTCAAAATCAATGCTTACGGCCTTGCGGAGCATCTGCATTTCGGCGCGCCGGTGAAGACCCGGGACGCGGGCGCTCTCAGCTGCCGCCCCGGTCTGGGCTGGGGTGCCAGCATTCTCCTTGATGCAAAGGATACCGCCAGCTGCCCGGACGTCCTGCCGCTGGAATGGAGCGGCAGCGGGCGGGGAGACTACCGGGAATCGCCGCTGGAGCTGGTGGGGGAGCCAGCGGATTTCCGCTACACCGGCTATAAAATCCATGAGGGCGGCGTTTCCATGGCTTGTGGTCTTCCTCAGGCGCACGACGCACGGGAAACGCTGGAGATCACCCTGAGCCAGCCCGGCGCAGAGCTGACCCTGTTCTACACGGCCTTTCCAACGGCAATCGTCCGCCGGACGGTGCTGACGAACACCGGTGATAAGCCCCTTCGGCTGAATAAGCTCATGAGTTCCTGCGTGGATCTGCCCGGGAGCTACACCATGGCGACCTTCAACGGCGGCTGGATCGCGGAAATGCGCCGGTGCGACACCCCTGTGGGCGCGTCGAAGGTGGTCAACGAAAGCCTCACCGGTTCTTCCTCCAACCGCCACAATCCCGGCTTTCTTCTCTATGAGCCGGGCGCGACCGAAGAAGCGGGAACCGTCTACGGCTTCAATCTGATCTATTCCGGCAACCATTACGCCGCCGCCCAGCAGTCCCTTCAGGGGCTGACCCGGGTGATGCAGGGCATCAATGACAGCAATTTTTCCCGGGAGCTGCCGCCGGGGGAATGCTTTGAGACCCCGGAAGCGGTGCTGTGCCACTCAGGTAAGGGCTTCGGCGGGCTGTCCGCCAATATGCACGCCTTCGTCATCGACCATATCATCCCGCCCCATTGGCGCGGCCGTCCCCGGCCGGTGCTGTACAACAGCTGGGAGGGCTGCACCTTTGATTTCAGCCAGCGCCGCCTGCTGAGTCTGGCCAACCGGGCGAAGGCGCTGGGCTGTGAACTGTTCGTACTGGACGACGGTTGGTTCGCGGGGCGGGACAATGACCATGCCGGGCTGGGAGACTACACCGTGAACCGGAAGAAGCTTCCCGAGGGGCTGGAAGGGCTGTCCCGGCACCTGAAGGACAGGGGACTTTCCTTCGGACTCTGGTTCGAGCCGGAATCCGTAAATCCCGACTCCGACCTCTACCGCGCGCATCCGGACTGGGCGCTGACGGACGGCTTCCAGCCGGTGCTGGGGCGCAATCAGCTGCTGCTGGATTTGACCAGGCCGGAGGTGCGGGACTACATCGTGGAGAACGTCTCCCGGATTCTGGACAGCACCGGCATTTCCTACGTCAAGTGGGACATGAACCGTCATTCCGTGGCGCTGGGGGCGAAAGCCCACGATTTTGTTCTGGGCATGTACGATGTGCTTCGCCGGATTTTCGCGCCCCGGCCGGACATTCTGCTGGAAAGCTGCTCCTCCGGCGGCAACCGGTTTGACTTGGGAATGCTCTGCTTTTCCCCCCAGATCTGGGCGTCTGATAATACAGACCCCATTGAGCGGCTGACCATTCAGAACGGCATTTCCTATCTCTATCCCCAGTCCACGATGGGCGCACACGTCTCTGCCGCGCCCCATGCCCAGACGCTGCGAAATACGCCCCTGAACACCCGGGGGAATGTGGCATTTTTTGGATGCCTTGGCTACGAGTTGGATTTGAGGACGCTGCTTCCCGTGGAGATCAAAGAAATTCAGGGGCAGATCGCGTTCTATAAGCGCTACCGCGAAGTCTTTCAATTCGGCACATTCCGCCGCACGGAGCTGGGCTGGCAGGTGTCGGACGGAAAGGTGACGCTGGCGGGCGTGTTCCACCGCCTCGTAAATGCCGCTCCGGGCTACGAGCGGCTTCGCGTGAAGGGCCTGAAACCGGAGACGGACTACCGGGTCACGTCCCTTGCGCAGGCCATCCGGGTGGGGCAGTTCGGGAATCTGCTCAAGCATGTCGCCCCGGTCAACGTAAATCCCAACGGCGCGCTTCTGCGGATTGCCGACCGGCACATTACACTGCCGGGAAAACCGGAAACGCTGACAGCTTCCGGCGCGGCGCTGGCAGCGGGCATTATGCTTTCCCCATTGTTCCGCGGCACCGGCTACGCCCCTGAACAGCGCACACAGGGAGATTTCGGCTCTGACGTGTATTTAATCGAAGAAAGCGACGGCGAATAAAGTCCTTACAACCCGCCCGGGGAGACGTACAAGCATGTCTTCCCAGAGACAAATTGTCAAGGACTTTTTAATCAAATTCACAAAAAATCTACAAAAA
>ENA-UONS01001342-UONS01001342.1-human-gut-metagenome-genome-assembly--contig:-CS19-NODE-1342-length-22827-cov-5.567012_pt1 | contig 22827 bp, 16 predicted proteins | sample MGYA00242458_ERZ724005 | MGnify/ENA metagenome assembly ERZ724005
AAACCCTGTTGGAATGATGGTTGCGTTGTTTGTAATTGGCGCATTCATCCCTCGGTGTAGTGGTATAATAAATTTGTAACACATTGTTCGAATAATATATTATAATATTACTCAAACAAGGAGGACATCACTATGTCAATACGTTACAGCGATGATTTTAAGAAAGAAGTAGTCAAAGCATATATGGTTGGAGATAAGTCGACCGTTCAAATAGCTGCTGACTATAATATTGCAAAGAGTACTATTAGCCAATGGGCTAATCAGTATTAGGTCAGCTGTCGCCTCATTAAACAGCGATTGTATTAATACTGATTTGGCAATAAATACTCTGAAGACAGCCCTTAAAAAGGAAAAACATACTAAAGTGATTTTGCACTCAGATCAGGGAGTTCAGTTTACCTCATGTGAATTTGTAAATTTCTGTAAAGACAATAATATAACACAAAGTATGAGCAAGGCTGGCTGTCCTTATGATAATGCTCCGATGGAAAGATTTTATAATACTTTCAAAAGCAATTTTTATAACGTAACTTCATTTTCAAATGTAGAGGTGATGGATGAACTAAAAAAGCTTGACCAGTACAAACACCTCCCGATCATGAAAAAGTATTGTCATCAGTATTTTACTTTTTTGAATAGAATATGAACGCTAAAGTTGACCGCATTGGTACCTGTTCCTATTAACCATGCACCGTCACATTTCCAATACCAGAATCATTTGGCTTGGCGAGGACTCCACGGTCTGCGCCAGGCGGATGTCCTAGTATGCGCACATAAGAACGATAAAAAGAAGAATAGTCAAGGAAGCCGCTGTCTGCAGCGGCTTCTTTTGCGTGGCAGCCATTAAAAAGAAGCATCTGTGCATAAGCGATTCGTTTTCTTAAAAGGTAGTCGATTACAGTTGTTCCGGTTGCCTTTTTGAAAACTTTATTTAAATGATGCTTGCTGATAAAAAAATGATCTGAAATTTCATCAAGTGTCACTGGGTCCTTCAAATGCTGATTTAAATAAAAAAGAATGGAACTAAGCTGCGTCTGTGGAGTGTCAGACTGTTTTGAAAAAGCATTGCACGAATCACTCATATCTGCAATCTGCATCAGCAGCGCTTCTACGCAGATTGGAAGCATCTGTGCCTGAAATTCATTGCTTTTACGAGAACAGGATTCAAGACTTTCCAGATAGGACAGCAGATGAAATTGTTCAGTATGTTTAAAATAAATAGGCTGTCTGGCATTTTCACCTGTTTGAGGAAATGCGCGCAATAAAAAATCACGCCGTTCTGGGAGCAGCAGATCTGGGTGAAAATGAAGGGAATAGCGCCTATATGGGGCAGTGCTGTTAACACGCACACCGTGAAATGCGTGCGGTGAGAGTAACAGCACACTTCCAGGTGTCGGCTGATAGTTTACACCTTCTACAAGATAGTCGGCGTCACCAGAAAGAAAATAAAAAACCTCATAAAAATTGTGGCAGTGAAGCGCATAATCTGTCATCACATATGTGCTTTCTGAATAGCCAAATGAAACAAGATCGGTATTGATATGTGCCGTTGAATCCATATGATCAGAACCTTTCTTTACTTTTTTGTGCTCTGCAAAACAGGATACCATATGATCGCTATATATGCAATGTTTTGTTTCTTTTTTGCAATGGATTTTTTGGATTAAAAGAAGTATAGTAGACATAGAAGCCTAGAAAAAACGAAACAAACTTGATAAAAACCAACAAAAAATAAAATGAAAAAGGAGATTTATTATGAAAACAGGTGCACAGCTTTATACGATTAAATCGTATACTCAGAATGTAAAGGATTTCGCATGCTCTATGAAAAAAATTGCAGAAATGGGCTATAAGACTGTCCAGATTTCCGCAGTAGGAAAGGATCTTAAGCCAGAGCAGATTAGAGAAATCTGTGATGCAAATGGTCTTGAGATTGCATTGACACACAGTGATCCTAATCGAATCCTCTATGATACTGAAGCACTTATTAAGGAGCATGATATCATGGGATGCCGCTATATTGGACTTGGAATGATGCCAGATCGCTATCGTACAAAGGAGTGGCTGAGCCATTTCATGGATGATTTTAAGGAGCCGGCAAAAAAGATTGCTGCATCAGGAAAGCTTTTGATGTACCACAATCACAATACTGAGTTTGAGGCATTTGAGGCAGAAAATCTACCAAATGCAAATTCGAAAAAACGCATGATTGAGTATCTTATGGAAGGATTTGCACCAGATGAGATGGGAATTACTCTGGATACCTATTGGGTAGCAGCAGCGGGTGCTGATGTATGCGAGTGGATTCGTCTGTTAAAGGATCGTATTCCGTGCGTTCATTTAAAAGATATGCAGATTAAGGGTTGGAACCAGATCATGGCACCAGTTATGGAGGGTAATTTAAACTTCCCGGCAATCTTTAAGGAACTTGAGAACAGTTGTTGTGAATATATGTTGGTAGAGCAGGATGTCTGCACACAGGGCAGCCCATTTGAGTGTTTGAAGACAAGTTATGATAATCTTGCAAAGGCTGGATATCGTTAATCTTTTATGATAGTGAATATAAGAAGGAGAAAAAGATAGATGGAACAGGTAAGACTTGGAATTATTGGTGTTGGTAACATGGGAAGTGGCCACACCGCCAATATCATGGCAGGAAAAGTGCCGGAAGTGCGTATTACGGCAGCGGCAGATCTTCGTGAGAGCAGAAGAGAGTGGGCAAAGGAAAATATGCCGGAAGGCACAGCAATTTTCGAGGATGGCGACAGCTTAATCAAATCAGGTACATGTGATGCTGTATTGATCGCAGTACCGCATTATGATCATCCGCGTCTGACAATACTTGCACTTGAAAATGGACTTCATGTTATGTGCGAGAAGCCGGCAGGTGTTTATACAAAGCAGGTAAGAGAAATGAACGAGGCCGCAGAGAAGAGCGACCGCGTATTTGGTATGATGTTCAATCAGAGAACAAATTGTATATATAAAAAGATGCATGACATGGTACAGAGCGGTGATTACGGAAAATTAAAGCGTGTGAATTGGATAATCACAGACTGGTACCGCACACAGGCATATTATAATTCAGGCGGCTGGAGAGCAACATGGGACGGCGAAGGCGGCGGCGTTTTATTAAATCAGTGTCCGCACAATCTGGATTTGCTGCAGTGGATCTGCGGAATGCCGTCAAAGGTACGTGCATTCTGTCATAACGGAAAGTGGCATGATATCGAGGTTGAGGATGATGTAACTGCATATCTGGAGTTCCCAAATGGCGCAACTGGTGTATTTGTTACTACAACAGCTGATGCACCTGGAACAAACCGTCTTGAGGTAACACTCGAAAAAGGAAAGCTTGTTGCAGAAAAAGATGAGCTTAAGTTCTATGAGCTTGAAATTAATGAGAGAGAGTACTGCTATCAGGCAACAGAAGGATTTGCAAAGCCACCGTGTCATGAGACGACATTAGAGCTTGACGGAAAGAATCCTCAGCATATTGGTGTATTAAATGCGTTTGCTGCTGCTATTCTTCGCGGTGAGCCATTAGTGGCAGATGGCGTTGAAGGTATTCATGGACTTGAGCTGTCTAATGCAATGCATTTGTCTTCATGGCTTGAAAAGCCGGTTAGTCTGCCAATTGACGAGGATCTCTTCCTTGAAAAATTGAATGAGCATCGTGCAAATTCTAAGAAAAAGGAAAATGTACAGGATATTACTTTTGATACAACAGGAAGTTACGGAAGCAAGACTAAGGAATAAGTAGGAGGTGCTTCTATGAAAAGTGCAGTGATTGTTGGCTGCGGCAATATCGCCGCAGTCCATGCTGCCGTACTGACTGCTCAAAAAGATACAGAGCTTGTCGGTGTGGCAGATATTCATTTTGAGAAAGCCCAGGATTATGCTGAAAGATTTCATACAAAGCCATATGCCTCACTAGAGGAAATGATTGAAAAAGAGCAGCCTGATGTGCTTCATGTTTGTACGCCGCATTATCTTCATGTACCTATGACACAGTATGCACTAGAGCGCGGCATAAATGTGTTTATGGAAAAACCACCGGCAATCACATTGGCGCAGCTGGATCAGTTAAAGCAGGCAGTTTATGCGTCAAAGGCAAAGCTGGGCTTATGCTATCAGAATCGTTATAATCCAAGCTATCGCGCAGCAAAAGAATTTATTGCATCAGGCGCGGCAGGAAAAGTGTTAGGCGCACGTGGACTTGTCACTTGGAATCGTCCGGCACCATATTATACGCAGAGTGAGTGGAGAGGAAAGCTTGCAACAGAGGGCGGCGGTGTATTGATTAATCAGGCTGTACATACATTAGATCTTCTTTCTGATTTATTAGGAAAGCCAGATTGGATCGATGCTTCACTTTCAAATCATCATTTAAAAGGGCTTATCGAGGTTGAAGATACGCTGGAGGCATATATTAGATTTGGTGAAAAAGTTGCATGTTTTTATGCAACGAATGCATATTGTGCAGATGTTCCGCCGTTAATTGAGATTTCCTGCGAGAAGGTAACAGTTCGCATTGAGGATTTGGATGTTTCTTATCGTTATCCGGATGGAACAATTACAAAGCCAGACGTGAAGCGCCCTGTTCCAATTGGAAAAAGTTACTGGGGAAGCGGTCATACAGCATGTATTGGTGATTTTTATAAGGCATTGGAAAATAATACCGACTTTGCGTTGGAGCTTCCAGTGTTAGAAAATAGTATTCGTTTGATGCTTGGTGCATATGAGTCAGCGCGTGAGCATCATGTTGTGGAATTTTCGTAACTATTCAGAGTTATGTAAAATTACTTGCTGTGAATGTAGTTTTGAATAGTTAAGTTTTGTGACTAAGAAGGAGAAAACATGAGAAAAATACTTTCAAACTGTCCAGTCAGCTGTTTTGCTGATGAGATCAGTGTATCACTTGACAGACAGATTCAGGTATTAAATGAGCTTGGAATTAAATTTGTGGAGTTTAGAAGTGCTGATGGCACTGGCGTAGCAGATTTTACCGATGAGCAGGCAAAGGAAGCAAAAAAACGTCTTGACGCTGCTGGAATCCGTGTATCCGCAGTTGGTTCTCCAATTGGAAAAATTGGCATTGAGGATGATTTTGAAGCTCATATGAAAAAGCTGCAGCGTATTGAGCGCATAGCTGATATCTTTGAGACACCATATATTCGTATGTTCAGTTTTTATCTGCCAGAAAATGCCGATCCGAAGGATTCTCGTGACGCAGTTATGAAACGTATGGATCGCATGGTGCAGGAGGCAAAGGCTAGTCGTCTTGTATTGCTGCATGAAAATGAGAAAGGTATTTATGGTGACAACGCAACACGCTGTCTTGATCTGATGAAAGAATTTTATGGAGATCATTTTAAAGCGACCTTTGATTTTGCAAATTTCATTCAGTGTGGACAAAATACAGCAGATGCTTACGAAATGTTAAAGCCATATATTGAGTATGTTCATGTAAAAGATGCACGTATGGCAGACGGTGAGGTTGTTCCGTCAGGAACAGGAGATGGCCAGTTAGCCGCAATCTTTGACAAACTTGACCAGTCCGGCTACAAGGGCTATTTGAGTCTTGAACCGCATCTGGCAAACTTTGCAGGATTAGGAAGTCTTGAAAAGGATGCCGCAGTGCGTGCTGAAAATGATACTGAGAAGGCATTCTGCATTGCATACCGTGCACTAGAAGGACTTCTTGGAAAATAATTAAACTTGTAAACCCTATAAACCTATAAACCTATAAACCTAGATAAGATTCCGAGATATCTGTGGCAACGCAGGTGTTTTCGGAATCTTTTACTGAATGAAAAATTATCTTAACGAAAGCAGAAAGAACAGGATAAAATAAAGACAGTTAGAGTATTACATGAACGAGAGAAAAGGCGGAAAAATAATGAAAACAATTGAAGCGTTTTTTTAGAGGTTGAAGATACAGTAAAATCTCGCGTAAAGAGTAACGTTTTACTATAAAAACCTTTCTAAAAATAAAGAAAAAGAGAGACATTTTGATAGCAATGATGTATAATCGCGGTAGACACAATTTGATTCTTAGAGTCAATAAATATACATAATCAGACCGTGTCAAGCTGTTGTGTAAGTAAAAATATACAACAGCTAAAAATAAGAATCTCTAATATTGAAAGGAGAAAATGCTATGGATATTTATGTTGATGTCCGTGCAGGACGTGATGGAAACGGAAGCAAGGAAATGCCATTTCGCCGTATTAATGAGGCAGCAAAGGTCGCAAAACCAGGTGATACAGTGCTTGTAGCACCTGGTGTATATCGTGAGTATGTGGATCCTATTTTTGCAGGAGAGCCAGATGCACGCATTACATATAAGAGTACAGAGCCATTAGCAGCAGTTATTACAGGAGCAGAGCGTATCACCAGTTGGAAGCATTATCAGGACAATGTATGGGTGTGCCGAGTGCCAAACAGTACCTTTGGTGCATATAATCCGTATACTACATTTGTATATGGCGATTGGTATTTTGCCAAGGCAGACAAGCATACTGGATGTGTTTATTTAAATGACAGAGCATTGTATGAGACATCTTCGCTTGAGGATTGTATTAAGGGCGAAGTTTATGAGTGCAGCTGGGTTCCAGAGGAATCTGTTTACAAGTGGTATACAGAACAGGATCAGGAAACAGATGAGACTATTATTTATGCGAATTTTAAGGGAGCAGATCCGAACAAGGAAAATGTAGAAATTAATGTAAGACGTGAGTGCTTTATGCCGTCAAAGACAGGTGTTGGCTATATTACAGTAAGCGGGTTTACTGTGACAAAGGCTGCAACAACATGGGCACCGCCTGCTGCATATCAGGATGGAATGATTGGACCACATTGGAGCAAGGGTTGGATCATCGAGGACTGCGAGATCTCAAACAGCAAGTGTGCAGGAATTTCGCTTGGCAAATATCTTGATCCAGAGAATGACCATTACTTTACTACAAAATATGTAAAGAGCCCGACACAGATGGAGCGTGATGCTGTATGTCGTGGTCAGTATCATGGCTGGCTGAAAGAAAAAGTTGGAAGCCATATCATTCGCCGAAACAACATTCATCATTGCGAGCAGGGCGGAATCATAGGCCGTATGGGTGGTGTGTTTAGTATTATTGAGGATAACCATATTCATCATATCAACAACATGATGGAGTTAGGCGGTGCTGAGATTGCTGGAATTAAGATGCATGCTGCAATCGATGTGACAATGCGCCGCAATCACATTCATCATTGTACAATGGGTATTTGGTGTGACTGGGAAGCACAGGGAACAAGACTGAGCCAGAACCTGCTGCATGATAATCAGCGTCCGCCGTTTGCGTCTGTATTAAAGGGCGGCATGATGTCACAGGATATCTTTGTTGAAGTTGGACATGGCCCGACATTGATTGATAATAACATTATGCTTTCCGATGCAAGTCTTCGTTTTGCAACAGAGGGTGTAGCACTTGTCCACAATTTGATCTGTGGTGCACTTACTTGTGTGGGCGGAGGAACAGGACCGCGTTATACACCGTATCATATGCCGCATCGTACTGAGGTAATGGGCTTTATGACCGTACTTCACGGTGATGATCGCTTCTATAATAATATCTTCGTACAGAAATGGCCATCAGATGATATTATAACGATGCACGATTCAGATGATGGATTTGACACAGAAAATCGTGCAGCAGGTACTTGGATGTTTGATGAGTATCCGACATATGATGAGTGGATTTCTCAGTTTGATTTTAGTAAGCCTGCTGATATGGCAAAACTTTATGGCGCACACGAAGGAAAGTTGCCAGTATGGATTGAAGGCAACGCTTATCTTGGTGGTGCAAAGCCAAGTAAGAAGGATGTCAATGCTCTGATATCAGATGTCGCACGTGAGGATGTGCGCGTAGAGCTTGTTCAGAAAGAGGACGGTTATTATCTGGATACAAACGTATACGAACTGATCGAAGGCTTTAAAAATAGAATGATTGATTCAGATGTGCTCGGAAAGGCATTTGAGCCAGAGGAACGCTTTGAAAATCCTGATGGAACTGCAATCCGATTTGACAGTGACTATTTTGGAACGCATCGTGGTGTCGATGTCATCCCAGGACCGTTTGCGGGGGCCGAAGAAGCGGCGAAAGTGCTTTATTGATTGACAACCCGGGAGATGGTGCAACCCGCAAGTTTTACGAGGGGCACTTCGATGAGTGATTTTGTCGACGGGCCCAATTCCGCGGGCGCCTGTTACATTTTTTATTATCATACTGTATTTTGAAAGCCCCGCTACAACGTCCCGTCTCGTAAAGCACATCATCTCAGCGCCGTTTATGTAACGAAGGTGCAAACTGAACGGTTTTGACTCATTAAAAGGAATCTATAAACGGTAGTAAATCAAGCAAATAAATTTAACAGGAGTCTGCCCTTTGCGGCAGGCTCTTTTCATGCTATAATATAAACAACTGACTATACAAAAGGAGACGTTGTATGACACAAACAAATTTAAAAAAGAATGGTAAAAGCAATAAGACAACACTAAGCAAGGTATTAGGAAAGTCTGGGAACAAAAAGCCGTCAAAAGCACCAGCATCCAAACCAGTCAAAAAGCCAACGGCACCAAAGATGCCGGGAGAATGGCTGTACTTAAACAAAGAAGAGCTGTCTCTTCGCAAAATCTATGAACTGTTTGAGGAAAAGCAGACTGCTGAATATTGGGAGGCTGCTGGCGTATTGGAAATTTCATTACCAGAGAGTGGCACACTGGATATGGAAGATTTAGAGGGCACGCTTGGCGATGAAGAAGGTGATGCATATCTGAAGGAAAATGAGATTCATGCAGTAGCTGCTGTTACGATTCGCCCGGAGGACTATGAGAAAGCAAAAGAGGTGATGCTGTATATAATCGAGAAGCTTGGCGGGTACTTCTGTGGCGATACAGCGGATTTTACGCCTGTTGTGGCAGCAAAGAAGAATTGATTCGTATTAATTTGTTTGCGTAATCTTAAGGAGAAAAGATAAGACTTGTGGGAAAATATCTGTCCTATTGCAATGGGGCAGATATTTTTTAAAAACCGGGTTGACAAGTGTATACCACTATGCTATTATAGGGTTGACACAAGTAAACCGGAATAAACTACAGAAGGGAGTAGAAAATGGCAAAGCATATTGTTTTATCTGACGGTGAATGGAAACTGATGAAACTTTTGTGGGAGAATTATCCGATGACACTCGGAGATATGGTAGAAGCGATGCAGGATGATACGGCATGGAGCAAAGGAACGATTTTTACAATGCTTCGCCGAATGAACACGAAGGGTGTTATTCGTATGGATGATAGCGGAAGGTATCAGCAGTATTATCCAGTATTACAGAAAGAAGAAGCAGAGCAGGCTGAGACGCGCAGCTTTTTGGAACGTGTATATGATGGCAGCGTGGGAATGATGTTGTCAGCAATGGCACATGATCGGAAGTTATCGAAATCCGAGATTGATGAGCTGTATAAGATCATTCAGGAGGCTAGAGAGGAGGGAAAATGACAGACTGGATCATTGGCTCCTGTGTTCTGATCGTGGCGGTCTTTGCAATCCGCAAAGTATTTGGAACGAGAATTAGTAGTCGGTTTCGATATGCACTCTGGGCAGTTGTGATGGTTCGTTTGATTTGTCCGGCGGCATTTTGGAATAATCAGCAGTTGACGCAGAATATTACAAAGGTATCCGAGCAGCTATTTCAAAGTGTAACCCAGCAAAGAAATGAGTTAGATAAGGCAGATTCAAATGCAGAATTCGGAATGGAAAATGGACAGGATACAGGCAATACAAACAGAGCTGGTATAGAAGATACGAATAGTGCAGATCGTACCCCAAATAACGATACCGATAACGTGAAGAATCAAAGTATCAATATCGGACAGCAAAATGGACAGGTAATCAGTCAGGCAGAAAATATCGACAAGAACGGTTTTTATCAGACAGGGAAGGAGGCATTACCACAACTCGAAGAATACACACAATCAAAAAATAGCAATTCTAATGTATTTCACCGTATAATAGCGCAACTAATAAGTATGGTTCCAGCCATCTGGCTTTGCGGCAGTATTGTCGTAGGACTTTGGTTTATCGGAATCAATCTTCGCTTCCGTCACATGTTAATGCGAAGCAGAAAACAAATAGATAACAGCGAAAAGCCACCGATTTATCAGGTAAAGGGATTATCCTCTCAGTGTTTGTTTGGGGTGATTCATCCGGCGATTTATCTGAAAGAGGAGACAAACTTGCAGGATGATCAGCTTTTGATGATTCTTCAGCATGAGAGGTGCCATTACCAGCACAAAGATCATATCTGGTCTGTGATGAGAAGTCTTTGTATGATTATTTGGTGGTGGAATCCACTAGTGTGGGCCGCAGCAGTAGCATCCAAAAGAGACTGTGAAATGGCGTGTGATGAAGGCACACTGGAAACAATTGGGTGGGAAAATAAATTTTTGTATGCAAAGACATTAGTTGATGCTGTGTCGGATAAAAAAAATTTTGGTATGACAGCGGCATCAACAATGGTATCAGGAAAATCTGATACAGAAAGGAGACTGCGTATGATGCTAAACAAAAAGAAAACAAAAATGGCAAGCGTGGTACTTGCGGCGGGACTTATGTTAAATGCAGCAGCATTGTGTTTCGGAGGAGAAAGTACGGCACAAAGTCAGAGTGAAACGCAGATAAATCAAGCAGGTCAGACAGATCAGACCACACTTCCGGTGCTTTCAGCAGTGGATGTGTATGAGCAGATACCAATAACGGATGGCGTGGAGGAGTTTTGTGAGACATTTGGGCTGCTTGATAAAGAATATGTTGCGCAGATTACGCCGGAATGGATGAAGGATAGTGGTATTGCACTGTTTCGTGATGCGTTGAATGAACGAGTATACATAACCTGGCAGGATCAGCTGATAGCAGTTCCACAGCTGGCTCAGGGAAAACTTACAACCGTATCGGATGTAAAAGTATTAAGTGTGGCTGCGGCAGATCTGGATGAAGATGGCGTTTATGAAGTCTATTTCACCGCAAGAGTGTATATTGGAGGAAGCAGCACGCACACAAATATGATCGGTATGGCAAAACTTACAGATGGGTCATTTAGCTGGGATTTTGGTGTAGATGATCAGATGAACAATAAATCCAATGTGCTGATGCTGACACAGAATGAAAATGGCGAGCTTGTTTGGAGTGAGGCACAATATAAAAAGACAAGTGATAGCAATCTTCGTGAGTCAACTGATAAGGGACCGGGGGCATTTTCACTGACACAAACAGATGAGAAAAATGAGCAGATGATTACTTTGATAGAAGGATATCTGACAGGTCAGTTTGCAACAGGCACAGCATCAGAATACCTGCTTAGCCCAGTTTTTGGTCAGTCAACAGATCTTGATAACTTGAACTGGCTGATTCCACAGGGCAGACTTCGCTGGGGAATGACGTTAGATGAATTGAAGGTATGGTATGGAGATACACTTGAAATTGTTTCGAAGGAAGACGATATAACGACTGTACAGATTTCAGATGCATATATTTTGGGGTGCAATGCAGCGATCACTGCGACAGTGGACAAAAAAGCAGGTGTGACCAAACTTCAGTATGAATTTGCAAAGGAAGATAAAGATGTTGTTGTCGCCAATGCAAATAAAGGATTGCTGACAAATCAGACAGTCAGTGCGGCAGAGGGCATAAACGTAATCTATAACTGTGTAGGAATATCGCCCGCAAATTTGGAACTCGATTCCCAGAAGCGTTTTCGTGAAATCTGCGAGCAGCGGGGCACCTGGTCTGATACCGAAGAAATGCGATACGATGCCAAAGTAAGAGGACAGCTGGCGGTAACAGAGGATGCCTGCGAGTTGTCATTTGAGGCAGAACCAGAAATGGCAATTTTATATCGAGAGCTTTTAACTGCGGCAAGCAGCGAAATGAGTGGAATAAGAACTCAGTGGCAGCAACTGGACAAAGAAAATTTGACATTTTCGTGGACTCCAAGCCTTGAAACAACCAATGATTCAAAATGGGTTATGCTTGAAGGAGATAACGCAAATCAGCTTTCTACAATGGCACAGGCACTTCTTGGAGTGGCACAGCCGTATCTATTTGGTGGATTTTCGGAAAAGCTTATAAGTAGTGCGGCATATGCATTGGATGCGCTTAAACAGAGTGAGGACGATGTAATTTGCAGAATTACAGATAGTGATGGAAATCGTGATGCTGTATTTCTTATAAATGAGAATGGAAGTGGATATTGTTTTGTAGCAGTATCCGATGATATCATTGCACAGGTTGGACTATTCTCATTTACACCATGTGACACTGGAAAGGAATTATATCGAAGGATGTGGGAAGAAATCAATAAGTACGATACGATCGTTGCGCAGTGAGTGTGATTTAAATCAGTGATGAGACGAGCACTTTTCCCTGAGATGATCGTTAGCATGGATTCAACGTTACGTAAATGGGGGCGAGGCGAATGTGATTTACGAGGCGGAACGTTGAAGCGAGCTGCTCAAAATAATGTATGATAAAAAGGTACATAGTGGGCATCGCTGAACAGTGACGCCGACAAACACTTCGCCGAGTCACCCTTCGTAAGCCTACCGGGTTGTATTACTGTTCACAAAATCTTCACAAAAAAACTCTTGCATTTTTGAGTTTGTGGTGTTATATTACATATCGAACAAAGGAAATGACCAGACAGGTCAGTTTCTTAACAAAACCTCTTGTCGAAGGCTGCTAAGGAATCAGATTTTTGGAGGAAAAGACAAAATGAATACTTTAAAAGCTGAAAAACGAAGCATGGACATCAAAGCAAAGAAGCTTAGAAGAGAGGGATACGTTGTAGGCAACGTGTTCGGAAAGAAAATTGAAGGTTCTATCCCAGTAAAGTTTCAGAAACTGGAGTTAGAGAAATTCTTAAAGAAAGCACATAAAGGAAGTCAGATCATGCTTGATGTTGAGGGAACTCAGTATGATGCACTGATCAAGGACGTCGCATATAACCCTGTTGCAGGAAGAATTGATGAGATTGATTTTCAGGCACTTGTAAGCACAGAAAAAGTTCATTCTGTTGTTGAGGTTGTCTTAGAGAATCATGACAAGATTGCAGAAGGTGTACTTCAGGAGAGCCTTGAAGAGATTGCCTATAAGGCATTGCCGGCAGATCTGGTTGATGAGGTCAGAGTTGATGTTGGCGACATGAAGATTGGCGATGTTATTCGTGTAAAGGATCTTCCAATTTATGCAGATAAGAAGATTACTATTATGACAGATCCAGATGCGGTTGTAGTAGCATTAAATGTAGCACACAATGCAGCAGTACCTGAGCCAGAGACAGCAGAAACTGAGGAAGAGCCAAAGAAGGACGAATAATCCAGAGAAAATTATAAGTGAACAATTAAATGATTCGAAAAAAGGAATGGTCACGAAAATGACCATTCCTTTTTTGCACAAAAAAATATGAAAATTTATTACGAAGCAGTTTTTGTTTCAATTTGTGCCGGCTGCTGAACCAAAAATCCAGCCAGAATCTGGCGTATTACAGTATGGAGATAAGGAAGATATTCTTCAACTGATACTGGCTGGCCATACAAAATACAGCTGTAACATGTAGAACCAACGAGTTCGATAATTGTAAAGAGCATTAGCTCAGGCTCTGGACAGACATATGAATTTTTTTTCATCTGTTCAAATATATAATCATAAAACTGTAAAGACTCATCTGGCAGTGTATTTTCAAAAGCTGTTTTAAAAATCCCCCATGATAAATTCTTGGAAATAAAGGTTAAAAGACCGTGATCATCATTCAGGCGGCCGATGATGTAGTCGGCAACTGCGATAATCTGGTCTTCAAAGCTATTAAACTTCTGATCCAGCAGTGCATGGTGAGCATCTGCAAACAGCTGCCCTGCTTTGTGGGCAATCAGCTTATCCCTCAAATCATATTTATCCTTAAAATATAAATAGAAAGTTCCCTTTGCAAGGCCGGCATCTGAAACGATATCAGAGATAGTCGTCTTTGCAAAGCCCTTATCGCGAAACAAATCAAAGGCCGTCTGCAGCAAAGCGTTTTTCTTTTGTTTCTTATTGATATCCAATTTTCCCATACGAGAACCAATCCTGTAATACTTGTAATTTATAATAAGCTATTATTATATCAAGATATTAAGTAATAGTAAAGGTGTAAATGTTTAAAAACTTGAATCTTAGAGTTATTATCTTACAAAACTGACTAAAAGTCAATTATTAAAAACTGACCAAAATTCATTTTATTACCATATATTTTTCGGATACTTTTAATATTGACCAAAAGTCAGTTTCTGCATATAATGCGTAGTGTGAAAAAAAGATAGGAGATGGTTGCTATGGTTAAAGTAGGAAAATGGATTGCAAAACATAAATATCTGATCATATTGATTAGCATATTGCTTATGATTCCTTCCGTGATCGGTATGGCAAAGACAAGAGTCAACTATGATATCTTAAGTTATCTGCCAGACACGCTTGAGACAATCAAGGGCCAGGATATTATGGTTGATGAATACGGAATGGGCGCGTTTTCCATGGTCGTCGTGGAAAATATGGAACTAAAGGATGTGCAAAAGCTAGAAGATGCATACAGCGAGATTGATCACGTTAAGGATGTTCTTTGGTATGATGATGTTGCTGATTTAAGTCTTCCAGTCGAGATGATTCCAAAGGATTTGCGAGAGGCGTTTTTTAAAGGTGATGCGACCATGATGCTTGTGCTGTTTGACAACACGACATCATCTGATGAAGCTATGGAAGCACTTACCGAAATGAGACAGATCAGTACTGATCAGTGTTTCTTAAGCGGTATGACTGGTATTGTTACCGATATTAAGAACCTGGCATTAAGCGAGATGCCGGCATACGTTGTGATTGCCGCAATTCTTTGCTTCATCGTATTGCAGCTGTTTACTGATTCGTTTTTGGTTCCGCTGTTTTTCTTATTAAGTATCGGAATATCTATTCTCTACAACATGGGAACGAATGTATTCCTTGGAGAGATTTCCTATATTACACAGGCACTTGTAGCTGTTCTTCAGCTCGGTGTTACAATGGATTATTCCATTTTCCTTCTTAGCAGCTATGAGGAAAATAAAGAACGTTTCCCAGATGATAGGGAGCGTGCGATGGGTCATGCAATCGCCAATACCTTTAAGTCTATCGTGGGAAGCTCTGTTACAACAATTGCTGGTTTTGCCGCACTTTGTTTTATGACCTTCGCACTTGGTCGCGATCTTGGTATTGTCAGTGCAAAGGGAGTTGTAATCGGTGTTATTTGCTGTGTAACTGTTCTTCCGGCTATGATTCTTATTTTCGATAAGCCGATTGAAAAAACAAAGCATAAGCCGCTCATTAAGAGCATGGATAGATTGTCAGGCTTCATTACAAAGCATTATAAGATTTGGCTTGTTATCTTCCTTGTTCTTTTAGCTCCGGCAATTTATGGAAACAGCAATACAAAGATTTATTACAACATTGCAAAATCTCTTCCATCTACACTTGAGAGCAATGTGGCAAATGAAAAGCTTGAAGAAGACTTTGATATGAGTGTTCTTCACATGGTTATGATGGATAAGAACATGGACGCAAAGGATAAGCGCGATATGTTAAATGCCATTGACGAAGTGGACGGTGTTAAGTGGACGATCAGCTTAAATTCCTTAGTTGGTGCAACTATTCCTGATTCTATGATTCCAAAGGATATCAAGAGTATGCTGCAAAGTGATAATTGGGAGCTTGCGTTTGTATGCTCACAATATCAGTCAGCGACAGAAGAAGTTAACAGTCAGATTGCCCAAATCAATGACATTGTAAAGGGTTATGATGAAAATGCAATGGTAATCGGTGAAGCTCCTATGATGAAGGACCTTGAGGATGTAACAAATATCGACCTTCAAAGTGTTAACACAGTATCAATGGCAGCGATTTTCATTATTATCATGATTATCTTTAAATCAATTTCACTGCCAATTATTCTGGTAGCAGTAATCGAATTTGCGATAGCAGTCAATATGGCAGTGCCGTTCTATCAAAACATCAGTCTTCCGTTTGTTGCCTCTATCGTTGTCGGAACTATTCAGTTAGGTGCGACAGTAGATTATGCAATCCTGATGACGAGCCGTTATCAGAAAGAGAGAAGCAGAGGAAAGAATAAAAAGGAAGCTGTAAGTGCAGCACATAAGGCAAGCCTTGAATCCATTATCACGAGTGGTCTTAGCTTCTTCGCAGCAACATTTGGTGTATCAGCTTATTCAAAGGTTGATATGATTGGTTCCATCTGTACACTTCTTTCAAGAGGTGCATTAATCAGTGTTGTCGTTGTAGCACTTGTTTTGCCGGCAATGTTCCTGATTTTTGATAAGGTAATTTGTAAGACATCAATTAACTTTCTTGGAAAGAAATAAAAAGTAAAGTAACTGGCGTGCACAAGCGTGCAATTCTGATTTAGAAATGAGAATGAGGGTGTTATATTATGAATAGAAATCATATGCTGAAAAGAAAAATGACAGCCGGACTTGCAGTCGGCATGGCAGTAGCAGTAGGAAGTGTTCCAATGGCAATGGCTGCTAACACAGCAAATACAAAGGATTCATCAAGCAGTGTATCAAAAGAGGAAACCGTCTATGTAAATGCAGATGCATCTGGAAATCCACAGGAGATCACAGTATCTAACTGGTTAAAGAATGCAGGCAGTGAAAGCAACGTTGAAGATCAGTCTGATCTGACAAATATAAAGAATGTAAAAGGTGATGAGACTTTTAGTGAAAATGGTGACAGCCTGACATGGAATACAGATGGAAGTGATATTTATTATCAGGGTCAGAGCAATAAGGATCTTCCGGTATCTGTAAAGTTTACATACTTATTAGATGGACAAGAGATGCAGCCGCAGGATCTTGTCGGCAAGAGCGGTCATCTTCAGATCAAGATTCAGTATACTAACAACGAGAAGAAGAGTGCAAAGGTAGATGGAAAGAATGAGACTATCTACAGTCCATTTGTAATGCTGACTGCAATGATACTTCCAGATGATACATTCTCTAATGTCACCATCGACAACGGAAAGGTAATTTCCGATGGAAGCAGAAATATTGTTGTGGGTGTCGGAATGCCTGGTCTTAAGGATAGCTTAAAGCTTGACACGATTGATCTTTCTGCAGATGATGACGATAAGAACAGTGAAGACAAAACGCTTGATATTGACATTCCAGACAGCGTATCGATTGAAGCTGATGTAACAGATTTCTCAATGAGTTCTTCTCTGACAGTTGCATTGTCTGATCTGTTAAAGGATATTGACTTTGATGATGACAGTGCATTAGATGACATCAAGGATGCACTTGATGATCTTACAGATGCAGCAACACAGCTTGTTGATGGAACCTCTGATCTGTATGATGGTGTGGAGGAACTTGACGAGAAGTATGGCGAGTTTGATGATGGTGTTAAGGAATTAAGAGATGGCACACATGATCTTTCGGATGGCGTTGGTGATCTGACAGATGGTGTAAATAAACTTGCAGATGGAGCAAAGCAGTTACAGAGCGGAGCAGGTGATCTTGCAAGCGGAGCAAAGACGCTTGACGATGGAGCTGGAAAGCTTCAGAGTGGTTCTAAGGATCTTGTAAGTGGTGTGAGTCAGCTTGCAAGTGGTGCAACTTCACTTCAAAGTGGAGCAGGTCAGTTACAGAGCGGTGCAGGACAGTTACAAAGCGGAGCAGCACAGTTACAGAGTGGTGCAGGTACATTACAGAGTGGAATCAATGATTATACATCTGGTGTCGATCTGTTAAATGCAGGTATTCAGGCAAATCTGTCAAGTGACAGTGAATTAAACACAAAGGTTTCTCAGTTTGCCCAAGGAATCAATACATTGGCATCTGGTGTTAATAGCTACACAGCAGGAACAGATTCTTTGGCAGATGGCGTAAGTGCATATGTTGCAGGCGAACAGCAGCTTTCACAGGGTGCACAGGCACTGACTCAGATTCAGGGTGCATTAAGTACACTTAATGCAGCACTTGATGGAGAGGGTGAGACGACAGAGGATCTTGTCGCAGCATCAAATGCACTGGCACAGGGAACAGCATCATTAAAGGCTTCCTTAGGAACTGATGAGACCAAACAGTTAATGACTCTGTTAGACAGCATGCTGACAACTGGAAATGAGCTGATCACAGAAGCAAGTGGATTATCTAGTGTTATGAAAGAGCAAATCGTAGCACCAGTTCAGGGCATGATGGCAAATGCTGAATATTTGATGAATCAGATCACGGCAGTACAGAGTTACACTGTTGAGTTAGCAAAAACAGCAGCAACGGCAAAGGAAACGATTAATGCGCAGATTGATAATGCAAATAAAGAGCTCTCAAGTGCTGCACAGGGACTGGCTGACAGTGTAAATAATGCAGCAAATGCGCAGATAAACAATGCAAATACGCAGATCGCCAACGCAAATGCACAGATTGACAGCGCAAGAGCAGTTCTTCAGCAGCAGCTTGACGCAGCAAATGCAGCAGGAAATACTGAGCTGGCAGCATCGTTACAGACAGCAATTAATAGCCTTGGAAATGTAAGTGGAGTAGAGGCGGTAAATGTTGACGCACCAGCATATACCCAAGTACAAGGAATTGATGGAATAGCGCTTCCAACATTGAATGCGGATTTGGAAGGTATGGCAGCGAAGGTAGAAAGCATTAAGAATACCTTTGATACTCTTCAGACAACTGTTACAGGTTTAATTACCTCACTTACAGATGTGCAGACAAAGATTGACAGTATTACTTCTATGAAGGATCAGATTCCGGCGGCAGATATCACTGCGCTTAGCACGGGTGTTGATTTACTTGACTCTAATATGCAAGATTTCAATGCAGAAATGGGTAATCTTTCAACACAAGTTGCTACATTAAACACGCAGGCTTCGGCAGGTATCAAACAGCTGTTAGATGGTTTTGCACAGCTTGATGCAAACAACGATACACTTACAGGTGGTGCAGCACAGTTGAAGGCAAACAGTGCATCTCTTACAAGCGGCGCAGCAGCACTCCAGACTGGAGCAGGACAGCTGATCGAAGGATTAAATCAGTTAAGCACACAGATGACAGCAGGAGCAGGACAGCTTGCAGCAAACAGTCAGACACTTCGTGATGGTGCAGCAACCTTAAAGGGCGGCATCGACAGTGCAAAGAGCGGAATTGACACCTTAAAGAGCGGAACTGACACTTTAAAGGGCGGAACTGATACTTTAAAGACAGGTGCAGATACCTTAAAGAGTGGTGCTGGTACATTACAAAGTGGAATTAACACATTAAAGTCCGGCACAAGTGCACTTAGCAGTGGTGCTGATACATTGAAGTCTGGAACTAATGATTTGAGAAAGGGAACACTTGACTTAAAGAGTGGTACACAGACATTGGCAGATGGCGTTAGTGATCTTAAGGATGGTGCAGATACGTTATCAGATGCAAGTGATGATGTAGTAGATGGAATCAGCGAGCTTAAGGATGGCGCAGAGGATTTAAAGGACGGTATGCAGGAGTTTTATGATGAAGGAATCAGCAAGATCAAGGATATGGCTGATGAGAATCTGACAGTAATTCTTGACCGCTTAAAGGCTCTGACTTCAGATGAGATTTCATATGATACCTACAGCGGCAGAAGTGACAGCATGAATGGTTCTGTTAAATTCATCATTGAGACTGACGAGATCGAATAATTAAAAAACACCATGTACTGCAATGAGCACATGGTGTCTAAAAAATACTATATTTGGATCAGCGAAGACTTTCTAATACATTTTCGTGAATCCGTTCTGAGAGCTGTCTGTAAAGGCAGCTCTCTTCTTTTGTAAAGTCGCGCATGCAGGTGCATTCAAAATCATTAATTGCAGCTTTCAGATCGTCAAGCACTGGCGTTGCTGTCTCAAGCAAACGAACTGAAAAATGCTGTATTGGAAGCGGCTGAATGAAACCGCGCACCGAAAGATGAGAGAGCGACAAAGAAAGAATATGAAGTGGGAGCTGTGCATAATTGGCCAGCTCTTTTTTTGTTGTAAATGGAATTGGATTTTCCAAAGCAAGTAAAAGGCAGGCATCATTTAGTGTCAAATCATGCTTAATAGCGGCAGATTCAAGATAACGATACAAAAGCATTTTGCTGCGGTAGATATCAATAATAACGCCATGTCCGTTTAATGCCTGTGGAGATACACTTGTGCGTTCACTTCCTAATTTTTTTGATCCTGGAAGAATTGAAGGCATTACAAATCCATCCTTTGCTGAGTCAATCAAAAAATGGTAGATTCTCAGTCGGTTTTTCTCATAATATGCTTCATCAAATGTGTGTTTATAAAAATTGTTATAGTATTCAAAAATTTCGAGCTTCATCTTGACAGTATTGGAGATCGTTACACTCTGACTCACAAGAGAACCTTTTGTTTTGACATAGTAATAGATCGGAACCTTCAATGCAATAAAACGCTCAGCATATCTTATATACTCCAGATTAAACATAAAATCTTCACACCAGTTAATCTGTACGTTCATGCGAAGCTCATGCTTTTCAATAATGTCACGGCGATATAGCTTATTCCAAATCACACCATAATAAAAGTCAGCAGGATTTTCCATCATATGGTGGGAAAATTCTTCTTTTGAAAGTACGGCATCCTCATCAATATCTCCTTTTTGAGAAACACGCTCTCCATTGACACGATAAAAATCTGCTATTACAAGATCGCAGTTGTTTTTCTCAGCAGTGCGCACAAGAAGCTTTGTAGCATCTGGTGTAATCCAATCATCACTATCTAAAAATTGTATATATTTTCCGTGAGCCAGATCAAGAGCTGTATTTCTTGTATCAGATACACCGCTGTTATTTTTGTGAATGACATGGACACGGTTATCAAGGGCGGCATATTCATCACATATCGCACCAGAATCATCGGTGCTTCCATCGTCAACAAGAAAAAGTTCATAATCAGTAAAATCTTGATTTAAAATGCTGTCTGCGCAGCGTCGAAGTGTCTTTGCAGAGTTGTATACAGGCACGATAATACTAACTTTAACAGACATAAAGCTAATCCATCCTTTCTATTTCCTGAAAAATAAGTATTTGGTTTGCGTGTACAAATCAACTTTTTATATTCTTATTTTACCAGAACTGTTTTTGAAATGCTATGATGATTTTCTTAAATTTCTTACATTTTACGCTTTTTTGTAAATTGTAATTAACTGGCAATTTGGTAAACTGGTAACAGCTCATGAGTAAAAAGCATCTGTTTTGAGATATTCTTGCAGAGAGCTGAACTTGTGAACTGCAATGGAAAGAAAGAGCAGAGGATGGATATGACAGGAACAATCATAGGAACAGGTGCATGCGCTGCATCACATGTAATGGAAAATGATGATCTGGCACAGTTTGTTGATACAAGCGATGCATGGATCACAGAGCGCACCGGAATAAAAAGACGTCATATTGCAGAAAATGAGACGGTTTCCTCTTTAGCAGTTTGTGCAGCAAAAAAAGCACTTTTGGATGCGGAAATTTTAGCGGATGAGATTGGTCTGATTATTGTTTCCACTATGACCCCAGAGAGCATCATGCCGAGTACGGCATGTCTTGTGCAGGCAGCAATAGGTGCTTCTAATGCATTATGTTTTGATCTGAACGCAGCATGCAGCGGTTTTGTGAGTGCATTTGTCACGGCGCGTACATATCTTGAAAGCAAAATTGTACGCTATGCACTTGTCATCGGAAGCGAGGTGCTTTCCAATGTAGTGGATTGGCAAGACAGGGGAAGCTGTATATTGTTCGGCGATGGCGCCGGTGCAGTTATATTAGAAGCATCAAAAAATGATTCATGGGTTCCTGTTCTTCATGCTGATGGAAGACAGTCACAGGCACTTACCTTAAAGAGTCGTCATGATGCAAATTGGCTGTTTGAAAAGGAGCATCCAGACTTGTTTAAGCGCGACTACTTTATAAGCATGGATGGCAGAGCTATTTTTCAGTTTGCCGTGCGCAAGGTGCCAGAAGTAATTGACGAACTTCTAGAGAAGAACAATCTGAAAAAAGAAGAGATTGCATATTATCTTCTTCATCAGGCAAATCGCCGCATTGTAGAGGCAGTGGCAAAGCGTATGGATCAGCCAATTGAAAAATTTCCAATGAATTTGGATGAATATGGAAATACCTCATCAGCATCAATCCCGATTCTTCTTGATGAAATGAATCAAAAAAAGCTGCTTCATGACGGTGATAAAATTGTCATTGCAGGCTTTGGCGGAGGCTTAACCTGGGGAGCAGATGTGATTACTTGGACAAAAAAGTAAGAACGATCAAAGCAAAAACCGTAAAAATTATTATAAAGGAGAAATGAAAATGTTTGAAGAAATTAAGACTATCGTAGCAGAAAACTTAGGTGTAGAGGAAGACAGCATTACAATGGAGTCCTCTTTCAAGGATGATTTAAAGGCAGATTCTCTTGAGTTATTTGAGATGGTAATGGCACTTGAGGAAAATTATGGAATTGAAATTCCAACTGATGATCTGGGTCAGCTTGAGACTGTTGCTGATGTAATCGATTATATTCAGAGTCATAAAGAGTAAATAATATGATACCAGGGTCAAAAGGCATTTTGCCCCCAACTGATACCAACGAATTGCTCCGTTGCTATGCAACTTTCGCAATTCTAAAACCATTCGGATTCGCTGATTTTCCTTGAAAATCGCTGCATCCTCATGTTTTTGCGGG